>WBZL01002862.1_pt1 | contig 16341 bp, 15 predicted proteins | sample 5204291 | NCBI WGS metagenome assembly WBZL01 (sample SAMN12344345, study PRJNA552823) | activated sludge metagenome | biome: Activated sludge suspended growth; feature: Nitrification reactor; material: Wastewater; isolation source: activated sludge from nitrification reactor of wastewater...
CCCGCGTTGACCTTCGCCGGCGTCGGCATCTACCGCCCGGAACTGTTTGCCGGTCTCGAACGTGGCCAGTCGGCCAAACTGGCGCCGCTGCTGCGCGCGGCCATGGCGACCGACCAGGTGTCCGGCCAGCGGCACGCCGGCCGCTGGATGGACGTTGGCACACCCGGTCGGCTGCTGGAACTCGACCAGCAATTGCGATCTCTAACCTGAACAATGGACATCACACCCTTCGTCGACCGCCGGCGGCGCCTGCTCGAACACATGGGCACGGGCGTGGCCATCTTGCCCACCGCGACGGAAAAGCTGCGCAACCGCGACACCCACTATCCCTACCGGGCCGACAGCTATTTCCATTACCTGACCGGCTTCACCGAGCCGGAGGCGGTACTGGTGCTGGTGGCCGGCGCCGCGCCGAGGACCCTGCTCTTCTGCCGCGACCGTGACCCGGAAAAGGAGATCTGGGACGGCTACCGTTTCGGCCCCGCGGGCGCGAAAGAAGCCTTCGGCTTCGACGAGGCGCATTCGATCGGACTGCTCGCCGAGAAGCTGCCCGAGTTGATCGCCAACCAGCCCGCGCTCTGGCATTCGCTGGGCCACGACACCGACTGGGACGGCCGCGTCGCCGCCGCGCTGAACGCCGTCCGTGCCCAGAGCCGCGCCGGCAAGCGCGCCCCGGCGGCGATCCACGATCTGCGCGCCGTGCTCGACGAAATGCGGCTGATCAAGGACGACGACGAGATCGCCCTGATGCGCCGCGCCGCGATCATCTCCGCCGACGCCCACCGCCGCGCCATGCGCGCCACGGCGCCGGGCCGCTGCGAGTACGAAATCGAGGCGGAACTGATCCACGAATTCCGCCGGCGCGGTAGCCAGTACCCCGCCTACAGCTCCATCGTCGCCTCCGGCGCCAATGCCTGCGTACTGCACTATGTGGAGAACAGTCGCCGCATGCGGGCCGGCGAACTGCTGCTGATCGATGCCGGCTGCGAACTGGATGGCTACGCGGCCGACATCACCCGCGCCTTTCCGGTCGATGGCAAGTTTTCCGGTGCTCAGGCCGATATATACAGCCTAGTACTGGCGGCGCAAGGGGCGGCCATTGCCGCCATCAGGCCCGGCGCCAGCTTCCTTGCACCCCATGACGCGGCGGTAAAGGTGCTGGCACAGGGAATGATCGATCTCAAGCTGCTGTCGGGCGGCGTCGACGCGGCGATCGAGGCGGGAAGCTACAAGCGCTTCTACATGCACCGCACCAGCCACTGGCTCGGCCTCGACGTGCACGACGCCGGCCACTACATGGACGCGGCATCCGGCGACGACTGGCGGCCGCTGGTCCCGGGCATGGTGCTGACCGTGGAGCCGGGCTGCTACATCCGGCCGGCCGACGACGTGCCCGAGGCGTTCTGGAACATCGGCGTACGCATCGAGGACGATGCCCTGGTCACGGCCGACGGCTGTGACATTCTCACCATCGACGCGCCGAAGACAATTGCCGAGATCGAAGCGCTGATGCGCGAGGGCAAGACATGACCCGGTCGGTGGCCATCGTCGGTGGCGGCCCGGCCGGCATGGCACTCGCCCTGGCCCTGCATCGGCAAGGCGTCGCGGCCGAGATTCTCGATGCCCGCCCCCGTGGCGCGGCCAGGGCGGACCAGCGCATCCTGGCCTTGTCGCACGGCGCCCGGCAGATACTGGCGGGCCTCGGCGTCTGGGCCGCGATTCCGCATACCGCCATCGCCACCATCCACATCTCCCACCAGGGCGGACTCGGCCGCACCCGCATCGCCGCCACCGAGGAACAAGTACCCGCGCTGGGCTACGTGCTCGCCGCTGCCGATCTGGCCGCCAGCCTGGAGGCGGCGCTCGCGCAAACGGACATTCCGTTCCATGACAACCACCGCGTCGACACGCGGCCCGATGCGCCGCTGACGGTCTGGGCCGAAGGCCAGGTGGAGACCGGCACCGGCGGTGTGGTGACACGCGACTACGGCCAGCACGCAGTCATCTGTACGGCCACCGCCAGCGAAGCGCACCAAGGCCGCGCCTGGGAAAGATTCACCCCGGCGGGACCGGTCGCCGCGCTGCCCTGGGGCAAGGACTATGCCGTCGTGCTGACTTGCGCGACACGGGACGCCGACGCCATCGCCGCGTGCGGCGACACGGAGTTCCTGGCGACGCTGCAAGAGCGCTTTGGCCATCGCGTCCGCTTCACCTCTTCCGGCCCGCGCGTCGTCTTCCCCCTGGGCCTGCGCTACCGGCAAGTGCCGGTCGCCGACCGCCAGGTCTGGATCGGCAACGCCGCCCAGACCCTGCATCCAGTCGCCGGCCAGGGCTTCAACCTCGCGTTGCGCGACATCTTCGAACTGGCCCGTTGCCTGACCGATGCCCCGGACCCCGGTGCTCCTGAAGTCCTGGCCCGCTACGTCGCCAGTCGCCGTATCGATCGTTACGGCGTCGCGGGCTTCACCGACGGACTGGTGCGTCTGTTCAGCAACGACAACCCCCTGCTGCGCCACACCCGCGGCGCCGGCCTGCTCGCCCTCGACCTGCTCCCCGCCGCCCGCTCCTTCGTCGCCCGCCGGATGATGTTCGGCGCGCGCGGCTGGTGACCAGCCATGTCCATCGCGGCCAATATCGTCGTTGCCCTCGTCGCCCTGCTCCACGTCTATTTCTTGGTCCTGGAAATGTTCCTCTGGGACAAGCCCCTCGGGCTGCGGGTATTTCGGCAAACCAGGGAAGCGGCAGCCGCCTCGAAGGTGTTGGCCGCCAACCAGGGTCTCTATAACGGATTCCTCGCGGCCGGGCTCTTCTGGGGTCTGACGCTCGGTCCGGCCGGCACCGCCATCAAGGTATTCTTCCTTGCTTGCGTACTCGTCGCCGGCTTGTATGGCGCGGCGACCGTCGGCCGCAAGATCCTGTTCGTCCAGGCCCTGCCGGCGGCGCTTGGCCTGGCCCTGGTGCTGGCTTCGTAGCCCCCCCGGGACGCTGGGCGGCACCGGCCCCCGACCTTGCCCACTTATTGAGCAGCGGTAGTAGAATTCGCGCCTTCCCTCGCCTGCCCCGCCGCCACCCGCCATATGAACTTCCTGGGCTTCACGCTCCGCAACAACCTGTTCGTCGCACCCATGGCCGGGGTGACCGACCGGCCGTTCCGGCAGTTGTGCAAGAAGATGGGCGCCGGACTGGCGGTCTCGGAAATGGTGACCTCCAACTCGCTGCTCTACGGTAGCGCCAAGACACTGCGCCGCGCCAACCACGAGGGCGAAGTGGCGCCGATTTCGGTGCAGATCGCCGGCGCCGATCCGGCGATGATGGCGGAGGCGGCCCGCCACAACGCCGACCAGGGCGCCCAGATCATCGACATCAACATGGGCTGCCCGGCCAAGAAGATCTGTAATGTCATGGCCGGCTCGGCGCTGATGAAGGACGAAGCCCTGGTGGCGCGCATCCTGACTTCGGTTGTCGAGGCCGTGCCGAACACGCCGGTGACGCTCAAGTTCCGCACCGGCTGGGACCACCAGAACCGCAACGCGCCCCGCATCGCCCACATCGCCGAGGATAGCGGCGTGCGCGCCATCGCCATCCATGGCCGCACCCGCTCCGACCAGTACATGGGGCAAGCGGAATATGACACCATTGCCCTGGTGAAGACGCGGGTAAGCATTCCAGTGATCGCCAACGGCGACATCGACTCACCGCACAAGGCCCGGCGGGTGCTCGACCATACCGGGGCCGACGGCCTGATGATCGGCCGCGCCGCACAGGGCCGGCCGTGGCTGTTCCGCGAGATCGAGCATTACCTCGAGACCGGCACGCTGCTGGCGCCGCCGACCGCGGCGGAGATTCACCGCATCCTGCGCGATCACCTCACCGACCTGTACGCCTTCTACGGCGAGGACACCGGCGCCAAGATCGCGCGCAAGCACATCAGTTGGTATACCAAGGGCATCGTCGGCGCCGCCCGCTTCCGTCATGCCATGAATCAGATGACCACGGTGCGCGAACAACTGGCCGCCACCGACGAATTCTTCCTCGCCCAGGCCGCCAACGAACCTATTTGTCAGGAACAAGCCGCATGAGCAACGATATCTCCGACTGCGTCAGGCGCACGCTCAACCGCTATTTCCGCGACCTCGACGGCGAGGTGCCGCACGCCGTTTACGACATGGTGATCCGCTGCGCCGAAAAGCCCATGCTCGAAGTGGTCATGAAGCAGGCCAACGGCAACCAGACCACGGCCGCCGATATTCTCGGCATCAATCGCAACACGCTGCGCCGCAAGCTCACCGATTACGAACTGCTCTGATCCCCGCGAAGGTATTCCCATGAAAGTCACCCAGGCACTGCTCAGCGTTTCCGACAAACACGGCGCCGTCGATTTCGCCCGCGCCCTCGCCGGCCTCGGCATCAAGTTGCTGTCCACCGGTGGCACGGCCAAGCTGCTGCGCGACGCCGGCCTGGCAGTAACGGACGTTTCCGACTACACCGGCTTTCCGGAGATGCTCGACGGCCGCGTCAAGACGCTGCACCCCAAAGTGCATGGCGGCATCCTCGGCATACGCGATTCCGCGGAACACGCGGCGACCATGGCGAAGCACGGTATTCCGCCCATCGATCTGGTGGTGGTGAATCTCTATCCTTTTGCCCAGACGGTGGCGAAAAAGGACTGCACGCTGATCGACGCCATCGAGAATATCGACATCGGCGGCCCGACCATGGTGCGCGCCGCCGCCAAGAACCACGGCAACGAACACGGCGGCGTGGGCGTCATCACCGAGCCCGAGGACTACGCGCCGGTGATCGAGGAACTCAAGGCCAACGGGGGCGCGCTTTCGTATCGGACCCGCTTCGCGCTGGCCAAGAAAGCCTTCACCCATACCGCGCGTTACGATGCCGCCATCGCCAACTGGCTGACCAGTCTCGACGCCGACCACAAGCCGACCGCATTCCCCGAAAGGCTGCAACTGGCTTTCGACAAGGTCGACACCATGCGCTACGGTGAAAACCCGCACCAGTCGGCCGCCTTCTATCGCGAACCGGTGGCGGTGCCCGGCTCCATCGCGGCATATGAGCAATTGCAGGGCAAGGAACTTTCCTACAACAACATCGCCGACGCCGACGCGGCCTGGGAATGCGTCAAGGCTTTTGAAACCACCACCTGCGTCATCGTCAAGCACGCCAATCCCTGCGGCGTCGCCGTGGCGGCCAGTGCGGAAGAGGCGTATCGCAAGGCATTCAAGACCGATCCGACTTCGGCCTTTGGCGGCATCATCGCCTTCAACCGCACGCTGGACAAGGCAACCGCCGAGGCGGTGTCCGGCCAGTTCGCCGAAGTGATCATCGCCCCGGAAATCACCCCCGACGCGCGCGCCGTGTTCGCCGCCAAGCAGAACCTGCGCGTGCTGGTCGTGCCGATGCCGGCGGGTGAGCGGACCGGCAACACCCTCGACTTCAAGCGGGTCGGCGGCGGACTGCTGGTGCAGACCAGCGACATCGCGCGCATCAGCGAGGCGGACATCAAGGTGGTCACCAAGCGCGCGCCAACGCCACAGGAAATGACCGACCTGCTGTTCGCCTGGCGAGTGGCCAAGTACGTCAAGTCAAACGCCATCGTCTACTGCAAGGACGGCATGACCATGGGCGTCGGCGCCGGCCAGATGAGCCGCGTCGATTCGGCGCGCATCGCCGCCATCAAGGCGGAAAACAACGGCCTCACCGTCGCCGGCTCGGTGGTCGCCTCCGATGCCTTCTTCCCCTTCCGCGACGGCCTCGACGTGCTGGCCAGGGCGGGCGCCACCGCCGTCATCCAACCCGGTGGCTCGGTGCGCGACGCGGAAGTCATCGCCGCCGCCGACGAGCAGAACATCGCCATGGTGTTCACCGGCTTCCGTCACTTCAGGCACTGACATGAAGCACGCCATCCTAATCACCGCGGCGGCCCTGGCGCCGTTGATCGCCACGCCGGCCCATGCCGAGGACACCGCTGGCTGGTTCGATCGGGTCCGCAAGGAGCTGGACGACACCTGGCGACTCGGCACCACCGAGTACTACGCCACCTTCCGCACCTGGCACACGCCCTGGGCTTATACGGAAGAGCAGAACAAGCAGTACCAGAACTGGCCGCCCGGCTTCGGTATCGGTCGCGGTCATTTCGACGCCCAGGGCAACTGGCACGGTCTTTACGCCATGGGCTTCCAGGATTCCCATTTCAAGCCGGAATGGGTGGTCGGCTACGGCTGGAAGACTTACTGGAACCCGATTGGCGACATCAAGGTCGGACTCGGCTACACGGCCGGACTGACCACGCGCGAGGACATCGGCCACTACACGCCCGTTCCGATCATCCTGCCGGTGGTCTCGGCCGACTACGGCAAGCTCTCGGTGGAAGGCGCCTACGTCCCGGGCGGCAAGGGCTTCGGCAACGTCATGCTGCTGTGGCTGAAGTGGCGCACCGACAGCAAGAGCCTGTTCGGGTGGACGCCATGAAGATTCTCGTCGTCGGTTCCGGCGGCCGCGAACACGCCCTCGCCTGGCGTCTGGCCCAGGCCCCCGGCCTGCAGAAGGTGCTGGTGGCGCCCGGCAATGCCGGTACGGCGCGCGAAGCGGAATTGGAAAACCTGCCGCTCACCGACCTCAACGCGCTCGCCGACTACGCGGCCAAGGAAAACATCCACCTCACCCTGGTCGGGCCGGAAGCGCCCCTGGCGGCCGGCATCGTCGACGTCTTCCGCGCCCGCGGCCTGCGCATCTTCGGCCCCACCCAGGCGGCTGCCCAACTGGAAAGCTCCAAGGACTTCGCCAAGCGGTTCATGGCGCGGCACGGCATTCCCACCGCCGAGTTCGCCACCTTCGCCGATGCGCAGGCGGCCCACGCGTATGTCGAGAACAAGGGCGCCCCCATCGTCGTCAAGGCCGATGGGCTGGCCGCCGGCAAGGGCGTGGTCGTCGCGACCAGCGTGCACGAGGCGCACGCGGCCATCGACATGATGCTGCTCGACAATCGCATGGGCGACGCGGGTGCGCGCGTCGTGATCGAGGAGTTTCTCGATGGTGAGGAGGCCAGTTTCATCGTGATGGCCGACGGCAAGAACGCCCTGCCGCTCGCCACCAGCCAGGATCACAAGCGCCTGCGGGATGGCGACGAGGGGCCCAACACCGGCGGCATGGGCGCCTATTCGCCCGCGCCGGTGGTGACGCCGCAGATCCACGCCAAGGTGATGCGCGAAGTGATCATGCCGACCATCCAGGGCATGGAGAAGGATCACATTCCTTTCACCGGCTTTCTCTATGCGGGCCTGATGATCAAGCCGGATGGCTCGGTCAAGGTGCTGGAATTCAACTGCCGCATGGGCGATCCGGAAACCCAGCCGATCATGATGCGGCTCAAGAGCAATTTCGTCACCCTGCTCGACGCCGCCATCGACGGCCGCCTGGACAAGGTCGAAGCCGACTGGGACCGCCGCGTCGCCCTCGGTGTGGTGCTGGCCGCCGCCAACTACCCGGAAACGCCGCGCCGGGGCGACCCGATCACCGGCCTGCCGACGCAGCAACCGGATGGCGCCGACACTCACGTCTTCCACGCCGGCACGGCGCTCAAGGATGGCCAGGTGGTCACGGCCGGCGGCCGGGTGCTCTGCGTCACGGCGCTAGGCGACAATGTCCGCGCCGCGCAGAAGCGCGCCTATGAAGCGGTAGACGCCATCCACTTCGATGGCATGCAATACCGGCGCGACATCGCCCATCGCGCCATCAAGCGCTGATGGACGTCACCGAGGTCCGCCGTTATCTGGCGGGATTGCAGGAGACCATCGTCACGGCCCTGGCGGCGTTCGATGGCCAACCCTTCCGTCGCGACGCCTGGGGACGCGGTACCGCCTGCGTGATCGAGGAAGGCCGCTTCTTCGAACGCGGCGGCGTCAATTTTTCGCATGTCACCGGCGACAGCCTGCCGGCTTCCGCCACCGCGCATCGGCCTGAACTGGCGGGGCGCACGTGGGAAGCCATGGGGGTCTCGCTGGTACTGCACCCGCGCAACCCCTACTGTCCGACCAGCCACATGAATGTGCGCTTCTTCGTCGCCACCAAGGACGGTGCCGAACCCGTCTGGTGGTTTGGCGGCGGCATGGATTTGACGCCTTATTACGGCTTCGACGAAGACTGCGTCCATTTTCACGGTACCTGCCGCGACGCGCTGGCGCCGTTCGGAGCCGACGTTCATGCCCGCTACAAGAAGTGGTGCGACGAATATTTCTTCCTCAAGCATCGCAACGAACCGCGCGGTATCGGCGGCGTCTTCTTCGACGATCTCAACGAGGGCGGTTTCGAGCGTTGTTTCGCGCTCACCCGCGGCGTCGGCGACGCCTTCACCACCGCCTATCTGCCCGTCTGCGCGCGCCGTCGCGACCTGCCCTATGGCGAGCGCGAGCGCGACTTCCAGGCCTACCGGCGCGGCCGCTATGTCGAGTTCAATCTGGTTTGGGACCGGGGCACCCTGTTCGGCCTGCAATCCGGCGGCCGCACCGAGTCCATCCTGATGTCCCTGCCACCCGTGGTGAAGTGGCGCTACGACTGGCACCCCGAACCCGGCAGCGCCGAAGCAACGCTCTATACCGATTTCCTGCCGCCACGCGACTGGCTCTGAGCCAGCGCCGCCAGCCGATAGTGCCGGCTGGCGGCCTCGGGATCGGCCAGTTCTGCCTCCAGCAGACTTGCCAGTTCGACATGTGCCGCCGCCGTCGATTCGATGGCCAGCGAGGCCTCGAGATAGCTTTTCGCCTTGCCCCAGAGCTGCTTCTGGCGGCATAGCCGACCCAGCGTCAAGAGCAGGCCGGCATCGCGCGGTTGCCCGTGCAGCCATTTTTCCGCGTGGGCAATGCGTGCCACGGCATCGCCGCCCTGGCATTCGCCATAGATCGCCACCAGCGACGAATCCCACTGACGATCAAGAAAGTCCTCGATCAATTGGGCGGCCTGGCCACAATCGTTGGCGGCGGCCAGCGCTTGCGCGGCCGATAGGGCCAGACGCGCTTCCCGGCGGTCGTCGTCCGGCATGGCTTTCCAGTAGCGGCTCAATTGCCCCGCATCGCCCTTGAGGCGGGTCAGGCTTTCCTGATGGGCACGCAAGCGCAGCGGCGCCGCCTGCGCCGCCGTCAGTGCCTTGTGCTTTTCCAGCAGGCGCGTCAGACGCAGCACTTCCGGCCAGTTGCCAAGGCCCTGGTGAGCCCGCAGCGACAAACGCAGCGCGGCAATGTGTTGTCCGCCCTCGGCAAGCAGCATGTCGATCAGCTTGCCGGCGACATCGAAGTCGCGGTCATCGAGCGCCAGTTCCGCTTCGGCCTTCAGTCGCACCGGACGCATGCCCGTCTCGTGCTCCTGCGCCCGCTGCCGCCAGAGCGCCAGGCGCTCCTCGTCGTGCAGGGCATGCGCCGAGCGCAGGGCGATCAGCGCCGCCAAACCGGGTGCATGGCCGGCATTGAAGGCAACCTCGGCGCTCTTCACGGCGTGGCCGAATCGACCCTCCTGCCAAAGCAGCATCGCGCCACGCAGCGCGCCTTCGGCCTTAGCCTTGGCCCGCCGGGCGCGAAATTCCCGCACCGCCGCCGGCAGGCGCAGCACCGAGGCAATGGCATGCAGGGAAAAGTAGGCCAGCACGCAGCCGCCCAAGAGCAGCGCGAGGAGCAGGTTCAGCGATAACTCGACACGCCAGGGTGGCAGCACTAGCAATGCGTAGCCGGCGTTGTAGCGGGCGGCGAGCGCCAAGCCCGTCGCCAGGGCGGCCAGGATCAGGAACCAAAGCAGGGCACGCACTATTTCCGCCCCGCCGTCGCGCCGTCATCGCCCTTGCTCTTGCCCTTGGGGTGCGGGCCGGACGGCGGCGCATCCCGGTCCCGAACGAGCTTGAAGTTACGCAACGCATCGAGCGTTTCGTTGAGGCCTGGGGCTTCGACGCCGACATCCACGGTGGCCAGCCCCTTGAGCGTACTGGTAGCCATTTGTACCGGCTTGGCGCCGCCATCGAAATAACGCTCCAGCCAATCGGCCGACTGGCGCACATCGTCGCGGAAGCCGCGGGCATCGCGCGACAGCAGGGCCAGGCGCGCGTTGATCAGGCGCAGCTTGAGGTTCTCGCGCAGGAAGAAGCTCTGACTCGGCGAGAGCAGGGCCGGATCGGCATGACCCGGCGAATCGATGCGCTCGATACGCACCAGTTGCTTCACTTCCGACCAGATATCGGCAACCAGGGAACGCCAGAAGCTCATCTCCGCCGGTGAGCCCGCCGGCCGTGGCGCGTCGACCTTCGGCCGGCGCTCATAGGCGAGCGGCAGTGTATCGACGACCGTCACGATGCCCTCCAGCTTCATGGCCAGACCGGAGACATCGGCGCTCGGCAATGCCTTCAGCCGGTCGATATCGCGGGCGACCAGCTTGCGCAAGCCGAGCAACTGGGGCCGTGCCGCCCTGGCCAGACGGGCATCGGCGCCCGACAAGGCGATCAGCGCCGCCTCGACATTGCCGGCCAGCCGCAACTGTTGCGCAGCGATGGACACGGATTGCTCGACCTCGGCTAACAGACGCTCGTCGCCACTCTTGGAAAGATCCTGATAGACCGCGTCGAGTGCCAGTTGCTGCCCCTGCGTTTCGGCCAATTGCGTCTCGAGCATGCCCACCTTGGCTTGCAAGGCGGCGAGTGCCTCCTGGCCCTGGCGGGCAACCACGCGACTCTCCTTGGCCACCGCGTCGTTCTCGGCCATGCGCCTGGCCAGTTCCTCCCGCATCCCGGCCAGGCGATCACGGGTTTCCAGCCACTGCCAGCCGAGCAAGGCAAGCGCCGCCAGCGCGATCAGCACGGCCGGGCGCAACCAGACAGGCCGCGAACCGGTGGCGGTAACGGCGGCGGGCGCGGGTTGGACAACGGTCTCAGGCGACTCGGGCATGGTCACGGTAGTACTCCAGAAGGCCGGCAACCAGGCCCGCGTCGCCCGGTCCGGTAAGAATCACTTCGTGGCAACCCAGCGCGCGGGCCAGGCCGGCAATGCGCTGGTGCGGCACGAACAGCGGCGTCTTCTTCAGCCAGGTCTGGCCGAGCTTGCCGACCATGTCGAGGAGATTGCGCAGGCCTTCGCTGCTGGTCACGGTGACAGCATCGAGTCTGCCCTCGCCCCACAGTTTGAGCAGCGGCGCAGGGTCAAGCGCAGGCTTGTCGCGATGGTAGCAGGCCACGTATTCCACCTGGGCACCGCGTTGTTTCAGCGTGTCGCCCAGCAGCTCACGCCCTCCGTCGCCGCGAAATATCACCACGCGCTTGCCGGCCATGTCCCGCAGCTCCGGCAAGGCCAGCAGCGCCTCGGAGTCGAAACGCTCGCGTGGCGCCACCACGTCGCTGACGCCGAACCCGGCCAGCGCCAACTCGCTGCTCTTGCCGATCGTCGCCACACGCAGGTGCGCCGGCCAGGCGCGCCGCGCCAGAATCGCGGTAAGCGCCTTCTCCACCGCATTGGGGCTGACAAAAGCCGCCCAGTCGAAACTGTCGAGACGGATCGCCAAATCGAGCAGCGGCCGCGGGTCTTCGACGTCGAAGATGGCCAGCACCGGGAACAGCACGGGATGGGCGCCCAGTTCGAGCAGCGCCTCGGCCATGTGCGCGGCCTGCCCCGCCGGACGGGTAATGACAATGTTTCGTCCGGCCAGCGGCGGAGCGGCGACCATGTCCATCAAGGCAGCACGGCAAGAATCGAGTCGGCTCCCTGGGCGCGCAATTCGGCGGCCAAGGCCAGGCCGAGCGCCTCGGGGTCGCGGTGGTCACCGGCGAGTTCCGCTCGCGCCATGCGCGAGCCATCCGGCGTGGCAACGAAGCCGCGCAACCAGAGACCGTCACCGCGCATCTCGGCATAGGCGCCGAGCGGGACTTCGCAGCTACCGGCCAGGGCGCGCGAAACGGCCCGCTCGGCACGTACGCAGGCGCCGGTGGCCGGGTCGTTGAGTGGCGCCAGCCAGCGGGCGATATCGGCGCGGTTGGCGCGCGCCTCGATGCCCAGGGCGCCCTGGCCGGCGGCCGGCAGCGACACCTCGGCCGGCAGTACAGCGCGAATGCGCTCCTTGAGACCGAGTCGGGTCAAGCCGGCGGCGGCCAGGATGATCGCGTCGTACTGGCCCTCGTCGAGCTTGCGCAGCCGGGTATCGAGATTGCCGCGCAGCGAAGTCACGGCCAGATAGGGAAAGCGGGCGCGCAATTGCGCCTCGCGGCGCAGGCTGGACGTACCCACGATAGCGCCGGGCGGCAGATCGTCGAGACCGGCGTACTTGCCGGAAACAAAGGCGTCGAGCGGCACTTCGCGCGGACCGGTGGCGACCAGCGCGAATTCCGCCGGCAGTTCCATCGGCACGTCCTTCATCGAATGGACGGCGATGTCGGCGCTGCCATCGAGCAGCGCCGTCTCCAGCTCCTTGACGAACAGGCCTTTGCCGCCGATCTTGGCCAGGGGCCGGTCGAGGATCTGGTCGCCGCGCGTGGTCATGCCGAGCAGCTCGACCCGGCATGCCGGGTATAATTTCCGCAACAGATCGCGCACATGTTCCGCTTGCCAGAGGGCAAGGCGAGACTCGCGCGTGGCGATCACGATACGCTCGGGAAGTGGACCCACTGCGGGAGTTACTGAGGTGTTCACTGGGCGGCCAACCGTAAGAAGGAGTATGAAATGGCGCGGCCCGCGATCGGCTGGCGAGGCTGGCGACGCCTTGTTTTCGCCTCGATTTTAGCATGGCTGGCTAGCGCTTCCGCCGCGGCGGAGGTCGCCACGCGGCCCTTGCCGCCGGTGCCGCCGGCGTTGGATCTGGCTGCCGATGGCCGGGCCGCCACGGACGGCGGCCAACCGGTGGTGGTGCTGTTCAGCCGCCGCTCGTGCGGCTGGTGCGACAAGGCACGCCGGGAGCACCTGAACGCGATGGCGGCCGATCCGGCGACCGGTGCGCGGTTCCGGCAGATCGACATCGACGCCGATACCCGGCTGGTCGACTTTTCCGGCCAGCCCACCAGTCACCGGGCCTTCGGCCAGCGGCACCATATCAAGCTGACGCCGACGCTGATGTTTTTCGGCGGCGACGGCCGGCCGCTGGCCGGCGCGATTGTCGGCTACCGGCTTCCCGAGTTCTACGGCACGTTGATCGAGACCGCAATCGAAGACAGCCGCAACCAATGGCGAGGCAAGCAGCAATGATCCACGAGAACAAGGACGCGCCCCTGCGCGAAGACATCCGACTGCTGGGCCGCATACTCGGCGACACCTTGCGCGCGATCGAGGGCGAGCCAACTTTCGACTTGATCGAGCGTGTGCGCCGCCTGTCCATCCGCTGCCACCGCGACGAGGACCCGGCCGCCCGCCACGAATTGCACACCATGCTTAACGATCTGGCGCCGGCCCAGACCAACCTGGTGATACGGGCATTCAGCTACTTCTCCCATCTCGCCAATATCGCCGAGGACCAGCACCATATCCGACGTGCCCGGGCTCACGCCATCGGCGGCTCGAGGCCACGCGAAGGCACGCTGGCCCATTCCGTCGCCCGCGCGCTGGAGATGGGAATTCAGGCCGACCGGCTGGCCGGCTTCTTCGTCGACGCACAAGTGAACCCGGTGCTCACCGCGCACCCGACCGAGGTGCAGCGCAAGAGCATCCTCGACTGCCAGTGGAAGATTGCCGCACTGCTCGACGAGCGCGACCGGCGACAACTGACGCCCGAAGAGCTGGCGGATGAGGAGGAGGCGATTCGAAGGGCCGTATTGACACTCTGGCAAACGCGCATGTTGCGCCAGATCAAGCTCTCGGTGATGGACGAGGTCGGCAACGCACTAACCTACTACGACACCACCTTCCTGCGCGCCCTACCCCGACTGTACAACGCCATGGAAGACCAACTGGCGAAGCTGGTGCCGGACTGGCCGGCCGGTCGGGAATTGCCGCCCTTCCTGCGCCCCGGCTCCTGGATCGGCGGCGACCGCGACGGCAATCCATTCGTCACCGCCGACGTGCTGGCCGGTGCCCTGCGCGCCCAGAGCCGACGCGCCATCGGCTTCTATCTCGAGCAATTGCACAAGCTGGGCGCCGCCCTGTCGACCAGCGTAACGCTGTTCGATGTATCGACGGAGCTGATGACGCTGGCCGGTCAGTCGCCCGACCACAACCCGCATCGGGACGACGAACCTTACCGCCGCGCCATCGCCGGTCTGTATGCCCGCCTGGCCGCCACGGCCCGCTCGCTGGATGACATGGAGCCGCTCCGGCAGGCGGTAGCCGAGGCCACGCCCTATGCGACGGCGGCCGAACTGGCCACTGATCTCGACGTCATCCACCGCTCGCTGCTGGCGCACGGCGCGGCCCTGCTGGCCCGGGGCCGACTGCGCCGGCTGCGGCGCGCCGTGTCCGTCTTCGGCTTCCATCTGGCGCCGCTCGATCTGCGCCAGAACTCGGAAGTGCACGTGCGCACGGTGCATGAACTGTTCGAGGCGGCCCGCCCCGGCGTCGACTACGCCGGTCGCAGCGAAGAGGGCCGCATTGCCCTGTTGCTGGGCGAACTGGCGACGCCGCGCCTGCTATCCACGCCTTTCTTCACCTACTCCGAAGAAACCATGGGCGAACTGGCGATCTTTCACGCCGCCCGCGAAGCGCAGCGCCGCTACGGCAAGGCGGCCATCGAGAACGTCATCATTTCCAAGACCGACGGTGTTTCCGACATCCTCGAAGTCGCCCTGCTGCTCAAGGAAGCCGGGCTGCTGCGGCCCCGCGAGGGCGAACTCGATGTCAATATCGTGCCGCTCTTCGAGACCATCGACGATCTGGTCGCCAGCGGCGCTGCCATGGACCGTCTGCTCGGCCTGCCCGCCTACCGGCGCCTGCTCGAATCGCGCGGCCTCTGTCAGGAGGTGATGCTCGGCTATTCCGACAGCAACAAGGATGGCGGCTTCCTCACCTCGGGCTGGTCGCTGTACCGGGCCGAGATCGCGTTGATCGACGTCTTCCGCAAGCATGGCATCACGCTGCGTCTGTTCCACGGTCGTGGCGGCACCGTCGGTCGTGGCGGTGGTCCCAGCTACCAGGCGATTCTCGCCCAGCCCGCCGGTGCCGTGCAGGGACGTATCCGCATCACCGAACAGGGTGAAGTGATCGCCTCGAAGTACGCCAATCCCGACCTGGGCCGGCGCAACCTGGAAACGCTGGCCGCCGCCACGCTCGAAGCCACCTTGCTGCCCCACGAGCACGACGACCCCAGCGAAGACTGCCTGGCTGCCATGGCGGAGCTTTCCGATCACGCGCTCAAGACCTACCGGGAACTGGTCTATGAGACTCCCGGCTTCGAAAACTACTTCTGGGAATCGACCGTGATCGCCGAGATCGCCCAGCTCAATATCGGCAGCCGCCCCGCCTCACGCAGCCAGACCCGTTCGATCGAGTCGCTGCGCGCCATTCCCTGGGTGTTCTCCTGGTCGCAGTGCCGACTGATGCTGCCCGGCTGGTATGGTTTCGGCTCGGCGGTCGCCGCCTATCGCGCCACCCATGGCGAAGCCGGCATGCAACTCCTACAACGGATGAATCGTGAATGGGGTTTCTTCCGCGCCCTGCTGTCGAACATGGACATGGTACTGGGCAAGACCGACATGGCCATCGCCGCCCGGTACGCCCAACTGGTCAAGGACGAGACACTGCGACAGACCATCTTCGAACGTATACGAACCGAATGGCGTGCCGCCGTCACCGCGCTGCTCGCCATCACCGGGCAGGCCGAATTGCTCGACGGCAACCCGCTGCTCAAGCGCTCCATCCGCAACCGTTTCCCCTACCTCGATCCGCTCAACCACTTGCAGGTCGAACTGCTGAAGCGCCACCGCGCCGGAGAAACCGACGACCGCGTCCAGCGCGGCATTCACCTGACCATCAACGGCATCGCGGCCGGCTTGCGCAATAGCGGCTAGTCAGCGACCGCGTCGCCCCAGAGTCGCCTGACCCGGGCATCGCGGCCGCAGGCAAAGCGGTAGTAGCTGTAGGTGATGGAATTGGTCTTGTAGAAGTTCTGGTGGTATTCCTCGGCCATCCAGAAGGTCTCGGCGGGCTTGATTTCGGTGTGGATCATCGGGAAGCGACCGCTCAGCAGGAGGGCATCGCGGCTGGCCTCGGCAATGCGCCGCTCCTCATCCGTCTGCCAGTAGATGCCCGTCCGGTAGGCGTCGCCGGTATCGCAGAACTGCCGATCCTTGACCGTCGGATCGATGTGCCGCCAGAAGTAGTCGACCAGCTGCGCGTAGCTGACCTTGCCCGGATCGTAAATGACCCGCACGGCTTCGGCGTGGCC
>WBZL01002863.1_pt1 | contig 16339 bp, 16 predicted proteins | sample 5204291 | NCBI WGS metagenome assembly WBZL01 (sample SAMN12344345, study PRJNA552823) | activated sludge metagenome | biome: Activated sludge suspended growth; feature: Nitrification reactor; material: Wastewater; isolation source: activated sludge from nitrification reactor of wastewater...
GTACTCGGCGATGAAGAACAGCGAGAACTTCATGGCCGAGTACTCGGTGTGGTATCCCGTAATGAGCTCCGACTCGGCCTCGGGCAAGTCGAACGGGAGGCGGTTCGTCTCGGCAAAGGCCGAGATCAGGTAGACGAGGAACGCGACCGAGAGCGTGACGACGTTCCACAGGTGCATCGTCGCCTGCTGGTCCACGATCGACCGCAACGTCACGTTCCCCGTGAAGAGCAGAACCGGGATGAGCGACATGCCCATCGAGATCTCGTAGGAAACCATCTGCGCGCTCGAGCGCAGGCCACCGAGCAGCGCGTACTTGTTGTTCGACGCCCACCCCGCGAGCACGATGCCGTACACGCCAAGGGAAGCCACCGCGATCGTGAACAGGAACCCGATCGGCAAGTCCGCGAGCACCATGTCCACGCGACCCCACGGCGAGGCCCAGGACGCGCCCCACGGGATCACGCACCAGATCGTGAGCGCCGGGATGAACGCCATCATCGGCGCGAGGATGAACATCGCCTTGTTCACGTAGGGCGGGAGCGTCTCCTCTTTCATGAAGTTCTTCACGCCGTCCGCCAGCGGCTGGAAGAACCCGTTCGGTCCGACACGGTTGGGGCCATGACGGTGCTGGATCCACGCCGAGATCTTTCGTTCGGCGAGGGTAAGGTATGCCACCCCCAGCATGTAGATCGTGAAGAACACCAGCAGCTTCACACCGGTCGCCGCCAACCAGGGCCAGAAGGCCATCGGCCCCTGGGGGTCAGCCACCTGCAGGAGCATCAGGATCGGGGTGGCGCTCATCGGGCCGCTCCTGCCGTCTCGGCCGCGATGGGAAGCCCGCGGAGCCCGAGGCGGTCGTACGACAGCCCGGCGTAGTCCGCGTGCGTCGCGGCGAGGTCCGCGAAGACCTCACTCGCCACGAAGAAGGCGGCGGATTCCCCCAGACCCTGCAGCACGTCCGCGAGGACGAACCAGCCGGGGCGCGCGAGTCCGGGCGCCGCCCTGGCTTGCAGGAAGCGCTGCACCCGACCACGCAGGTTCGTGAATGAGCCTTCCTCCTCGACGTGCGAACTGATCGGCAGCACCACGTCGGCGCGCGGAAGTCCGGCTGGCATGGCCCCGGAGAGCACGATGACCGCCGATGCGCGTCCGACGGCCTCGAGGTCGGACGCCGTGAGGCTGTGATCGGCGATGATCAGCGCGTCGCCCGCCTGCAGGCCGGCGAGCGGTGTCTCGCTGCGGGTGAAGCCGGCGAGGGTCGCACCGCGGCCATTCGCGGCCCGGTCAGCCCGGAGCGCCAGGTCGGTGGCTCCGGGCAGCGGCGCCTCGATGCCCTGCTCCACGCGGAAGGTGCCGACCCCGTTCGTCCGCTTCATGAGCTTCGCGAGGAGGTGCAGCGTCTCGTTGGAGAGGTTCGGCGATGCCAGCACGTACGCGCGTTTGCCCTTGAGCACCCGGACGGCGGCGTCGATCGCCACCTCCCAGTCCACCGCCTCGTGCCCCTTGGGGCCGAGGATCGAGGGGACCTCGAGGCGGTCATGCCGGTTCAACGCCCGGTAGTTCATGCGACCGTGGTCGCACATGAAGAAGCCGTTCACGTCCTCGTTGGACCGCGGCCGGAAACGCATCACGACGTTGTCGCGCGTCTCGACGATGATGTTGCACCCCTGGGAGCAACCGGTGCACACGGAGGCGGTCCGATCGAGTTCCCACGCCCTCGCCTTGTTGAGGAAGTCCTTGGAGAGCAGCGCGCCGACGGGACAGAGGTCCACCACGTTCGCGGCCCACGGATGGGTGAGATCCTTGCCGGGGGCCTTGCCGATGTGCGCGCGGTCGCCGCGCTCGCTGACATTCAGCGCGGTGTCGTGCGCGACGTCGTCCATGAACCGCACGCAGCGCGTGCAGAGGATGCAGCGATTGGGGACGTACAGCACGTCTCCGCCGAAATCCTCGACCGGGTTGAAGCGCTTGGGCTCGCGATAGCGCGAGTCGGCGCGCCCCTCCTGGTACGTGTAGTCCTGGAGTTCGCACTCACCGGACTGGTCGCAAATGGGGCAATCCAGCGGGTGATTGATGAGGAGCATCTCCAGGACGCCCTTGCGCGCCTCTCGGGCCTTCTCCGAGTGCACATGGACGACCTGGCCTTCGGCGACGGCCGTCGCGCAGGCCGGCAGCAGCTTCGGCGCCTTCTCGACCTCCACGAGGCACATGCGGCAAACGCCGGCGACGGGAAGGCCGGGGTGATAGCAGTAGTGCGGGACCAGGACGCCCGCCTGCTTGGCCGCTTCGACCAGGTTGGTCCCGGGGGGCACCGACACGGGGCGCCCCTCGATCGTGAGGTTCACGCGGGGTGCGTCGCTCATCGGACAGCCACCTGCGGGATGGCGTGAATCGTGGTGCGCTTGATCAACGCTTCGAACTCCGGACGGAAGTACTGCAGGGCGGACGTGACGACGGTCGCGCAGGAATCGGACAGCACGCAGATCGTCTTGCCGGTCATGTTGTCACCGATCGACAGCAACGTGTCGAGATCTTCCGCGGTGCCGTCACCCGCGCAGATGCGCTCGAGGATCTTCGTGGTCCACGCCGTGCCTTCGCGGCACTGGGTGCACTGGGCGCACGATTCGTGGGCGTAGAACCGGGCGAGCCGGGCGGCCTGCCGCGGAATGGACTGGGCGTCGTCCATCACGATGCAGCCGGCGGACCCGAGCATGGTGCCGGCGGCGACCATGCCTTCGTAGTCCATCACGGCCGCGGCGGCCTGCTCCCACGGGATCACCGGGACCGACGACCCGCCGGGAATCACCGCCTTGATCTTCCGGCCCTTCGGCGCCCCCCCACACACGTCCTGCAGGAACTCTCCGAACGGGAATCCCATCTCGACCTCGTAGTTCCCCGGGCGCGCGATGTTCCCGCACACACTCCAGAGCTTGGTTCCGGTCGACTTGGGGTTGTCGGGGCGCGCCATCTTCTTGTACCACTCCGCCCCCCGGTTGAGGATGTGCGGGACGGCTGTCAGCGTCTCGACATTGTTGATCGTGGTCGGCTTCCCGAAGAGGCCGGCCACAGCCGGGAACGGCGGCTTGATCCGCGGGTTGCCCCGCTTGCCCTCGATCGAGTTCATCAGGGCGGTTTCTTCCCCGCAGATGTAGGCCCCGGCGCCCTTGTGCACCCACACGTTCACCGTCTTGCCGCTGCCCATCGCGTTCTTCCCGATGACGCCGGCCGCCCGGGCCTCGGCGCATGCCCGCTCCATCACCGCGAGCGGCTCGGTGAACTCGCCGCGGATGTAGATGAAACAGTCCTCGGCCCCGATGGCGTGGGCGCCGATCGCGCATCCCTCGATGAGGGCATGCGGCGTCCAGCGCATGATCTCGCGATCCTTGAACGTGCCCGGCTCCGACTCGTCGGCGTTGCAGCACAGGTAATGCGGCTTGCCATCACCGATCTTCATGAACGACCACTTGAGCCCGGTCGGGAATCCCGCGCCGCCGCGACCTCGCAGCCCCGACTCCTTCACCACGTTCTGGATGGCGACCGGCTCCATTCCGAGGGCGTTCTGGAGGGCCTGGTAGCCACCACGCTTCTTCCACCCCTCGACCGTGCGCGCCTCGGCCTCGCCGAAGTGCGTCGACAGGACCTGCGTCTCGCGTGGGTGGGGCTTGTGCGGGTAACCCATTTAGTAGCTCGGCAGACGGTCAGTAGTGGTGCGGGCGCGGTGCACTGCCCTACGCATAACGCTTGAGCACGTCGGCGACGCTCTCCGGAGTCACCGACTCCAGGAAGTCCGCGTTCACCATCACCGGGGTGGCGAAACCGCACGCCCCGAGGCACTCGACCTCGATCACGGTGTACTTGCCATCGGGGGAGGTCACACCCAACTCTCCGCAGCCCGTCTGATCCAGGAACGCCTTCACCACGTCCTCGGCGCCGCAGACGTGGCACGGCGACGTGGTGCAAACCTGGATGAAGTGCTTCCCGACCGGGTGCTGGTGGTACATGGTGTAGAACGTCACCACGCCCTTCACGTACGCTGGCGTGACGCCGAGGACCGAGGCCACCTCGGCCATGCCTTCGGGGCTGATCCAGCCGCGGGCCTCCTGCACCATCCACAGGGCGGGCAGCAATCCGGCCTGCCGCGTGGGATATCGCGACAGGAGCTCCTCGAGACGGGCCCTCGTGTCACCGACGAACACCGGCGCATACGGCGCGTCGTCACTGTGGTGGCCGGCCTTGATGGTGGCGCCGCCGGAAGCGGAGGGGCCGTGGCTCATCGGTCGATTTCCCCCATCACGATATCGATGCTCGCGTTGATCGCGATCACGTCGGAGAGCAGGTGCCCCTCGACCATCCTCGGGATCGCCGAGAGGTTCACGTAGGACGGCGGACGGATCCGCCAGCGGACCGGCTTCGAGCTGCCGTCAGACACGAGGTAGTAACCCTTCTCGCCCTTGGGGCTTTCGACCGGGACGTAGACCTCACCAGCCGGCGGGCGCGGTCCTTCCATCACCTGCTTGAAGTGATGGATCATCGACTCCATCTCGCTCGTCGCCTTCGATTTTGGCGGCAGGATCACGCGGGCATCGTCGACATTGACCGGGCCGTCGGGAAGGCGCTTCGCGGCCTGTTCGAGGATGCGCACCGACTGCCGGAGCTCCTCCATGCGAACAAGGAAGCGATCGTAGACGTCGCCGGCGCTCCCGACAGGGACATCGAAGTCGTACGTCTCGTAGTCGAGGTACGGGAAGTCCTTCCGCACGTCGTAGCCGACACCCGCGGCGCGGACCATCGGGCCCGACAGCCCGTAGTTCACGGCCTCGGTCGCACTCAAGGCCCCGATCCCGATCGTGCGGCCCACCCAGATCCCGTTCCGCGTCACCATCTTGTCGACTTCCGCGATGGTCTTCGGGAACGTCTTGATGAACTCCTGCAGCTGGTCCATCCAGCCGTCGGGAATGTCCGCCGCCATCCCTCCCACCCGCGTCAGCGATGTGGTGAGTCGGGCGCCGATCCAGGCCTCGAGCAGGTTGTAGACGCGCTCACGCTCCTGGAAGGCCCACAGGAACGGGGTGAAGGCCCCGATGTCGATGCACGTCGTGCCGAGCCACACCAGGTGCGAGATGATGCGCGACAGCTCCATGGCGATCACCCGGAGCACCGTGCAGCGTGGCGTGATCTCGATCCCGAAGAGCCGCTCCGCGCCTAACGCGAAGGCGACATTGTTCCCCGGGGAGTTGAGGTAGTCCTCCCGGTCGGTCCACGGGATGATCTGGTTGTACTGGCGGTACTCCCCGATCTTCTCGAACCCGCAGTGGAGGTAACCCACGTGCGGGATGCACCGGACGACCGTTTCCCCATCGAGTTCGAGCACGAGGCGCAGCACCCCGTGCGTCGCGGGGTGCTGCGGCCCGATGTTGATGAGCATGTGCTCGCCTTCGAGCTCCGGTTCCATCGCCGGCGGGGCCTCGAGTGCGGTGATCGTCCCGCCCCCATCCACGACCAGCGGCACGCGCTGCGGGCGTCCGGAGGCATCGAGCCCACTCGTCGAGAGCGCGACCTCGATCGTTCGCTTCGTTGCCATCGCCTACTCCCCCGTCCGTTCGCCGCCCGACAGGCGCTGCCGCATGTCGCCCGGCAGGTCTTCGAAGGCGTCTGCAATGGTCAGTTCTTCCATCGAGTAGCGGGCCTCGGGGTTTGCCGCCAGGGCCTGGCGCAGCTGCTCCGCCCGTGAGAAGCGCCCCCGGAGCGGAAAGTCCTTCCGCAGTGGGTGTCCCTCCTTGTACTGCTCCCACAGGAGGATGCGCCGCAGGTCGGGATGACCCTCGAACACGATGCCGAACATGTCGTAGCACTCCCGCTCCAGCCAGTCGGCTCCCTTGTAGATCGGCCAGACGCTCGCGATCCGCAGCGGCTGTCCCTTGGGGAGCTGCGCCTTCACTCGCAGGAATCGACGCCACGGCAGCGACCGGAGGTGCCACACGACCTCGATCGGCTGCTCGAGGTCGCGATACTCCACCGCCGTGACGTCAGAGAGATAGTCGTACTGCTCGGCGGCATCGTCGTGCAGGAACTGGATGATCTCGAAGGCCCGGGCCGGTTGCACAAAGACGGTAGTCTCGCCCCAGGTCACTTCGGCGCGAACCACCGCGGCCCCGAAGCGCTCCTGCAGTCGCGCGACCGACGGGTTGGCCTCACCGCCACGATGCGGGATGCCGCGGGGGGTCGTCGGTGCCGGACCACCCGCCGCGCGACCCGCGACCACCGGCTGGAAGGGCGCGCTCACAGGCCGGACCGGGTCTGGTGGACCGAGTTACCGAAGGGCTCCGAGAGTTCGTCGATCATCGACGGCGGGATGTAGAGGTTGCTCGCGGGATCCGGCTCCATCTCGACACGCAGCGACGTGTCCGACATGCGTTCACGCTTGATCTTCTCCTGGAGCATCATGATCCCGTACATGAGCCCCTCGGGTCGCGGTGGGCATCCCGGGACGTACACATCCACCGGGATGATCGTGTCGATGCCCTGCGTGACGGCGTAGGTGTCGAACATCCCACCTGTCGATGCACAGGCGCCCATGGAGATGACCCACTTGGGTTGCGGCATCTGCTGGTAGATGCGCCGGATCACTGGGGCGAGCTTGAACGGCACGCGGCCAGCGCAGATCAGCACGTCCGCCTGCCGGGGAGAGAACGACATCCGCTCCATGCCGAAGCGGGCGAGGTCGAACCGGCTGGCCGCCGAGGCCATGAACTCGATGGCACAACACGCCGTGCCGAAGGGCATGGGCCACAGGGAGTTCGCGCGACCCCAGTTGACGAGGAAGTCGAGCCGCGTGGTGACCCAGCCCTCCTGGGCGCCGGGGTCCACGGTCACGACACGTGCATCGGGGCGAGTGGTCAATCCCATTGCAACGCTCCCTTCTTCCAGACGTAGACGAAGCCGACGAGGAGGATCGCGATGAAGACGAGCATCTCGCCGAGCCCGAAGAACGACGTCATGCCGGCCGGGCACATCCCGTTCACCAGCTCCGCGGTGCAGGAGAGCTGCCGGTAGTACGTCCCCCAGGGGATCATGAACACGGTCTCGATGTCGAAGATGATGAACAGCATCGCCACCATGTAGAACTTCACCGAGAAGCGTTCCCGCGCGTCGCCAAGCGGGGGGATGCCCGACTCGTACGGCTCGTCCTTTACGGGAGTGGGACGGCGCCGCAGCGTCAGCGTCGAGATCGCCACCATGGCGATCGCGTTGACAGCCACGAACCCGAGCAAGAGGAGTACTGGCAGGTAGGTCCGGTCCATCGCGCTCCCGACTTCGTGAAAAATTTCACGTGCAAAGGCTGACGAAATTACCCGTCCGATTGAGGCGGTGTCAACCGACGTAACCCACGACCATCCCAAGGTTTAAGCCCCCACACACGGGGCGGCGTTACAAGTCATCCACATGCTCGACTTGCTTGCGGCCACAACACGCCTGGATCAGGGCCGGCCTCCAGGTGGCCAACCTCGGCGGCCGCGCGCGAGGCGAAGCCCGCGCACGCCTAGGCCATCTCGAATTCGCGGTGGAATGCGACCGGGAAGCTGAAGGTCTTGGCCTTCGTGCGCGACTCCATCGCGTCGGCCAGACGCTCGAGGCGCCGTGGGATCCCCAGGATGGTCTCCTGCGCACGCTTCCCTGCATCACTCACGGCGGTCACCGCGTCGATCGCCCAGAAGCGGATCTGCTCTTCCACGATCTTCAGGTAGTCGCGCGGTCCGTAGATGCCCGCACGGCGGATCACGTCCGCCATCTCCCGGAACGCCGGGATGTTGATCCCGGGCATATCGATCGCCGGCATCAGGGCCACCGCGGACAGCAGCCCCTGATCCGGGTCTCGGGCCAGCACTTCCTTGAAGATCGTCCGATAAAACGTGTAGTGGCGCGCCTCTTCCTTGGCGACGTTCGACAACACCTCACCGATCAGCGGCTCGTTCTCGCCGGCAAGCTTTCCCGTATTGGCATGGCTGAACTGCGTGGCACGTTCCTGTAGCGACGTGTAAACGAACACCTTGTACGGGTCGCGGTCCCACTCCGGCTCGAAGCCGGCGCGCATGTATTCGAACTGCATGCGGTCCAGCACCGGGTTGTCGAGGATACGGCTTTCCCGCATGTAGTCGTGCAGGATCACGCCGTGGCGGTCTTCCTCGGCCGTCCACAGGCCGGTCCACTTGAACCAGAAGGAGTCGGAGCCCAGGTACTGGCCAAGGATGCGATGGAAGTGGGGGAGGCCCTCCTCCGTCAACAGGTTCACGCACAGGGCAACCCGCGCGGGCAGCGAGATCCCGACCGCGCGCTTGCGCAGCGCGTCGAAGTGACGATCGGGATCCGTATCGGGGGGTGGGGCCAGCACCTCGCTGGGGAACCACAACACCCGCTTGCTCTCGTGCGACTCCATGAGCTCGTTGACAATCGGCTCAAGGTCCGCCAGGACCTCGACTTTCGAGGGGAGTGACGCGTCGGGGTTTTCCATGCGGGCAAGATAGCCCGTGACGCCCCGGATGCGAGTCCTCGGAACACCCACGCCCGGTGTCGGGACCCGCGTTAGGCCCTGGCGCTGACCTCTCCTGGTGAGGATCGATCCGCGCTCCAGGCACCGGGCGTCTGCCGCGACGCCGGCCCCCCGCTCCCCGCCCCAGCGCGACCGACGCCGCGTGGCGCCGCGACCTCACCCTCGCGACCACCCGCGCCAGCGTCAGCCGGCGCCGGCCGCCTTGCGATTCTCGGGCGCCTCGAAGAACGATCCCGACATGAAGTCGCGGTTCATCCGCGCGATCGTATCGATCGAGATGTCCTTTGGGCACGCCTCCTGGCACTCCCCAAACAGGGTACAGCCACCAAAGTGCTCGAGGTCCATCTGCGCGACCATGCGGAGGGCGCGTCGGTACCGCTCCGGTTGTCCCTGTGGCAGGTGGCCGAGGTGACTGATCTTCGCGGCCGTAAACAGCGAGGCCGAGGCGTTCGGGCACGCGGCGACGCAGGCCCCGCATCCGATGCACGCCGCCGCGTCCATCGCCGCATCCGCGTCCGGCTTGGCAATCGGCAGCGCATTGCCGTCGGGGGCGTTGCCGGTCTGCACCGAGACGAATCCGCCAGCCTGGACGATCCGGTCGAACGCGCTCCGGTCCACGCACAGGTCGCGCAATACCGGAAATGCGGTGGCTCGCCATGGCTCGATGGTGATCGTCTCGCCATCGGTGAAGGACCGCATGTGCAGCTGACAGGTCGTCGTCGCCGGCATCGGACCGTGCGCCGATCCATTGATCATGAGCCCGCACATGCCGCAGATCCCCTCGCGGCAGTCGTGATCGAAGGCGATGGGGACCTCACCCCGTGTCGTCAGCTCCTCGTTCACGACGTCCAGCATCTCGAGGAACGACATGTCCGGTGAAACGTTCGTTGCCGGGTACTCCTGGAACGACCCGGCGGAGGTCGGTCCTGCCTGTCGCCAGACTCGCAGCGTGAGGTTCATGAGCGTCACTTGTACGAACGGGTGGCCAGCTGGACGTTCTCGAAAACCAGCGGCTCCTGGTGCAGGACAGGCGCCTTCCCTTCCCCGCCATGTGCCCAGGCCGCGACGTAGCTGAACTGCTCGTCATGCCGACGCGCTTCCCCGTCGTCGGTCTGGTGTTCGGTCCGGAAGTGCCCACCACACGACTCCTCACGGTGCAACGCGTCGGTGCACATCAACTCCGCCAGTTCGAGGAAGTCGGCCACCCGCCCCGCCGTCTCGAGCGACTGGTTGAGCTCCGCGCCGCTCCCGGGCACTGTGAGGTTGGACCAGAACTCTTCGCGCAGCGCCGGTATGTGCTGCAGCGCCTCGCGCAGGCCGGCCGCATCCCGCGCCATCCCACACTTGTCCCACATGATCCGCCCCAGCTCGCGGTGGAAGGACTGGGCACTCCGCTTCCCCTTGATGCCGAGCAACTGCTTCGTGCGCTCTTCCACCTGGCGTTCGGCGGCGCGCACTTCGGGGTGGTCGGTGCCCACGGGCTCGAGCTTTGTGCCCGCCAGGTAGTGGCCTATGGTGTACGGGATGATGAAGTAGCCGTCGGCGAGCCCCTGCATCAGCGCGCTCGCGCCAAGCCGGTTGGCGCCATGGTCCGAAAAGTTCGCTTCGCCGAGCACATGCAGGCCCGGGATGGTGCTCATCAGGTTGTAGTCCACCCAGAGGCCACCCATCGTGTAGTGCACGGCGGGGTAGATTCGCATCGGCACCTGGTACGGATCCTCGTCGGTAATCCGCTGGTACATCTCGAACAGGTTGCCGTACCGCTCCGCGATCTTGTCGCGACCGAGGCGGGTGATCGCGTCGCGGAAGTCCAGGTAGACGCCGAGTCCACCTGGGCCGACGCCGCGCCCCGAGTCGCACGCTTCCTTGGCGGCACGAGAGGCGATGTCGCGCGGCGACAGGTTTCCAAACGACGGGTACTTCCGCTCGAGGTAGTAGTCACGCTCGGCGTCGGGGATCAGGTGCGGTGCCCGGGCGTCCCCTTCCCGCTTCGGCACCCAGACCCGTCCGTCATTGCGCAGCGACTCCGACATCAGCGTGAGCTTCGACTGGTAGTCGCCGCTCTGCGGGATGCAGGTCGGGTGAATCTGGGTAAAACACGGATTGCCAAACAGCGCCCCCTGCTTGTGGGCGCGCCAGATCGCCGTGGTGTTCGACCCCTTGGCGTTCGTCGAGAGGTAGAAGACGTTGCCGTATCCACCGGTCGCGAGGATGACCGCGTCGCCCACGTGTGACGAGATGCGCCCGGTGACCAGGTCCCGCACGACGATTCCGCGGGCACGTCCTCCGACGAGGATGAGGTCCAGCATCTCGGTGCGGGCGAACATCGTCACGCCGCCCCTGGCGACTTCCTTCTCGAGCGCCTGGTACGCACCCAACAGGAGCTGCTGCCCCGTTTGCCCGCGCGCGTAGAAGGTCCGTGACACCTGCGCGCCGCCGAAGGAGCGATTGGCGAGCAACCCGCCGTATTCGCGCGCGAACGGAACGCCCTGCGCCACGCACTGGTCGATGATGTTCACCGAGATCTGCGCCAGGCGATATACGTTGGCCTCGCGCGCGCGGAAGTCGCCCCCCTTCACGGTGTCGTAGAACAGGCGATAGACCGAGTCGCCGTCGTTCTGGTAGTTCTTGGCGGCGTTGATCCCGCCCTGTGCGGCAATGGAATGCGCCCGCCGCGGGGAGTCCTGGAAGCAGAAGCAGGAGACCTGGTACCCCAGTTCGGCCATCGTCGCCGCGGCCGATGCACCCGCCAGGCCCGAGCCCACCACAAGCACGTGATACTTTCGCTTGTTGGCGGGGTTCACGAGCTTCATCTCGAACTTGTGCTTGTCCCACTTCTGGGCGATCGGCCCGGAAGGGATCCTTGCATCGAGTGTCACTGGCCACCTCCGGCGGCGTCGCTGGCGCCAATCGTCGCTGCCGGGAAGGCACCGAGCGCCGCCGCGATCGGGACTGCCGCGAGCCCGAGGGCGACCACCACCGCCAGCACCACGGCCACGGTGCGATGCATGGGTCGATCCGACGGACGACGCAAGCCGAGCGTGCGCCACGACGCCCACGCCCCGTGGAACAGGTGCAGCCCCACCGCCGCCGCTGCGGTCACGTAGAAGAGCGCGGCCCACCAGCGCTGGAAACCCACACGCAGGTTGTGGTAGGGATCCAGGTGAATGAAATCCGGGTGCCCGACGCCCAGCGTCATGTCGAGGATGTGAAAGACGATGAACGAGAGAAGGATGACGCCGCCGACGCGCATCGTCCGCGCCCCCCACGTCGCCGCCTGCGCGTCGCGCCGACCATACGGCTGGGGGCGCGCGTCCCGGTTCCGGGAGGTCAGTTGCAGCGCGGCCAGCACGTGCACCATCACCATCACCAGCAGGGCGCCGCGCGCGATCCACAGCAGCGGGCCGAGACGACGAAGCCCGACGGCGTAGTCATGCATCACCTGCGCGGGCGCCGACGGCGCGAACATCTGCAGGTTGCCCGCCATGTGCACGACAACAAAACCGATGCCGCCAATCCCCGAGGCGGCCATGACGACCTTCTTGCCAATGGACGATTCCCAGAATCGCCGCAACCGCCCGGCCGGCGGGGACATCACGCCGGCCGTCGAGACAGGAGGAGCGGACATCTGCTCGCGCGTAACGGGATCAGATCGACAGCTTGCCCATCGGATCGCGCACCGCTTCGGCGCTCTTGCCAAGGGCGACGCGCTCCGCGGGCGTGAGTTCCACCTCGAGGATCTTCTCCAGCCCATTCCGACCCAGCTTGCAGGGCACGCCGAGGAAGAGGCCGGACATCCCGTACTCGCCCTCGAGCCACGCCGCGCAGGGCAGGATGCGCTTGTGGTCGAAGACAATGGCCTCGGCCATCTGCACCGCCCCGGCTGACGGCGCGTAGTACGCCGATCCGGTCTTGAGGTAGCTGACGATCTCCGCGCCGCCGTTGCGCGTGCGATCGACGATCTTGTCGAGCGCCGCGCGATCCAGGAGCTGCGTCACCGGGATGCCGCTGACCGTGGTGTAGGAAATGAGCGGGACCATCGTGTCGCCGTGCCCGCCAAGCACCATCGCCTGGATGTCGCGCACCGACACGTCCATCGCCTCGGCCAGGAACGCGCGATACCGCGCGGTATCCAGCACACCCGCCATGCCCAGCACGCGCTCGCGCGGGAAACCCGTCACCTTCTTCGCGACGTGGCACATCACGTCGAGCGGATTCGATACCACGATCAGGATCGCATTCGGCGACGTGCGCGCGACGTTCTCGGACACCGCCTTCACGATGCCGGCATTCGTGTTCATCAGGTCATCCCGCGACATACCCGGCTTGCGGGCAATGCCGGCGGTGATGATGACGATGTCGGAGTTCTCGGTCTCGTCGTAGCCGTTCGTGCCGATGACCCGCGAGTCGTACAACTCGATGGGGGCCGACTGCCATTGATCGAGTCCCTTCCCCTGCGGGACTCCCTCGACGATATCGACGAGCACGACCTGACGCGCGAGTTCCTTTTCAGCGACGCGTTGTGCCGCCGTGGCGCCCACGTTACCGGCGCCGACGACCGTGATCTTGTTGACCATGTGCGAAAGAAGAGTTCGAAGGGTGAATGCGAAAGGTAATCGGGCACGGATCGGCTTGCGCCGTGTGATCCGTGGAGTATCGGCCCGTGTCGCGCATCAGCCACCGACCTGGCTGAGCGCCTGCAGGCCGCCGACCCGACGTTCGAGCAGGTAGTGCTCCTTCGGCTTCGCGGCCAGGGCCGCCCGAAATAGCGGGGCCAGTGGCTCGCCGGCCCGCAGCGGCGCCCGGAGGTCCACTTCGTGATCGCCATAGAGGCAGGTGCGCAGGCGCCCGTCGGCCGTTAGGCGCACCCGGTTGCAGGATCCGCAATACGTGTGCGTCATGGGGGTGATCACCCCGATCGTCCCTCGTGCCCCGGCCAGGGCATGGTAGGTCGCCGGCCCGTTCCCGCGCGGACCGGCGACCGGCGTCAGGGACCCGACGCTGGCGACCCGGTCGAGGACCTCGGCACTGGGCACGATGTGCGCATCCGTCAGGTCGCGCAGGTCACCCACCGGCATGAGCTCGATGAACCGGACGTGAAACGGGTGCTCGATCGTGAGGCGCGCGAAATCGGCGATCTCGTCGTCGTTGATCCCGCGCATCACCACCACGTTGATCTTGAGCGGTCCGAGCCCGGCGGCGTCAGCGGCCCGGAGCGAGGCAACCGGGTCGAACGGAAGGTTGCGACGCGCGATCGCGACGATCCGGTCGGGGCGCAGGGAGTCGGCGCTCATGTTCACCCGATCCAGGCCCGCCTCGCGCAACGACGGCGCCAGCTCGGGCAGCCGCACCCCGTTCGTCGACAGCGCGATGTCCTCGATCTCCGGGATGGACTTGAGCAGGCCCACCAGCGCCGGGAGCTGAGGCCGGATCGTCGGCTCACCCCCAGTGATGCGCAGCCGGCGCAACCCCAGGGGGGCCAACTGCCCCACCACCTCCGCGATTTCCTCGTACGAGAGGATGTCGCGCTTCGGCAGCCACTGCAGACCCTCCACGGGCATGCAGTACTGGCACCGGAAGTTGCACCGGTCCGTGACCGAGATCCGGAGGTACTCGATGCTCCGGCCGAATTGGTCGCGCAGTGCTTCGCTCATGGGCCCCCTCCGGTCGCCCCGCCACGCGTCGGGTCCACCCACTCGCGCGTGCCATCCGCGTAGTGCTCCCGCTTCCAGATCGGCACACGCTTCTTCACTTCCTCGATGACGAACCGGACGGCGTCCATGCTCAGCGCGCGGCGAGGATGGGCCGCTGCGATGCCAATGCTCACCTCCCCCAGTCCGAGGTAACCGATCCGGTGCTCGACGAGCAGTCGGACGTGAGGGTACCGGACGAGCGCCTCGTCGGCGACCCGCTGCATCTCGGCGCGCGCCATCGCGTCGTACGCGCTATAGTCGATCCCCGTCACGGAGCGCCCGTCATTCTGGTCCCGGACCGTCCCCAGGAAGACCGTGAGCGCCCCCGCGCCATGGTGCCCCACCTCGCGGGACAAGACGCCGATGTCGATCGGGCGGTCGACGAGACGTGTGATCGCGGTCATCCCCCGGCCACCGGCGGGATGATGGCCACTTCGTCGCCCGGGTGCACCACCTGACTGGGCGCCGCATACACCGCGTTCACGGCGAGCATCGGCTGAGGTGGCACGGGGACGAGGATACGCCGCTTCACATGCTCGAGGAGCTCGCCCGCAGTCACACCCGCATCGGCCTCGACCACGACCGCGTCGGCGCCGAGCGCGTCGGCGTAGCTGGCAAAGAGAAGCACGCGAACTTGCATATATCAGCAACTCTAGCCGTGCGGCTGCTGTTCCGGCCAGTCCATAACGCAGCAACGCCCGGGAGGCCGGGCGTTGCGCAGGTGTCAATCGTCGTCGTGGTCGTGGTCGTCGTCTACGTGCCCTGGAAGCGGCTCAAGGTCGGCGACCATGGCCCGTAACTCCTTGCTGGGCTTGAAGACAGGAACCGGCCGGGCAGAGACCTCGACCGGGCTTCCGGTCCTTGGATTTCTGGCCATTCGGGTCTTGCGATGGCGGATCTTGAACGTCCCGAAGCCACGCACCTCGATGTTCTTCTGGAGCTGGAGTGCCTCCTTGATGGCATCGAGGAAGGCGTCGACCACCCGGGCGCAGTCCTTCTTGGAGATGAGTGGTCCAGCGGTCCGGGAAATCTGTTGTGTGACGTGCTCGACGAGGTCGGCTTTGGTCATTTCGCTGGCTCAACGGGAACGGCGTGCTTCCGCCCGATTCGGGGTCGAACCTACTTCCCCTCGCCGGTGAGTGTCAAGCGGTTGTGCCACTTCGGTTTACATCGTCGCGTACCGCACTCATGAACTGTTTGAACAGCGGCCGCGCGTCGTGCGGTCCGGGAGCCGCTTCCGGGTGATACTGGACGGCAAAGAGGGGGAGCACCTTGTGCCGAAGCCCCTCGACCGTGCCGTCGTTCAGGTTCACGTGCGTGACTTCGAGGTCCGGAGCCCCCGGAATGCCCTCCTCAGAGCCGTCCACCGCGAACCCGTGGTTCTGGGAGGTGATGAGCACGCGGCCCGTCTCCAACTCCTTCACGGGGTGATTGCCGCCGCGGTGGCCATAAGGAAGCTTTCGCGTACGACCACCGTAGGCTAGGCCGATCAGCTGGTGCCCGAGGCAGATACCGAACATCGGGACCCCGGCTCGCCCCACTTCCCTGATGGTCTCGAGGGCGTACCCGACGGCAGCCGGATCGCCCGGGCCATTCGAGAAGAAGACGCCATTGGGCGCCAGTGCCAGAACCTCGGCGGCTCGGGTTCGCGACGGGACCACGGTCACTCGGCAGCCGTGCGACTCGAAGAGGCGGAGGATGTTGCGCTTGATCCCAAAGTCGTAGGCGACGATGTGGTACCGCGCTTCCTCCGGACCCCAGCGGTACGGCGCATCGGTGGTGACCACCGACGCGAGATCCTGGCCCTCCATGGACGGACAGGCCTCGAGGGCGCTTCTCGCTTCTTCGCCAGGCTCATCTCCAACACCAATAACGCCAGTCATTACGCCGACTGACCTCAAGTGCTTTGTCAACCGGCGCGTGTCGACGTCATGCAGGATCGGAATTCCGCTCCTGCCCAGCCACGTCGCGAGGTCACCATCCGCCCGCCAGTTGGAATAGGCCCGGGAGAGCTCACGGACCACCACGCCGGAAACCTGTGGATGGGCCGACTCGGGATCTTCTTCGTTGACCCCGTAGTTGCCGATCATGGGGGAGG
>WBZL01002864.1_pt1 | contig 16337 bp, 28 predicted proteins | sample 5204291 | NCBI WGS metagenome assembly WBZL01 (sample SAMN12344345, study PRJNA552823) | activated sludge metagenome | biome: Activated sludge suspended growth; feature: Nitrification reactor; material: Wastewater; isolation source: activated sludge from nitrification reactor of wastewater...
TCATCATCACGGGGATCGTGTTCGCAGTTGCGATCGCGTTCTTCTGGGGAGTGACGAAGAATTGCAAGTTCGCTTGATAGTGCTAGTAAGAGGAGTACCCGACAAGGTATTCCTCTTTTCGCAAACACTACAACTCCTATAATAGAAGACACAACCACAAGGAGGCAACAAGATGTATTCAACCAAGGAGATGCTTGCCTACTATGTTGGAGGCTGGGTCATTGGAACTGCTATTGGCTGCATTGCTATGGCCCTGCATAACCGGAAGGTCATGCGGGACGAGGCGATGCTGGCTAGCATACGGGACCAGAACCTGGCCACCTTCACGGGAGAAGGCAAGATCGACCTGACGAAGCCGATTTGGAGTCAGATGTGCTAGTGGCTAGTAAGAGGTTTACCTAACAAGGTATCCCTCTTTTCGCACATATTACAACTCCTTTAATGAGACAACCAAAAGGAGATTGACATGCAGATCAAGATCATCGTTGCAGCCAAAGAACTGGCATCCGCGTGGATGGCAGGATGGTATGCCGGTCGCGAGTACCAGCGCGAAGTGCCGTACAGGAGCCTGAAGGACAAGTTGCCGCTCATTGAAGAGCGGATGACGGAGACGTTCAGGACCTCGTTCTGGACCTACATGCAGGCCGAGCAGGAGCGCACCAGGCGTGCCAATGCCGAACACCGAGCCAAGACCTGGCTGAACTGATCTAGGACGCAGACACAACCTGATAGTTGTTATGAGATGAGACCCACAACGGGTTTCATCTTTCTCGAGGGGCATTAGCTCAGTTGGTTAGAGCAGTCGTCTTATAAGCGACAGGCCACGGGTTCAAGCCCCGTATGCCCCACAAATCGCATATTCTACAAGCATATAGATAGAAGACACAACCAAGGAGATTAAAATGTTTGAGACACTCAAGATCTCGTGGGCCGCCTGGAAGGATGCGATGTTCATTGCGAACTCAGCACGGAAGGGCAGGACCATCGAGACTCGTGAGGATGGAACGTACGTAGTCATCGTTGGAAGGTGACATAGAGATGAGAGTCCACACAAGGACTTTCATCTTTTCTATATTTCTGAACAAAAACAAGGAGAAATGAAATGAAGTTCAGTGCAGGATATCTCATTGGAGCAGGAACGGTTGTTGGGTTGGCGGTTGCATTTCTGAGTGGAGTTGGTGCCGCTGCTTACGTTCTCGCTGAGACCGAGAGGAAGAAGAATGAGCTTGCGGATGCTGCCGCTGAGAAGGTGAAGTCGACCTCGACCGCTGAGACTCTTGGTGGATTCCTTTTCGGGAATAAGAACTAACCATATTACAACACAGAAAGGATTACATTCATGTTCACATCCGATGATGATACCTTGAGGTTCTTCGTGGTTATCGTTGGAACCCTTGCGTTGGGGGCGATTGCCACGGATATCTGGGTTGATGTGTTTTCTGGACTAGAGCAATAGAATACATATCGCCAAAAGGGTGAGATTCCTACAAGGGATCTCATTCTTTCGCAAATATTACAACCACATAGATAGGAGACAATTCACAACCACACAAGGAGACAGAAGATGGCAAACGCACAGACGCAGGAGCCGGGGACGTTCGCGGTGGCACTGATGGTCGGGTTCTTCAGCGTGATGCTGACGATCTCGGCCTGGTGCGCCGTGACCTTCTACCGGGTCATCGTGGCACTGCTGCGGGGCCTCTTCACCCGACGAGGGTGAAAGCTCTAAGGGTGAAGTACCGCAAGGTATTTCATTCTTGCCCTCGCATATTCTACAAGTGGTTTAATAGGAGACACAACCACAAGGAGAAATCATGCAGACGCAGACAACCCCGAAGGTGTTCGACTCGTGCATGCGCATGTTCGCGCAGGTGCAGGGCGAGGCACGTCGGGAACGCGAGGAAGCTGAGAAGACCAAGAGGCGTTGAGTTATGAGGAGAGATAGGTCGACAACCTATTTCTTCTTTGTCGTATAAGGTTATATTCCAAACTAAGAAAGAAGATATAAACATGACTGATACTGTTGAAGAGACGCATGAGCTTGTGCGAATCCCCATCGTGACTGTTACAAAGATGAATGGTGATTTGAAAGTGATTGGTGTTGTGGAAGTTCCACGCATGATGGCTGACATGCACGATATGTGGACTATTGATTCCATGGTTACCCCTGAGGGTCTGTGTTTTCTTGCTATTCCTAATGAAGCAATGATGGAGAATGACAATGATTGATAAGAATTGCGATGTCCAAGTTGGAACACATAATACGCCTTATTGGGTGGATCTTCATTCTGGGCATAAAGTTTGTAGTCGACATAAGTTGCAGTACGAAACTCGCGAAGAGGACTTCGGTCCTTATGAGTGGGTCAATGTAGGGAAGGGCGACTGATGCCTAGGAAGGGCAGCGTCTATACAAATGTCCAATTTACTCAAGAAACAAAAGATCGTCTGAAAAAAGAGGCTAGAAAGAGAGCTGTTTCAGTTAACAAGTTGGTAGAGCTTCTTGTCGAAGACGGTCTTGACTGTCTTATCCCTGTAGAAGAACTTCAAATAACTTATAGAAGTAGGAATCGGATCTAAAAATGAGTAATGAAACTCCAATCTTTGATAGAGCAGGTGCTATTGATAGTAGTGTTCCTCCAGTAGGTGTAATCTTTCTTGGATCGTTCGCTGAGGAGGCCCTTAGTCTTACACTTGATAGTGGTATTCCTTTCTCTCTCATTCCACAATTCGACTCTACTGAAAAGAAAATCGTGGGTTGGATTGTTAAGTATGAAGAACTGAAAGAGAATACAAATACCACAATTCTTCGTCTTGATACTGAACCTCAGGAAGGTGACTACATATACTGTACTCTTCAGCTAACTCGAGAAGGTCGTGTAATCGACGTGCAAGATTTTAGCACAACCCTTGGTCCGGGAGAAACGTTTGATGGTGATGGGAAGGTCGTATGTTCCATAGAGCATCCAAGGAATAACAATGGATAATAGATGTTGTATCACAGAGGGAACGCATGTCGGTCCACACTATAGAATAAAGATATCTGACTTTCTAGTAGTTTGCTCTAACCACAAAGACCAATTTGAGGGCTTTAGGCTCGAAAGAATCCCCACCGAAGACTTCTGCGATCGTTGTGATCAACCAAATCCCGTTTGGTCAACGACTCTTTGGATTCAGGTAATGGGTACGACCTCAGGAATTCTCTGTCCATCTTGTTTCGTTCTTGAAGCAGAGAAAAAGGGATATGGTAAGAAAGGATGGAGTCTCAGTCAGCATAGGCCTCCTGAGGACGAAGAAGTTCAGGACCTTGCAGAGCTTCTAAAAGTGATTGGGGTTTTGGGGGATCAGGAAGAATTAGAACGAATCGCTAGGTGTATTATTTATCATCAGAGGAGAGATTGATGAGGATTGAGATAGGAAACCCAGACTCATCTGGCGGCCACACGATTATAGAAACTAAGGCTATGAGTGTCTTCATCAAAGAAGCATATATTGGCCCTACCATACTTACTACTGCTGAGGCACTAACTGTTATTGAACGAGATGGTGGGTTTGAATTAATTTATAGAGTCGTGGGCCAACAAGATAAACATATTATCTTGAAGCATGGTAACATCTCTACTCTAGAAAAGAGAAATTGACATGGATATAGACTTTCATCCTTGTGTAGAGTATCATAACGAGAAGGGTCTCCATGAATTCTATACTAGTGGAGAAGCTTTCTGTCTCATGTTCCCCCGTCTTGTGAATCGAGGGAGTAAGACTGCTGACAAGATCCGATTCAAGATCGGGTTCAACAGGTATCCTCATAACATCATTGGTGTGAGTGTTGTTCTGTTAAGTCGACAGTACGTTGTGAATTGGAGGTGCTGATGATTACTATTAGTATACTAACTATACTCATAAACATTGTAGTGGTAGTGTTCTGTTTTCTTGGTTTTGTTAAATCGTTTAGTATCGAAGACAGAGAAGCTAAGATAATCATGCGGTGTTCTTGTGTTCTAGCTTTATTCCTTGTTGGGGTGAGTTCTACCTTGATGGTTTTGTGATTAGGAAGGTACTTAAATGCCTGTAGAACTGATGCCACACCAGGAGGAGGCTGTCAAGAATTTGGATAACGGCAAAATCCTCTGGGGTGGCGTCGGCAGTGGTAAGTCTTTGACGGTTCTTGCATATTATCTTGAAAAGGAGGCCCCAAGTGACATCGTGGTTATCACGACGGCGAAAAAGAGAGATTCTCTTGAGTGGGAGGGTGAGGCTGCTAAACTCGGAATTTCAACTGATCCACTTCTTAGCCGAGCAGGATCTATCAAAGTGGATAGCTGGAACAACATCGGAAAGTACATTGATTCTAGCGGAAAGTTCTTCATCTTTGACGAACAGCGCCTCGTTGGAACTGGAGCTTGGGTTAAGTCGTTCATCCGGATCGCCAGAGGAAATCGATGGGTACTTCTCAGTGCGACTCCAGGAGACACGTGGTTGGATTACGCGCCAGTCTTTGTGGCAAACGGTTTCTACAAGAATATCACCGAATTCAAGCGGCGACATGTCATGTACGAACCATATTCCAAATATCCTAAAGTCAGAGGATACCTGGACGAACGAAGACTCAGCGTCCTTAGGAATGACGTTCTGGTTGAAATGCCCTTCTTGAAGCATACGGAGCGGATGGTCAATTACTTTGATGTGGACTATGATCATGACTTGATGGATGTGGTTCTGAAAAAGCGGTGGAATCCATACGAGGATGAACCAATCAAGAACATATCTGAGATGTTCCGTCTGATGCGGAAAGTTGTGAATTCAGACCCCTCGAGATTAGCCTTTGTAAGGCGTCTCCTAGCCTGTCACAAGCGTCTAATCGTCTTCTATACGTTTAACTACGAGCTAGATATTTTACGTAGCTTAGAGAGCGTTGTAGAGGTCGCAGAATGGAACGGTCATAAAAAGGAGCAAATCCCCGACTCAGAGTCTTGGATTTACCTTGTGCAGTACACTGCTGGGGCTGAGGGGTGGAATTGTACGTCCACAGATGCTATGGTTCTGTATTCTTTGACCTACTCATATAAGAACTTTGAGCAGTGTATGGGTAGGATTGACCGTCTGGACACTCCTTTCCAGACTCTATACTACTATATTCTGTCGTCAAATTCGGCGATTGATCGTGGGATCCGTGATTCTTTGCGGAATAAACGGAATTTCAATGAGCGTAGATTCGGGTCTGAGGAGCTGAAATTGGAGGTATAACCTTATACGCTGAAGGATTTGGGGTGGTGTTTTGTGGGTTTTGTTCGGATTTGACGGGATTTGACGGGGCTGTTTAGGGTGGGTAGGACGGCTACATCCCTTATTTTATAAGGGTTTTGGGCGTTTTGAGGGAAAAAACAGCTCCCGTCAAATTCTTACAATTTCGGGGTTCAAGAAGTTTTATATATATTATACCTTATACGCGCTTTTGTGGGTGTATAGTGTAATAGGATATGACGTATAAGGTACGTTTTCTACAAAAGTCTTTTACCCTCGAAATTTGGCAAATTTGACGGGAAATATGACGGCTCAAGAACAGAAGGGTATGATATGCCTTTAAACGATATAGGAGTAGACGAAACGTGGTTGGACATAGCAAACCATGAGGGATATTCGATAAGTTCGTATGGTAGAGTCTACAGCTCCCGCTCAGAGGCGTTCTTAGCGCCGAGCCGCACTATGCAAGGGGACCTTAAGGTTTCGCTATATAACGCCGGAGAACGCACTACACGGGCTCTGAGAGTACTTGTGGCTGAGGCCTTCGTGGATTATCCGTATGAACAAGGTATAGATGGCTTAGCGGATTGTGATACGGTAATAGTTAAGGACGGGAACAAGAACCATATTCATGCATCTAACTTAGAGTGGCGTCCGGGATGGTTTGCTCAGATGTATGCACGACAGTTTCCTGTGGAGTATGATGAATTCTTCTTTGGACGAGCAGTTATCGATGAAAACACAGGGCTTCTATATCCTACTGTCGTTCAGGCGGGATTAGAGACAGGGCAGCTATTCAAAGATATCCAGAATTCAACTATATCTGGTAAACCTGTGTTTCCATCGTTCCACGTCTTTTCGTTGTATCACGTATAATATCTCATATTCTACAACTTATTTAATAGAAGGAGTGTGTCATTCTGCACACTTAATTCAGTTTTTGACTGGAGGGGCTATGCCGGTAGCAAATAAAGACTTTGGCGCAGAACCATTCTGGACAAGGCTTTTCCTTTCTATGTTTTATGGGGGGAATCCTGATTACTGGAGTGAGACGGCGCATCGCAACACTGGTTGGGAATTTTGGAAACAGCCAGATGGAGAGATGGTGCCCGTATGGAAAGATCGAACCTTGGTGGGAGCATCCATCAAGGACTCGTTCGAGTTCCCAACCTCGACGTTTGTTGACACAGCAACAAATAAGTCGTATGTGGTTGATACAACCAAAGACGTTTTTAAGCATAGCTCTTCGCTTTGGATGGGGTCATATAATGGTGAACCCATGCAATATGCTAAAGTGGAAAATGGAATTCTGATTACTCGATCTGTTTCGTATGGGTATCCCTGGTTCCAGAATCAATATGCCAACGTGCCCTTACCTGCGAGTGGTCGATATGAACATTGCGGTGGCCCTAACGTGGCAAGCGATAGGCATGTATGTATATTCGATCCGGTGACAAGGGAAGTTCATGAGCTTATTCAGTTTGATGAACATGCTCCAGATACACCAGTTACTAACCAAGCATTAGGTTGGGGCGTATGGAAAGATGGAGTCCTTGTTGAAGGAGATAGTGTTACAGCAACAGAGACAGCTATCTCTTCTGTGATATGGGATCGTAATAGTCGAAATGCTCCACATCGATTAGGTATGGTGCTTAGTGATTATGTGGGGGCAGATGGCACCTTGACGAGCGGGCCAAAGGCGGGCGGAATATTCTATCTTCCATCCGAAAGCGAGTCGTATAAGGCTATGTTCGCTCTAGGGGGAGAATGCGCCGCTCTTGCAAAAGCTGCATCAGACTATGGTATAAAGTTGTTTGATCGAAGTGGGTACGGCAGCGAGACCGTTGTTAATGGTATTCCAGTTCGAAAGACTAAAACACCGACCATTGTAACTCAGTGGGGCGCTTGGAATCGTACAACGAATCTCGATAAGCTACATATTCGTCTTCACGATCTTCGAGGAATCCGATAACAGGGGAGTAATATGAGAGAGGCAGAATATCAGAACAGGCTTATTCATAAGATTCCTAAGTATTTACCTGGGGCCCTCGTGATTAAGAATGATTCTTCATATATTCAAGGAATACCGGATCTTCTCATATTATTCCATGATCGATGGGCCATGTTGGAAGTTAAACGGTCTATCAATGAATCATTTGAGCCTAATCAACAATACTATCTTGATATGTTGAATAGTATGTCTTTCGCCGCGTGCATATATCCTGAGAATGAGGGAGAGGTGTTGGATGCTCTTCAACAAGCATTCGGAATTGCAAGGCAGCCACGCCTTTTTGAGCCCATCTAATTATAGTTGGGTGAACTATACAGACGATAAGTTAGAATCCAGATTTATAGCCATGCAAGCTGCTCGTCGAGGAACAGATCTACATAATCTTGCGCATGAGGCAATTCGTTTAGGGGTTAAGCTATCTAAAGCTAATGCTTCGATTTCAACATATGTTAATGATGGAATAGGTTATAAGATGCTGTGTGAACAGCCTCTTGTATATTCTCGGAATTGCTTTGGGACTGCAGACACAATCTGTTTTCGTAGAGGTAAACTTCGTATTCACGATCTTAAAACAGGCATCACCCCTACAAAAGAGAAACAACTCGAGATTTATGCGGCTATATTCTGTTTAGAATATGATATGGTTCCTTCGGATATTGAGATCGAACTTCGTATATATCAAGGAGCTGATGTCCGTGTATTTGATCCACACCCAGATGTCATATTAGATATAATGGAAAAGATCGTATACTTCGACAACCAGATTGAACTCATGCGTAACTCTGACGATTATTGAGAAGGGAGTGTCTTGAAATGAAGATGGACGAAGAAAACTATTTTGCACATTATGGAACTCCACGCAAGTCGGGACGTTATCCTTGGGGTAGCGGAGGCAATGTTGTTGCTAAGAACAACAAAGAATTTCTCGATGTTATATCTGAGCTAAAGGCAAAAGGTCTCGGCGATACCGATATTGCTAAGGCTTTCGGCATGTCAACCACCGAGTACCGAGCAGTTCGATCCACCGCAAATGCTGAGCGTAAGGCAGAGCATATATCCACCGCAGAAACCCTTAAGGCAAAGGGTTGGTCGGACCGAGCTATTGGTGAGCGACTTGGCGGTCGTGGCGAGTCGTATGTTCGTACACTTCTTGCCCCTGGAGCTAAAGATACAGCAGATACGATTCAGACGACTGCTGCTATTCTTAAGAAGGAAGTCGATAAGCACGGATTCATCGACGTTGGTGCAGGAACAGAGAATTACCTCTGCGTGAGTCCCGAACGGATGCGAGTTGCCCTTAGCGTTCTTAAGCAAGATGGATATGAGGTTCTTAGTGGTATACCTCTTCCTCAGCTTGGAACACAGTTTGACACTAAGCTAAAGGTTTTAGCGAAGCCGGGGACAACGTGGGGCGAGGTTGCTCGAAATAAAGATAAGATCCGACTTGTTAATGAGCGACTGAATGATGTCGGTGAAGGTACACTTGGCATGCTTCCTCCGCTCGTGTTGGACCCTAAGCGTGTTGGTGTTCGCTATGGTTCTGAGGGTGGATCTGAGGCAGATGGTGTAATGTTCATACGCCCGGGCGTTCCAGACATTTCGCTTGGGAATTCAAAGTATGCTCAGGTTCGGATACAGGTTGGCAACGATCACTACCTAAAGGGAATGGCGATCTATAAAGATGACCTTCCTAAGGGTGTTGACATCTTGTTCAACACCAATAAAGAATCAACCGGGAACCATCTTGACGCTCTGAAGGAACTTAAGAAGGATTCTGATAACCCTTTTGGCGCTGTAATTAGGAATCAACTTACAGCCCCTGACCCATCCGACCCAACTGGGAAACGTAGAATAAACACGTCAGTTGTGAACATCGTTAATGAGGAAGGTGACTGGGGCAAGTGGTCTAAGAGTATAGCATCTCAGGTCCTCTCTAAGCAGAGTCCGAAGTTGGCTAAGGAACAGCTCGACATGACATACGAGCGTAAGATGAATGAGTTTGAGGAGATTTCTAAACTCACTAATCCTACGGTTCGTAAGAAGCTTCTAATGGAGTTTGCAGAAGGAAGCGATTCTTCGGCCGTTCACCTCAAGGCAGCAAGTCTTCCGAATCAAAGCTGGAATGTGATTCTACCTGTTTCGTCGATGAAGCCGACAGAGATCTTTGCGCCTAACTATGACAATGGAACTCGGGTTGCTCTCATCCGATACCCTCATGGTGGGAAGTTTGAGATCCCAGAACTCACAGTTAACAATCGGAATCGAGAGGCTAGTCGGTTACTTAAGGATGCCAAAGATGGCGTTGGAATCCATCATAGTGTGGCCGAGCATCTATCTGGTGCAGACTTTGATGGAGACACAGTACTTGTAATTCCTAATGGCAAGGGTAAGATAAAAGCTGACCCAATGCTTGAAGGACTCAAGAACTTCAACCCTAAGACGATGTATCCAGAGTATGAAGGTATGAAGGTTATGACTCCAGCCCAAAAAGGGAAAGAGATGGGTCGGATCTCTAACCTGATTACAGACATGACACTTCGACAGGCCAGTCGACAAGAGTTGGCTCGAGCGATTCGTCATTCTATGGTTGTCATTGATGCTGAAAAGCATAGGCTCAACTACAGAGAATCTGAACGTCGAGAAAACATTAAAGAGCTGAGAGCTAAGTATCAGACTAAAGCCGATGGTTCTGGTGGTGGAGCATCAACACTTATCTCAAGAGCTAAGGCTGAAGTGCGCGTTCCAAAGACGAAACCAAGGTTGGCTAAAGATGGTGGCCCTATAGACAAAGATACTGGGGCATTAGTCTTTGTTGAGACTGGCGAAACCAACTACAGAACGGGCGAACCGAAGTTAGTCAAGCGTAAGCGTCTTGAAATTACTGATGATGCGCATACTTTGTCTTCTAATACCCGCATGGAGAATCTCTATGCTGATCACTCGAATAGGCTTAAGGCTTTAGCGAACCGGGCTAGGTTAGATGCAATTAACACCCCCCGTGCTAGCAAATCAGCCTCGGCTAAGAAGGTGTATGCGGATGAGGTAACCTCCCTCCGGGCTGCTTTAGACTTGGCCCAGCGTAACGCCCCCCTCGAACGGCGGGCGCAGATCATCGGCAACACTGTCTTTCAGGCGAAGAAAGCTTCGGCTCCAGAGATGGACTTCGCTAGTGAGAAGAAGTTAAAGGCCCAGGCTTTGGATGCAGCACGCACTAGAACCGGGGCCAAGAAGAATCGGATTCACTTAACTGATAGACAGTGGGAAGCTATTCAGGCTGGAGCAATCAGCGATACAATGTTGTCTGAGATTCTTTTGCATGCAGACATGGATCGTGTTAGAGAGTTAGCACAACCTAAGTCTGCGAAGAAGATGACAGCAGCTAAGACACGTAGAGCACAGAGCATGCTTGCTTCTGGGTACACTCGTGCTGAAGTTGCTAGACAACTGGGTGTCTCTCTATCCACGCTTGATCTTGCAACAACGGAAGGTGGGTCATGATAGAGTCAATGCTCAGTACGATTGACAACCCCTACAATCCGTTTGATGACTTCATGAATTGGTATGTGTTTGATGAGCAGGCAGGGTACCACTCCACCGCCCTGCTCGGTCGCTTATCGTTTGGTTCATTAGAACTTTCTGATGCAGACCAGAGACTAGCTATGGAGAACATTATTGATGAGATTATTGAAGAAAATGTTTCTGGAATGTTTATAAAAGTAACAAGAGAAGTTCCTGATCTGATTGATGGTGGATAATCTAGCCTGGTAGGGGGGAGGGGGGTCGCATATTATACCCCCCCTCCCTTATCGCCGGACCCTATATTTTTGCTCCGGTGGGATTTTTGGAGAGAAGTTTTCAATCGATTACCTGGAGGATAGACATGAGTGACCTTACAGATGATGAATCTGATGAGCAGAAGAATGAAGAAGATCGTTTGAAGTTAGATTACACTGATAAATCTAGCTCTGACGAAGATGGAGAACAGCCGCCTTCCATTCCACCTTGGAATGATGATGACGGGGAGATTGAAATCCTGTGACGACTCGAATTCGAACAAACCCAAACACGCTTATAGCTTTTGCCCAGTCTCAAATAGGCTACTCAGAACGTCCGTTCGGTTCAAACAACACTAAATACGGCGCCTGGTATGGTATGAATGGTGTACCTTGGTGCGCAATCTTCGACTCTTATGCATCTTACCACTCTGGAAATCCGCTCCCCGCAGTACGAACCTCCAAAGGTTACGCTTACGTCCCTGACCTTCAGGCCTATGCGCAGAGGACCGGTCAGTACAGGACTAGAGGAAGTGGGTATTCGCCTAAACCTGGAGATCGAGTTCTCTTCAACTTTGGAGGAAGACGAGTAGATCACGTCGCCATTGTTAAACAGAACCTTGGTGGTGGACGTATTCTTACAATTGAGGGAAATACGAACGCTGCTGGATCTAGAACTGGAGGGTCTGTTTTAGAAAAGGTTCGGGTTTCAGGGATCGCTGGGTATGTTGATACTGATGTCATCTCGGTTCCAGGAAATGTTGATGGCGGATCTCTTCGTCGACTAATAGCAGCTAAGGTTCGGGAGCAGTACGGTGCTACGCCAAACATGGGCGGTGGACACCCTAACTGCTGTGAAGTAGTTGCTTTGCAGCAGGCTCTGAACATAGTCACTGGGGCAAACCTTGCGACCGATGGCAAGTATGGCGATTCGACCATACAGGCCGTTCTTAACTTCCAAAGATTTATGAATGCTGTCGGAGCCAACATCAAAGATTTCCCCGGGGCATCTCAGGAGGGAACACGTTGGTGGCTTTGCGCAGCTCTTCAAAACATTCGGGATGGTAAAACCCCATAAAAGATCGTAGACCCAGTCAGAAGGTGTTCACTGCCCCTCCCTTCGTGGATGCTTATTCTGGCTGGGTCTACGTATTTTAGAGAAAGGAGATGAAGTATGGCGTCAAGACGACCAGCACTAAGACGTGGAAGACCAGCAAAAACGCCAGAAGAACGCGAGAATCAACTCATCTCCTTAGCGTCAGATCTAGCTGAGAAACAGTTAGCTGAAGGAACAGCATCATCCCAGGTTATATCGCATTTTCTTAAACTCGGATCGTCAAGAGAACGACTTGAGCAACAAAGGTTAGCCCAAGAAAATCATCTTCTTCAGGCAAAAGCTGATCAACTTGCTTCACAAAAACGGGTCGAAGAGCTTTACGCCGATGCTCTAGAGGCTATGCGGTCTTATACGGGGAATCCGTTCCAGGATGAAGAGCAATGATTCGGACATATTCTGAGATGGCTAAGTTTAAGGGCTTCGAAGACCGATTCGACTATCTTAGACTTAAAGGTAATGTTGGTGAATCCACTTTTGGTTTTGATCGACATGTGAATCAGACATTCTACACATCCTATGAGTGGAAGAACGTAAGAGATCGCGTGATCGTTAGGGATAATGGTTGTGATCTTGGCGTTAATGGGTATGAGATCCATGCTGAGTTACTTGTCCATCACATAAATCCTATGGGGATCGATGATATTCTTCATGCTGAGGAATGGATTATTGACCCAGAGTACCTTATAACGACGTGTCATCAGACACATAACGCAATTCATTACTCAAACGAGTTACTTCTCCCTAGGGTTGTACCTGAGAGAAAACCGGGCGATACTAAACTATGGTAGATGAAAGGAGGCCACATCATGTCTAACAGCGTCTTGACCAGCACGAAGAAGATTTTAGGGATCGATGAAGCATACACGGTATTCGATCAAGACATTATTACGCATATAAATGCGACTTTCTCTGTGATTCAACAGCTTGGTGTTGGTCCCATAAGTGGGTTCTTTATTACAGATGCAACAACCTTGTGGAGTGATCTGGATGTTCCTCCAGAGCAGCTAGCAATGATCAGGACATATGTGTTTTTGAAGGTGAGGTCTTTATTTGATCCACCAAACACGTCGTTCTTGATAAACGCGACAGAGAAGCAACTTCAGGAGTATGAATGGCGGCTTAACAACTTCCGAGAGATTGCCGGTGGCGGAGTACTACCAGTTCCCCCCGATGGCGAATGGGATATTATTGATGGCGGACCAGTTTAACAAAGGAGGATAGTCATGACCATTGACACACTTAGTGCAAAGATACAACTCCGTCGGGGGACCGAGACTGAGTGGACTACGGCTAATCCGATTTTGTCTGCTGGAGAAATTGGTGTTGAGAATGATACCGGGTTATTTAAGCTTGGTGATGGGGCCACATCTTGGGCTGATCTTGAGTATTTCATTCATCAGGGGGACATCGTTGATCTTATAAATGCTGCTGGTGGTGGAGGTGGGATCTCGCTTGCCGTGTGGAACAGCACCACAGCATATTCTGTTGGCGATATGGTTATCGTTAATGACGTCGGGTTAGGTTCAGACAAAGCAATTTATATTGCCACACAGGCTAATACGAACTTATATCCGATGGATAATGTTCCAACCTGGATCTATGTTGGTGGACCAGCCCAAGCGTCAGGTATATCCGGTCAGATTCAGGTTTCAGATGGTAGCGGGTTCGCTACAGGCGACTCAGAGTTTACGTACAATCCTTCATATCACCAGTTTAAGATTGGCTCGGCATCTGTGCCCGTTTCAATAGATCATCGTGGCTCCTTCTCTGCGGTTGGGACCGCTGAATGGTGGGCGAGTGACGGGTCTGGTGGCTATGGAACACAACTCTGGCGATTTGATGAGGCTGGTAGTTTCTCACTAGGTCGTGTACCAGATGTGGGGCCCGATGGGAATACAGCGAGCCTCAGGAAGACAAACGGCGGGAATCTCAGAGTTGTTATTGATACTACAAATGGTCCTGCAGGTCTTGAGATAAATGAAGATGGACGCATAGGAATTGTACGGAATGATGGATCCGTTGACTATCCGAGTTCTGCTGATGATTTTCTTGAGTTTAATGGCACAGAACTGAGTTGGGGAAGTTTAACTGCCATTAAGAACTTCACAGAAGATCTTAGTGGGCTTGTTGATACCACAACAGCAAGAAGTAATCTTGGTTTAGGCGCCTTGTCTACGAAGTCGACCGTCGACCCCTCCGATATAGTTGGTGCTTTATCCCCATCTCAGTTGGGGTCTGGGTTGCATAACTCTGGAACTTTTTTAAGAGGCGATGGGACTTGGTCCGCAGTTGATACATCTCTAGATGAAGGCCAGATAGTCCTTCTCTCACAAGTTTTTGGAGGTTAAAAGTGACGCTCATAACAAAAGAATATTTTTCATCTTCCATAGCTGGAAGAGGTATTAACATAGTCGCTACTGCTTCGCCTGGATCATTAATCCATAAGACTACGGCTAATGCCTTTGATGAAGTCTGGTTATGGGCATCAAATCCTGGATCGGCGTCAGTCAATTTGGTTATTGAGTTTGGTGGGACTAATACCTCTGACTTAATAGTATTAGACATCCCTAGTAACTCGGGATTAATGTTAGTTGTCCCTGGAATCGGTTTATCCGCTGGACAAAGCCTTAGGGCTTTCGCCGATACGCCTAACGCTGTCGATTTATTTGGGTATGTAAATCGTATTTCAGAAGCGCAGCAGTCACCAGAGACTCCTACGTCTCCAAGCTGGATAAGACCTGCGGAGTGGTTAGAATTACCAACTGTTTCTCCAGGAGATGAGAAGTTAGTAGGACTTTACAGAGTTAACCCAGACTCTAATTTCTTTACCTTTACCGGTGAGGGTGCCTATACTATTGATTTTGGAGATGGGAGTGCCCCTATAAATTATGGTAGTGGGACAACGGCGTATAAGATTCTAGATTGGGATGACTATTCAGGTTCTACACTTACATCAGATGGATTTCGTCAGGCAGTAATCACCATTACCCCGCAGTCAGGCCAGCATATTACATCGATTGATTTATCGAAAACGCATAATCAGCCGGGGTTAAGTGACACCTATAATAATGGTTGGTTAGATATAGATCTTTCTGGGGAGTTCATAGATAATATTATCTTAAATTCAGATTTAGCATCTTTATATCATTTTGGATCACTTACTAGGTTTAATTTTATTGGGGTAAACGCGATCACAGACTTCTCCGGCATGTTTAACAGCTGCCCGAGTCTCTCAGCCATCCCCACATTAGACACATCCAACGGGACAGACTTCTTCGGCATGTTTGCCGGCTGCCTGAGTCTCTCAGCCATCCCCACATTAGACACATCCAACGGGACAAACTTCTCCAGCATGTTTGCCGGCTGCCTGAGTCTCTCAGCCATCCCCACATTAGACACATCCAACGGGACAAACTTCTCCAACATGTTTAACAACTGTTATTCCTTGCAGTCGGTCCCGGCATTGAATACGGCGAACGGTACGAACTTCTCCAGCATGTTTAACCGCTGCCTGAGTCTCTCAGCCATCCCCACATTAGACACATCCAACGGGACAGACTTCTCCAGCATGTTTAACAGCTGCCTGAGTCTCTCAGCCATCCCCACATTAGACACATCCAACGGGACAAACTTCTCCAACATGTTTGCCGGCTGCTCGAGTCTCTCAGCCATCCCCACATTAGACACATCCAACGGGACAAACTTCTCCGGCATGTTTAACAGCTGCCTGAGTCTCTCAGCCATTCAGAGTATAAATCCAACCCAAGACTGGTCGGTAGAAGGTTGTTTATTCTCAGCAGATGCGCTAAACATCATCTACACAGCGCTTCCAACCGCAACCGCAACACTAATTATTACCGGAAACTGGGGTGCCGCAGCAAGCAACACGTCTATCGCAACCGCTAAGGGATGGACAATAACTAACTAATGGAGGTGGAAAATGACAAGCGGAGTCGGGCGTAGACCAGGATTAACATCTAAGATATTAGTCCCACCGCATTCGCATACCGGGGAGGATATTGTCGATGGAAGCATTGTTAATGCGGACATTGGTGCTGCTGCGGCAATTGCTCAGTCTAAGATCGCGAATCTAACTAGCGATTTAGCTGGGAAAGCATCTATAACACACACACATTCTGCCTCTGATATCACCACTGGAACGGTGGCTGCTGCGAGGCTCGGGTCGGGGACAGCG
>WBZL01002866.1_pt1 | contig 16325 bp, 12 predicted proteins | sample 5204291 | NCBI WGS metagenome assembly WBZL01 (sample SAMN12344345, study PRJNA552823) | activated sludge metagenome | biome: Activated sludge suspended growth; feature: Nitrification reactor; material: Wastewater; isolation source: activated sludge from nitrification reactor of wastewater...
CTCCACAGTGGCGACCAACCGAGCCCCCGCCGGCACCCACACCCCCACAAAAGCCTCAGGCGACCACGGCTGAATCCCCAGATGAGACACCGACACCCGCTGCGACGAAGTACACCACAACGCCGGCGCACCTACCGGCGAATCACCGCCACCTACCGGCTCCGCCGCTCCCACAGGGGGGGGGACGCGACAACGGCGAGGCCGCACACCAACAACGCCCACAAGATCCCAACACCAACGGACCGACGCACGTCACCACTATCCAAGGCACAAGGGCAAGAGCATGATCGTTCAGGATCGGCCAATCATCACCGGACTTGAGCAAAAGCTCCAGTTCTCCGGCATGAGCTGCGCAACAGAACGGCCTAGCGCCCCGGGCCCAACCCGGCAGGGACCCCAGCCACGCCCCGTTGACCGGATTCACCCTGCCTCCTCGGATGACGTCGGCCCTAGTCGCCTCTGCTCGGCGAGGTCGATCGGCGATCACGTGCTGGCTCTAAGACGTCGGCAACGACCCGTGGCCGTCCTGACGAGCGATCGGGTGGGGGTAGATGGAATCGGCCTTTGCTCGCTCGACCAAGCTCGCCATACGCCCTGGTGGATCTGTCGCCCAGGGGCTCGTTCCTCTAGCAGGGTTGGGCGGGGCGGGTATCGAAGGCTCTCAACGAGAGGGTTGTGGCCATGGCTGCATGCCACAGGGCGTGGGCCTGCACTCTGCTGTCGGGGCGACACAGCGGGCCGTCGGAACGGCCTAGGACGTGGCCCAAGGCTCCAGCTCCGGCCACGGCTGCCTCGGCTCGCCTTCGCCAGCGACCAACCCTCGAGGTGGGCGCCGACCCGGCCCGCAACGCTTCAGCGGTGGCCACCGCTACACCGGCCACCACCTGGGTGGGCATCGACCAACGAGGCAAGCCGCCCACGATCCCAGCCAGCGGCACCAACGCCAGGGTCACCGCCGGTGCAGACCGGCCCGACACCCGCGCCGCGTCGGCCAACACCACCGACGTCAACAGCGAGATGAGGCTGGCATCGTGCAGGTACCGGCCGGCGGCCGTTCCCGGGCCGTGGTAGGCGACGCTGCCCAGGCCGGCGGCCACCGCAGCCCAACCAACCGTCGACTCGGCCCGCCACGGCTCGAGCGGACCGCCCAGCCAGCGGCCGGCAGCGCCCCGGCCAGCACCAGCATCGACAGCACCAGCAACAGCACCATCGCGTGAGGTCACCGGAACCGGTCCGGTCGGGCGGGGCGTACCGGCCCCGGACCGCCGCGTGGATCGCGCCGAGCGTCTCGGCCGGTTCGAGCGCGAAGCCCGGGCCACCATCGCCACCCCAGCGACCACGAAGGCCAGGCTGGACACCGTGTTGACCGGTTGGGCCACCAGGCCCGGACGGCAGCGCTCGCAGTCGGCTTGGGCCACGTGGGTCGACGTCACCTCGGACCTTCCAGCAGTTCACGGGTGAGGGCCACCACCTCACTGCGGCGTTCACGGACCTCGTCCATCTGACCTCGACGGTCGAGCAAGGTCCGCCACCGCACGATGCTGGTGACCAGCGCCCGCGCCCGCTCCACGATCACCAGCGCGATCACCCCGAACACCGGGGCCGCCACCAGCACCACCACGTTGGCCAACGCCCCGGCCCGGTCGGCGGGGTTGGGTCCCACCACCGCCTCCACCGGGGCGGTCACGCTGCGGATCAGATCCGGCACCCAACCCGACCCGGCATCTCGCAGGGCCAGGTACAGCCACATGGCGGGAAAGGTCAGGGCCGCCACCAACACCCGGACCGTGCCCTTGGAAACCGGGGCCCGGGGAACCAGACCGGCGGCCAGCACCAACAGCGCCGGGATCAGGTTGGCGAACAGGCCGGCCAGAGCCAGCGGAGACAGGACCACCACCACCGCAGCCAGCACCGCGATGCGCCGAGCCAACCCGGCCAGGGTCACCCCGTGAACGACGTCCTCGTCGTCGACGGCCACGAACCCCAACAACATGCGGTAGCGGGCCACCAGGGCCACCAGTTCAGCCCGACGCGACGCCGGGGCCTGGGCCAGACGTCGAGCCCGGCCCGACACCGCCGCCAGTGGCACCACCAGGTTCTCCTCGTCGTCGTCGCGCAACGAGACGGTGGCCGCCGCCGAGAGGGCCAGGGACTCTTCGGTGGTGTCGAAGTGGGGGGTCAGCGACTCGATGTCGGCCTGGAGGCGAGCCGTCAGCTCCTGGACCCTGGCGTGGTCGGGGGCGCCGTCGGCTCCCAACAGCGCGGCATCGGCCTCCACCAAGATCGGCTTGCCGTAGCTGACCAGGGCCCGGCCCCGCACCGCCACCTTGTCCTCGTAGGTGACACCGACCGGCACGATCCTCACACCCTGCACCCCTTCGCCCGCAGCTTGGAGGGCGATGCGAGCCACGCCGGTGCGCAACGGTCGGATGGAAGGCTCGTCATGGGTGGTGCCCTCGGGGAACACCGCCACCATCGAGCCGCCCCGCAGAGCGCCGACCGCGTCGGCGAACATGGCGGAGTTGGACTCGGTGGAGCCGTCGGCTTGGCGGTGCACCGGGATGACCCGGGCGAAGTCGAGCAGCGGCCGCGCCGCCGCCGTCTTCCACAGGGTGGCCTTGGCCAGGTAACGGGGCAGGTGACCGAGCTCGGCCACCAACACCACCGGGTCTACGAACCCGTAGAGGTGGCTGGCGGCCAGGATCACCGGACCAGATGGCGGCTCGGGCCCCTCGGTCTCCACCGTGCGGAAGAAGGCCCACGTCAACATGCGGGCGATGGCGGTGATGATGCGGTCTCGCAGCAGGGGACGGCGTGCGGGATGAGGCGGGTTCGCCACCGACACCTCCTCTGGCGGGCGAAGCGGTCACCGTCGGGCTTGTCGGGCCAGAAGGCGGTGGCCGGAGCGTAACCCCGCCGGTAGAGAGGGCGGGGTCCTCCGATAATCATCGAGACCGCCAATCCCGAGGTTTGCTTGCCAGACTCGGGAACGTCCGCCTGACCCACGAGCACGTGTGCAGATATCTGTGTAGATTCGACGCATGGGTCGGTCGATAGCTCCAGACAACACCGTCTCGGTGACCGAGGCTTCGCAGCGGGGAGTAGCCGCACTGGTTCGTGAGGCTTCCAGCGGTCAGGATGTGATCGTGTCGCGGCGAGGTTCGCCCGTCGCCGCCGTCATCGGCGTGTCCCGACTCGCCGAGCTCGAAGAACTGGAGCGAGACCTGCGAAGTGCCGCGCTGGTTCTGAGCAGGTCCTTCGCAGATTCCGGAGGGCGCACGAGCCTCGACGAGGCCATCGCCTCGTTGGGGTTCGACCGGGCCACCCTCGAATCGGAACTCGCCGCAGACCTGGCTGCCGGACGCCTCTGACACCGGGTCCATCACATGACCGAGCCAGCGGGACCGAAGGCCTACGTCCGTCTCACCGACCCTGCCATCGATGACCTGAAGCGGCTCATGGCGGCAGACCCTCAACTTGTCCGCCCTTCTCTGAAGAAGATGATTCTCCTAGAACGGAACCCGCTGGCCGGCAAGCCGCTCCTCGGCGGCCTCATCGGCTGGCGGAAGCTCACCGTTGGCAACCGAGCCTGGCGAATCGTGTGGCGTGTCACCACAGACGAGGCGGGCAGCACGGTGATCGACATCGCCGAGATATGGGCTGTCGGGGCCCGGGCCGACGACGAGGTTTACCAGGAGATGCAGTCACGACTGGATGAGGCTGGCCCAAGCGCCCACACGACCGCGCTGGCCGAGGTTATCTCCCTCTTGGGGCGCGCCGCCGGAACGGTGTCGGCGAGCACTCAGCCCGCTCGCGTCGAACCAGTCCCGGAATGGCTGGCACGACGCCTGAGGACGAAACTCGGAATGGGCGAGGAGGAGATCGCCGCACTGACCGCCGAAGCAGCCATGGAGCGGTGGGAGACCTTCCTCACCGGCGGATAGAAGCGGGGCGTGATGCTCAGCTCCGACCCTGACCCCGCCGTTTTCTCCACCGGGCACCTGCCGCCGGCCGACGAGGTCGAGCGAGTCTTGTCCAAGGCCTTCGAGCTCGGCCGTGGCCACCGGGCTTGATCCCGGCCGTGCTGGGCAAGCGACGCCGGGCCCTCCACGACATCGCCACTGGCTCCCGAGTCAGCGTGGACTGGGGGCCCCGGGATGTGTCCCTGCCCGAATCGTGGGCCCGCTGGACCGAGGTCGCCCCACAGTCTCGATGATGCCTAGCCGGCAACGATTCATGGCCTGGGAGTCATCGGTGACCCACGCTGCCGCATTCACGATCTGGGATGGATCAGATTGCGCGGACCACACCCCGTAACCCGAGCTTGGCTCGGGTGGGCCACCCCCGGTCGGTGGTGACGAGTAGATCTGCGTCGAGGTGAGCGGCGGTGGCGATCACCAGGGCATCGGGGAGTTTCACTGATCGGTGACGGGCCCGGAGAGCCGCAGCGGCAATGGCGATCTCCGAACCAACCGGCTCCACCTCGATGGGCAGACGATCCAGGAGCTCACGCACGGCACCAACCGCGGCCGTTCCTCGGCGAGATGGCCCTACGAGGATCTCGGCCAGAGCTGAGGCCGGAAGGACCAAACGGTCGTTGCCGGCATGGGCGTCGGTGAACACCTCGAGAGATGCAGGGTGGTGGGCATCATTGGAATCGAGGAAGCCGATCAACACACCGGAATCGAGGACCGTCAGTCCCATTCGTCACGTAGGTGAGCAAGTTCGTCTGGCTCGTAGACGCCGGTCAGAGCACCGGAGAACTGGCCCACGACGTCGATCTCCCGCTCGAACACGACCCGACCGGGACCGTCGGCACGAGCGACCAACCGATCTCCCGCCTCGATGCCCGAGGCCCGCAGCGCTTCGACCGGGATGGTGACCTGGTGCTTCGAACTGACCTGAGATGTGCCCCGTCGCCGGTTCTTTACATCAGCCACAGATGTAAAGAATACTGCGGTGAGGACAGAAGAGCAACGGCGTGGGGCCGGTAGGGTTTGCGGTCTTGTCTGATCTCACCTCCCCCACTCGGCCGATGTCGGCTTGGGTCGCCGACAGGGCGATCCCGTCGTCGACCATGATCGGCCGGGTGGATCGACGGTGAGCATCGACCTGGCCGCGGCGCGGCGGGCCTTCTCCACCTATCGAGGAGCATCGGCGGGGACCAGGGCCTTCGTTGCCGCCCGGTACGTGGTGGCACCGCTCGGGCCGATCGCCGAAGAGTTCCGGGGCCGATCGGGCCGGGTGCTGTCGTTGGGGAGCGGGCTGTGCATGTTGGAGCGCTACCTGGCCGAACTGGAGCCGGGCCTGCACTTCGATGGCCTCGACCTCGATCCCGCCAAGGTGGAGCTGATAGCCCGCACCCGTCACCTCAGTCCCCGGGTTGGACTGTCGATGGGCGACGCCACCCGCCTCGGCCGCGCCGCGCCACAGGTCGCGAACGCCACACTCCGCGAAACCGGGACTGGGAGCGATGGCGGAAGCCACGACTCCGGAGGCGCGGGCCCGGAAGATCCCGAGGACCGATACGACGTGGTGTTGATCTGTGACGCCATGCACCACTTCGCGGCCCGCGACCACGCCGAGGTGATCCGCTCGGTCACCGACCGGCTCCGCCCCGGCGGCACCCTGGTGATCAAGGACCTCGACTCCGGCCCGGCCTGGAAGTTCCACTGGAACCGGATACATGACCGCATCGTGGCGGGCCCCGACCCCATCTGGTGCCGCCCCCCTGCCGAGATGGCCGCCCTGGTCACCGATGCCGGCCTGACCGTGGAACGAGCCGACCGGATCGACCACACCCTCACCCCCTACGCCCACTACCTGGTCAGAGCCACCCGCCCAGCCAGCTAGTGTCGTGACCGGCAACCATTGCTGGGGTAGGGACTCACCTGCGCTGAACGCTGCCCGGTTCTCGTGGGCCGCCTTCGGCGGACGATTCCTGGTTCCGTCGAGCCTGGTCCTCACTTCGTTGCGGGGGCTCGACGGCGTTTGCTCAGTGGCTCGCAAGCTCGCAACAGCGCAAACGTTGTCTGTTGCAGCACTAGTTCGGCCCGACGGTCCTGGCCCCCATTTAGCGTCGGGCGAGTTGAGGGGCCTGGGCCGAGCTACGGGAGCACGACCGCCGAGGGTCGGAGACCTCAGCCTCCGATGGTGAAGGGCAGCTCTTCGGCGACCGGCGGCGGGTCCACCAGCGAGGTGACGGCGGTGCGGGCCGCGTCGGTGAGCGGGGCCGGAGCCAAGCCGAAGCCGATGGTGGCGGTGACGGCCAGCACCAGGGCGATCCGGGCACCGGCGGGCACCTTGTACGTGGCTGCACCCTCTTCGGGTTCCTCGCCGTACATGGCCAGGACGACCTTGAGGTAGGCGTAGGCCGAGATCACCGACGACAACATGGCGACCAACGCCAGCCAGAACGACCGGGCATCGACGGCGGATCCGATCACGTAGAACTTGGCCAGGAACCCCGAGGTGAAGGGCACGCCGGCCTGGGCCAGCAGGAACACCAAGAAGGCGAAGGCCAACAACGGAGCCCGCTTGCCCAGGCCCCGGTAGTGGGAGAGGTCGTGGGCGTTGTCTCCGCGGCGGCCGACCACCGTGGCCACGCCGAAGGAACCAGCCACGGTAAAGGTGTAGGTGGCCAGGTAGAAGGCCAGGGCCTGCACGCCCTTGGCGGTGCCAGCCTGGATGGCCAACAACATGAACCCGGCGTGGCTGATCGACGAGTAGGCGAGAAGACGCTTCACGTTGGTCTGTTGCACCGACAGGATCGATCCCACCAGCAAGGTGGCCACCGCCACCACGTAGACCACCGGCTGCCAGTCGGCCCGGTAGGAACCGAAGGCCACCACGAACACTCGGACCAGGGCTGCGAAGCCGGCCACCTTCACACCCGAGGCCATGTAGGCCACCACGGGGCTCGGAGACCCCTCATACACGTCGGGGGCCCAGGCGTGGAACGGGGCGGCACCAACCTTGAACCCGAGACCGACCAGGATCATCGCCATGCCGGCCAGCAGGAACAGGTTGTTGGTGAGCAGGTTGGTGGCCAGGAAGGCCTGGACCTCGGTGAGGTTGGTGGAGCCGGTGGCGCCGTAGACCAGGGCGATCCCGTACAACATCACCGCCGAGGCCATGGCTCCCAAGATCAGGTACTTGAAGGCGGCCTCGCCGGAACGGGCCCGGCGGACGTGGATGCCGGCCAAGACGTACACGGCGATGGAGAGGATCTCCAGGGCGATGAACAGCACCAGCAGGTCGTTGGCTCCCAGCATGAACTGGCCGCCGGCCGCCGACAACATGAGCAGCACGTAGGGCTCGGGACCCTCCAGCTTCTCCCGACGCAGGTAGCCGTGGGCCAACAGGGCGGTCAGCGCCACCCCGGCGCAAATGACGATGCCGAGGAAGACGGTGAGCCCGTCGACCCGGAAGGCATCGGCCACGATGCGCATGGCACCGTCGTCTCGGGCCCGGAACCACAACGGCCTCCACGCCGCAGCCGAAGCCAGAGCGGTAGCCACGGTGAAGGCGCTGTGCCACCACGTCCGGGCCCGGCGGGGAACCAGGGCGCCGATGACCATCAATAGGACGGCACCGCCCAACATGATCAGGATGGGAAGCAGAACTGAGTACTCGACAGCCGGGGTGTCGAGCTTGGTGACCTGGGCCAGCATCACTCGCCTCCCTCGTGACCGCTCGAGACGGTTTCTCCGGCCTCGGCGTGTTCGCCACTGCCACCTTCCTCACCGCGGCGCTCCGAAGCGGGGACGATCTCATCTCCCTTGGTGGCCACTGCCGGCTCGACGTAGTCGGAGTTGTCCTCGACGTGGCGAACCAGCTTGTCGACAGCCGGCTCGATGCGCTCGATGAACGGCTTGGGGTAGACGCCCATGATCACGATCAGGGCGATCAGGGGAGCCATGACCAAACCCTCGGAGAAGCGCAGGTCGGGGATCGACGCGTTCTCCTCGTCGGGTTCGCCGTGGAAGACCCGCTGGTAGGCCCACAACAGGTAGAGGGCAGCCAAGATGACGCCGGATACGGCCACCACCGTCCACCACCGGAAGGTGAGGAACGACCCCATGAGGATCAGGAACTCGCCTACGAAACCGTTGAGGCCGGGCAGGCCGATGCTGGAAAGCATGACCACCGTGAACACCGCGGCCAGGATCGGAGCCGGCTTCTGAAGACCCCGGAGCTTGGCGATCTCACGGGTGTGGCGCCGTTCGTAGATCATCCCGACCAAGAGGAACAGCGCCCCGGTGGAGATGCCGTGGTTGACCATCTGGAGCACCGAGCCCTGGAGGCCCTGGGTGGTGATGGCGAAGGTGCCGAGGGCGATGAAACCCAGGTGGGCCACCGACGAGTAGGCCACCACCCGCTTGAGGTCCTTCTGCATGGTGGCGCAGATGGCGCCGTAGACGATGCCGATCACGCCGAGCGTGACCAGACCCGGAGCGGCCCACACCGCGGCCTCGGGGAAGAGGTAGAGACCGAAGCGCAAGAACCCGTAGGTACCCAGCTTCAACATGACGCCGGCCAGGATCACCGAACCGGCGGTGGGGGCCTGGGTGTGGGCGTCGGGCAGCCAGGTGTGCACCGGGAACAGCGGGACCTTCACCGCGAAGGCGATGGCGAAGGACAAGAACAGCCACCGGGCGGTGGTGAGGGCGATAACTCCCTGGTCTTCGGCCAGGGCCACCAGGTCGAAGGTGACCGGGCCGCCATCGGCGTGCAAGAAGGCGGTGGCCAGAATGCCGACCAGCATGAAGGCCGAGCCGAACATGGTGTACAGGAAGAACTTGGTGGCGGCGTAGCGCCGGTCGTCGTAACCCCATCCGCTGATCAGGAAGTACATGGGGACGAGCACGATCTCGAACATCACGAAGAACAGGAACAGGTCCAGGGCCAAGAACGCCCCCAGACAGCCGGCTTCGAGCACCAACAGCCAGGCGTAGAACGGCTTGCCGTCGTGGTGGGGAGGAGCCCCCAGCATGGCGATCGGGAACAAGATGCCGGTCAGCACCACCAGCCACAACGAGATGCCATCGACGCCCAGGGCCCAGGCGATGTCGGGATCTTTGATCCACTGGGTGCGGTCGACCAGCTGGAACCCGGCCTCAGCCGAGTCGAACACCACGGCCACCGCCACGGTCAGCGCTGCGGTGAACACCGCGAACAGCACTGCGGTCTGCTTGGCCAGCTCTGGGCGGCGACGAGACACCAGGGCGGTGATCACCGCCCCCAGCACCGGCGTGAGAACGACGGCGCTGAGCAGCGGGATCTCGGGAGCGTGGCTGGCGCCAGAGGCAGCCAGGACGGGGGCGAGCACTAGAAGACCGCCTTGGAGAGCAGGAGCCCGACCACGATCACCATTCCGAAGGTGAGGCCGAGGGCGTAGGTGCGGACGTAACCGGTCTGGAGGACCCGGGCCCGACTGGACCCTTCGGCCACCAGCGTGCCGACCCCGTTGACCGCTCCGTCGATGACGGCTTTGTCGAAGTCTGCGGTGGCCTGGAACGCCTTGCGCCCCGGTCCGCCCATGAAGGCGCTGATCGAGGAGTCGTAGTACCAGCCCTTGAGCATGGCGGGCAGTTCGATCTTGGGAGCCAACGCCCCCTTGCCCTTGAGATAGACGAGCACCGCGGCCAGCAGGCCGAGCAGGCTGGTGGTGGCCACACCGGCCAGCGCCACCTTCTCGATGGTGCTGGCATCGGGGTGGGCTTCACCGAAGTGGATGACCGGCTCGAGCCAGTGCTCCAAGAACTTGGTGGAGTCCAGCATCGGCAGGTTGAGGACGCCGCCGAAGATCGACAGCACGGCCAGAACCACCAGCGGCAAGGTCATCAACCACGGCGACTCATGGGGATGGATGACCCCGACCGGCCCGGCACCGTGACCTTCGTGGATGCCTTCGGCTTCACGTTCAGCGGCCAGCTCCGGTACCGCCTCGGCCAGGGGCCGATCCCAGCGGGCCTCACCGAAGAACACCATGAACACCTGGCGGCTCATGTAGAAGGCGGTGAGCACCGCGGTGACGAAGCCGACCGCCCACAGCACCGGGCTCTTCTCCCAGGCGAACAACAAGATCTCGTCCTTGGACCAGAAACCGGCGAAGGGCGGAACCCCGGCGATGGCCAACCAGCCGATGATGAACGTGACGGCGGTGACCGGCATGGCCTTGCGCAACGCCCCCATGCGACGCATGTCCTGTTCGCCGTGCATCCCGTGGATCACCGAGCCCGAACCGAGGAACAACAGCGCCTTGAAGAAGGCGTGGGTGACCATGTGGAAGATGGCGGCCACATAGGCCCCCGACCCGACGGCCAAGAACATGTAGCCGAGCTGGCTGACCGTGGAGAAGGCCAGCACCTTCTTGATGTCTCGCTGAGCGATGGCAACGGTGGCCGCGAACAGCGCAGTGGCGGCACCGACGGCGGCGACCATGGTGGGTACCCACGAGGCGGCCTCGAGGATCAGCGGGTTCATGCGGGTCATCACGTAGACGCCGGCGGTGACCATGGTGGCGGCGTGGATCAGGGCCGACACCGGGGTGGGTCCGGCCATGGCGTCGGGCAACCACACGAACAAGGGAAGCTGAGCCGACTTGCCACACGCCCCCACGAACAGGGCCACGGCGATGGCGGTGGCGGTGGTGGTGGCCAGGCTGGGAGCGGCCGAGACGATCCCGGCGTAGTCGAGGGTTCCGAGGGCCTGGAAGGTGAACAGCATGGCCACGATGAAGCCGAAGTCGCCGATGCGGTTGGTGACGAAGGCTTTCTTGCCCGCCGAGGCGTTGGCTTCGCTCTCGTGCCAGAACGAGATGAGGAAGTACGAGCACGCCCCCACTCCTTCCCAGCCCAAGAACGTGACCAGCAGGTTGTCGCCCAGAACCAACATGAGCATCGAGAACACGAACAGGTTCAGGTAGACGAAGAACTTGGTGAACCGCTCGTCTCCGTGCATGTAGCCGATCGCGTACAGGTGGATGAGGGTGGCGATGCCGGTGACGAACAAGCACATGGTGATCGACAACGGGTCGGCCAGGAATCCCATGTTCACCGTCAACCCGCCGACAGGGAGCCACTCGAACAGCGTCTGGTGGAAGACGCGCTCCTCGTGGCCCTTGCCGAGAAGTGAGGCGAACACGGCGACGGTGGCCAGGAACGAACCGCCCACCGCGGCGGTGGCGATCCACCCGGCCCCAGGTTCGCCGATGCGGCGACCGGCGAACACGAGCAGGGCGAAGCCGGCTAGCGGCAGCGCAGGGATTAGCCAGATCAGGTCGGACATGGCGCCCTCAGCCCTTCATCAGCGAGAGGTCGTCGGCCGTGGCGCCCTGGCGACGGCGGAAGATCGAAACGATGATGCCCAGGCCGACCACGACCTCGGCCGCGGCCACCACCAGCACGAAGAACACGGCAACCTGACCACGCAGGTCGTCCATCTCTCGGGCCAGGGCCACGAACGAGAGGTTGACGGCGTTGAGCATGAGCTCCAGGCACATGAACATGACCAGCGGGTTGCGTCGGGTGAGCAGGCCCACCACACCGGCACTGAACAAGATGGCGCTGAGCACCATGTAGGGCATGGCCCCAAGGGCGGCGGTGATCATCAGGCCACCTCACCGGGTGATACGTCGCTGGCCAACGCGGCCGGGATCTCGTCGCCAGGGTTGTCGTCATCGACGAGGGCGGCGTGACGGTGCCGGGCCAGAGCCACCGCACCCACCACCGCTATCACCAGCAGGACCGAGGTGATCTCGAAGGCCAGCAGGTGGTCGGTGAACAGAACCCGGGCGATGGCCTCGGTGTTGGGCTCCGCCCCCGACACCGGGTCCGACGAGGCGGGATCGCCGGTGACGGCCCCGATGGACACCACACCGATCAGGCCGACGGCCAGGATCAGCCCGCCGATGGTGGCAGCCAGGCGCTGACCAGACAGGGGCTCGACGGTGATGTCCTCGGAGCTGTCCACGCCGATCAGCATGATCACGAACAAGAACAACACGACGATGGCGCCGGCGTAGACGATGACCTGCACCGCGGCCAGGAACTCTGCGTCCTGGGCGATGAACAGCACCGCCACGCCGATGAGCGTTCCCACCAGGCTGAGGGCGGAGTGCACCGGGTTCTCGGAGGTGATGACACCGATGGCGCCGAGGAGACAGATGATGGCCCCGGCGATGAAGACGGCGGTTTCCATCATCAGTGGTGACCTCCGTGAGAACCGTGAGAGTCGTGGGGGTCGTGGCCACCACCGCGCGCCGGCGTGGGAGCCGGGGCCGTCTGACCCTGCTCGGGAGCTTTGACCCCGAAGCCGAGCTCACCGCTCCAGCCGACCCGGCCCACGAAATCGCGGTCACCGCCAGGAGCGGTAGCTCGTACCCACGCGGAGGAGTTGCCGGCGACCTTGTCTATGTCGGACCAGTCTTCCCACGGCAGTTGCTGGGGTAGACCCTGGTCGTCCACCACCAGTTCGGCCTTGGTGTAGATGGCGTCGGCCCGGTTGGTGAAGGAGAACTCGAACAGCTTGGACTCGGTGATGGCCTCGGTGGGGCACGCCTCTACGCATAGGTCGCAGTGGATGCAACGCAGGTAGTTGATCTCATAAACGAAGCCGTATCGCTCGCCGGGGGACACCGGGGCCGTCGGGGAGTTGTCGGCGCCGCGCACGTAGATGCACTTGGCCGGGCACACGCCAGCGCACAGCTCACAGCCGATGCACTTCTCCATGCCGTCCTCGTAGCGGTTGAGAACGTGGCGGCCATGCAGGCGCACCGGCTTCTCCCGCTTGCCACCCTCGTCCTTGGCGTACTCGAGGGTGTTGCGGTTCTTGCGGCCACGCTGCTTGAGCGTGACCAGGAAACCTCCGAGGTAACCCATCAGTCGATCACCCCTTCCAGCACGTCCAGTTCACGGTTGCGGCGAGAAGCGGCGAAGGCCAGCGACAACATGGCGTAGGCCAAGAGCAGGGCCAGTGCCCCGAGTGCGACCACGATGGCGGGGTTCCAGCCGGCGTCGTCGCCGACCCTGATGGCCACCAACAACAACAACCACCCCAACGACAGCGGGATCAGCGCCTTCCAGCCCAGATCCATGAGCTGGTCGTAGCGGACCCGAGGCACCGAGGCCCGTGTCCACACGAACACGTACAACACGGCCACCAACTTGAGCACGAACCACACCACACCCCAGACCCAGCCGGGTCCGATGGGCACCGGGCCGGTCGGACCGCCCAGGAACAAGGTGACGATGATGGCACCCATGGTGACGGCGTTGAGGAACTCGGCCAGGTAGAAGATGGCGAACCGGAAGCCCGAGTACTCGGTCTGGAACGAGCCGACCAGCTCCTGCTCGGCCTCGACCAGATCGAAGGGCGGACGGTTGAGCTCAGCGGTGGCGGCCAGGCAGAACACCATGAACGGCACCAGGCCCGTAGCCCACAGGTTCCAACCAAAAGGTTCCTGGGACGAGACGATGCCGTTGGTGGTGAGGGTGCCGGCGGTGAGGACCACGGCCAGGACAGCCAAGCCGAGGGCGGCTTCGTAGGACACCATCTGGGCACTGGCCCGCACCGAACCCAACAGCGGGTACTTGGATCCCGACGACCAGCCCGCCAACATCACGCCGTAGACGGCGATGGAGGACATGGCCAAGATCACCAGCACGCCAGCGCCGGGGTTGGCGAGCTGCATCAGCGTCTTGTGACCGAAGATCTCGATGACGCCGCCGTTGCCGTCTCGGAAATCTCCACCCAACGGGATCAGCCCGAAGGTGATGAAGGCCGGGACCATGGTGAGCACTGGGGCCAGCCGGAAGACGATCCGGTCGGAACGATCCGGAACCAGGTCCTCCTTGAGGATGACCTTGAGCCCGTCGGCCAAGGTCTGGAGGATGCCGAAGGGGCCGGCCCGGTTGGGACCGATGCGGTTCTGGAGACCGGAGATGGCCTTGCGTTCGAACCAGATCATCAACATGGTGGCGAGCAGCACCACCCCGAGAGTGATGGCGGCCTTGACCAGGACGATGACGACCACGGCAAGGTCGACATCTCCGGCCAGGAGCGGGTCGTTGGCCAGCATCATGACGTGGTCTCCACGCGAACCTCGGTAACCGCGGCGGTGGCGTCTATCAGCCCCCGCGGTGACGGGTCGCCCAGGTTCCAGTGCAGGACCACCGTGCCGGCGGGAACGGTGGCGTCGAAGGTGGCTGGGGCCACCAGCGAACCTCTCGATGAGGTGACCTTGACCCGAGTTCCATCCGAAATCCCGATACGGGTCAGATCATCGGGGTTGACCGACAAGGTCGAACCGCCGGCCAGGCCCGCCAGCGCCGGGGCATGTCCGATCTGGGTTCCCCGATCGAACAGCTTGCGCCGGGTGACCAGGCGCAGCGAGTAGGCGTCGAGGGACGGGGCTTCGTGATCGGCACCCAGGAACTGGACCATGGCAGGCCGACGCTGGGACCGGGCCCGATCCGGGCGGCCGACCAGTACGCCATCGGCCTCGGAGGCCAGCTCGGCCAGGGTGATGCCGGCATGAGCGGTGCTGAGTTGTTGGACCTCGGCGAAGATCTCATCTACCGAGGTGAAGCCGAGGTCGCCACCCAACAGGTGGGTCAGCTCGGCGGCGATCATCCAGTCCGGTCGGGCCGAACCCGGCGGGGTCACCTTCTGGTTCAGCACCGTGAGGCGACCCTCGAGGTTGGTGGTGGTGCCGTCGACCTCGGTGAAGGCGGCGGCGGGCAGAACCACATCGGCCACGGCGGTGGTGTCGTTGGCGAAGGTGTCCACGGCGATGACGGTGCGAGCCCCGGCCAGGCCTCGGCGGGCCAGCATGGCGTCGGGGAAGTCACCCAGGGGGTCCGCACCCAACATGATCAGGGTGTCGATCCGCCCGGACGCAGCGGCCTCGAGGATGCCGGCGGTGTCGAGCCCGGTGGCTTCGGGCACACGACCCCAAGCCTCCCTGAACCAATCAGCCCCTTCGGCCAGCGACACCTGGCCCGGGAGCATGCCCGGTGCCATCCCGGCGTCCATGGCACCGTGGACGTTGCCTCGCCGCACCGCGCTGAGGAAGCGGACGTCGGGGAACGCGGACAGCAAGGCGCTGGCCGCAGCCACGGTGGCGTCTTCGGATTCGGCTACTGAACCCCGACCCAAGATGACGGTGAGCGGCCCGGCAGCCAAGGCCCGGCCGGCCGCGGCCAGATCGCCATCGCCGTCGGTGGCGGCGGCCAGGATCTCGGCCACCTTCTCGTGCACCGCTCCCGGGGTGTGACGGATGGAGTGGGCGGCGAGGTCCTGGAGCGAGGTCTGACGGGGAGCCAGTTCGACAAGCGTGGTCCTGCGGCGGGTGACGGCGTCACGGACCCGCAAGAACAGCACCGGCAGCTCGTCCTTCAGGTCCGAGCCGATGACCAGCACCGTTCCCCCGGGGGTGCAGGCATCTTCGATGGTGGCCCGGGGCAGCCCAGCGATCACCTCGGCCGGGAGCCCGTCTCCGAGCTGGGCATCGACAGAGTCGGTTCCGATGACGCCCTTGGCCAGCTTGGTCCAGGCGTAGGCGGCCTCGTTGGTGAGCCGGCTTCCGCCGATGACGGCCACGCCTTCGGCACCACGGGTGTCGAGACCCGATCGCAGGGCTTTGGCCGCGGCACCGAGAGCTTCAGTCCAACGGACCTCGCGGTGACCTTCTTGGCCGTCGACCTTCATCAACGGTGCGGTCAGGCGATCTTCGGAGCCCAGGGCCTCGAAGCCGAAACGGCCCTTGTCGCACAGCCAGCTCCAGTTGACCGGCTCGGAGTCCACGCCCATGAACCGCAGGACCCGGTCCCGCGAGGCGTCGACGGCGATACGGCACCCAACCGAACAACCGGTACAGGTGGACTCGGCCACGTCGAGGTCCCAGGGGCGGGCCTTGAAGCGGTACGGCTTGGCGGTGAGGGCACCCACCGGGCAGATCTGCACGGTGTTGCCCGAGAAGTAGGAGGCGAAGGGATGGTCGGGGAAGGTGTTGACCTGGGTGCCGTTACCGCGGTCTTGGAAGTGGATCAGCGTGTCGCCGGCCACCTCCTTGGCGAAGCGGGTGCAGCGGTCACAGAGGATGCAGCGCTCACGGTCGAGGTAGACGTTGTCGGAGATGGAGATCGGCTTCTCGTAGTGCCGCTTCTCCTCCACGAACCGGCTCTCACCGGGGCCGTAGCTCATGGCGTGGTCCTGGAGGGGGCACTCGCCACCCTTGTCGCACACCGGGCAGTCCAGCGGATGGTTGATGAGCAGGAACTCGAGGATGCCTTCCTGGGCCTTCTTCACCCGGGGGGTCT
>WBZL01000821.1_pt1 | contig 16317 bp, 8 predicted proteins | sample 5204291 | NCBI WGS metagenome assembly WBZL01 (sample SAMN12344345, study PRJNA552823) | activated sludge metagenome | biome: Activated sludge suspended growth; feature: Nitrification reactor; material: Wastewater; isolation source: activated sludge from nitrification reactor of wastewater treatment...
GGCTCAGGGTACGGCCGGATTCAGGCCAGAAACAGTGGCGGTTGACGCCCTTGAATTTGATTTTAACCCCGTTGAGGTAGACCCCGTCCCCGTGCCGGATCCCGATGGTCCGGAATCCGAATTTCTCTTCCGTTTCAAACAAGGTCTTTTGACCCGCTGAAAGGACGAACCGGGCTTTGTACAGATGAGGCGTTTCGGCTGTCCAACGGTCCGGTGCGGGTACATTCAGGTTCAGGACGGCCTTTTCCTGGCCTTTTGCCACGCTGGTCCGGCTTTCGCCCGCAATCCGGCCCAGGCGATCCGTTACGGTAACGGTAATTTCCCGGGGCCCTTGAAGGCCTTTCGCAAAAACATCTGCTGAAAAACTGCCGTTTGCGCCGGCTGAAACCGCCACCCGTTCAATGTGTTCGACCGGGAAGGACTCCAGGTAAACCGGCCGGAAAATGCCCCCGAAGATCCAGTAGTCGGCATAGCGTTCGGCCCTGTTCACCGACGGATCGGCGGACATTTTGCTCACTTTGACCTCCAGGTCGTTGGAGGCCCCGGGGCGGATCTTTCCGGTAACATCGTACCGGAAGCGGTAGAACGCGCCCTGGTGGGGCTCTCCGGCTGGTTGTCCGTTGACCTGTACTTCCGCATCCGTCATTACCCCTTCGAAAACAAGGTAAATCCTTCTGTTCTTCCAGCCCGAGGGGACGCTGAAGTTGTGCTTGTAAGTGCCTGTTTCGTCAGAAAAGCGGTACTTTTTTCCGTAAGTGTGATAGTTCCGGCCGTAATCATAGCTGCCGAACCCCTGTTGCTCCCAGCAGGAGGGGACTTCGATTGTTGTCCAGGTCCCGCTTCTGCGCCCGTCGGAGCAGATAAAATCCCAGGGTACGGTATGGTCCTTATCCGTTCCGGACAGGAAAAGGACTTCTTTGGCCGGTTGGGTGTCCTGGGCGCCCAGCGTGCCGGGTACAGCGACAATGGCCAGAAAGGACAGCATTTGAAAGGAAAAAGGGAAACGCATTGTATAGCCAGTTTAGGAATTCAAAAAATCACACGTTCGCTTCAATTATTCACCAACTGAAAACCCGCCGATTCCGGCACGCAGCCAAGGTATCGGCAATTTACCGGAAAACTGTTCCGTACTTTTCTGATAACGACCGAAAAACTACCCGAAATGACGACCGGCGTGCGACCTGACCGGCAGAGCACAAGGTTTTTTTTCCTTGGATCCGGTCTTGGGGCAGAATTGTCCAGAACAGTTATTGCCTGTTGTCCAGAACAGTGCAGAACAGTTTTTCTATGCCTGTCACCTAAATTTGTGAAACTATATTTCAAATACCGGGGCTTTTCAAAAAAAAATATGGTTTTTCAACGGGCTGCCCAATAGCCCAATTTCTGATCATGGCTTTCATCTTTACAAATTCTTACGTTTATGAAATTCACTAGAGCTTACTCAACCAACTGGCCAAGGATGCTTTCCCTCCTTGGTTTACTATTGCTTGGGGTACAATTCTCGTGGGCCCAAAGAGCGGTCACGGGGATCGTTACCGATGCGGAAAGCAATGAGCCGCTGATCGGCGTGAATGTACAGGTGCCGGGGACTGCTTCCGGTACCGTTACGGATGCTGACGGGGCTTACACGTTGATTTTGCCGGAAGGGGCGACCAAACTCTCCTTTTCGTACGTCGGATTCTCGACCCAGGAACTGGACATCAACGGAAGGAGCGCTATCAATTGCAGCCTTTCATCCGGGGCTGTCCTCGATGAGGTGGTGGTGATCGGATACGGCACCCAGAAAAGGGGGGATGTAACCGGCGCGGTAGCCAAATTTGACGCCGAAAAATTGACCGAACGCCCGATCGCCCGTGTAGATCAGGCCCTGGTCGGCCAATTGGCAGGGGTGCGGGTACAGCAAACCAGCGGCATTCCGGGGTCGGGATTCAGCATTCAGGTGCGCGGTACAGGCTCCATCAATGCCAACAACCAGCCGCTGTACGTGATCGACGGGTTTCCGCTGGAGGTTTCCGAGCAGAATTCAAGCGGCGGTTTCGGCACCGGCAACCCGCTGGACAATATGAACCCCAACGACATCGAATCGATCGAGGTCCTCAAAGACGCTGCCGCCGCCGCCATCTACGGCTCAAGAGCCTCGAACGGCGTAGTGCTCATCACCACCAAAAAAGGGCAGAGCGGCAAAGCCAAGATCAACCTCAACGTCACCACGGGCATCAACAAGACAGCCAAAAAACTGGACGTGCTCAGCGCTGAGGAATGGATCGACCGAGCAGCCGAATCCATCGACTACAACTGGACGCATTCCGGCGCCGGCAGGACGGCAGACCAGACGACCGCAGAGCGCCTGGCTATTCTCGGCGGCACCTTCAACCGGAACTATATCAAGGACGATCGCTGGTTTATGCCCGGTCATCCGGGGCTGGTTTACATCGACTGGCAGGATGAATTGTTCCGCACCGGGTTCCAGCAAAATTATCAGCTCTCCGCTTCCGGCGGCAACGATTTTGTCAAGTACTACATGTCCGGCGATTACCTGGATCAGGAAGGCGTCGCCATCGGGGTAGGGTATACCCAATATTCGGCCAGGGCCAACCTGGAGGTCAATGCCAGCAACAAGATCAAATTCGGGATCAATATTGCGCCTTCCTACTCGATCGCCAGCAACCCCGGCGTGGAGGGCAAGGACCAGCAGATCCACCTGGTAGCCGGCCAGGTCCCGGTCTCTGAGGATACCGTGGGCCTGGATGTGAATGTCGGGCCGTATACGCCGTATACCTGGGGCAGTTCCCGGCCCAGTCCGGTTCGGGCAGCAGAGAACACCATCGGTGATTCCAAGATCTTCCGGACCATAGGCACGATGTTCGGCCAATACGACATCATACCAGGGCTGAGCCTCCGGACCACCCTCAACATGGACAATGCCGACCAGACCTACAAGAACTATACGGCGGCTTTCGTGACCGGCAACCGGACGGCATCAGGCCGCTACAGCGGTTACCGGCGCCAGACCTTCGTGAATGAAAACACCCTTTCCTTCAACAGGAATTTCGGCGGCAAACACGATGTTTCAGCGGTCCTTGGTACGTCCTACAATACGACCAAGTTCGACAACTTCGATATCCGGGTGGCCGGCGGGTTCAATTCGGACGTCATCACCACCCTGAACGCCGCCAATATCAACGCAGGCAGCACCTTTACCCGCGAAAGCAAGAACTCGCTGATCTCGTATTTCGGCAGGGTTCAATACGGATATAACGACCGGTATCTGCTGGCGGCTTCCATCCGGCGGGACGGCTCCTCGCGGTTCGGCCCCAAGACCAAATGGGGCGTTTTCCCATCCGTTTCAGCGGGGTGGCGCATTTCTGAGGAGGATTTCATGAAATCCCTGGAATTCATCAGCAGCATGAAACTGCGCGCCAGCTGGGGGATCTCGGGCAACAACGGCATCGGGGATTATTCCCACGTATCCATCCTGGATTTTGCCAATTATTCCTTCGGCGGATCGCTGGCCCCCGGCCAGGTGCCCGGCAACTACGCCAACTCTTCCCTGAGCTGGGAAGAATCCGAAACCGTGGACGTGGGCTTCGATCTGGGCCTGTTCAACAACCGGATCTATGCATCCTTCGATTATTACACCAAGACCAACCGCAACCTCCTGCTGAATATCCCGATCCCGACGGCGACCGGCTTCTCCACCGCTTTGACCAATATCGGCGAAGTGTTGAACAAGGGCTGGGAACTGGAACTCACCACCCGCAACCTGACGGGCGCTTTCTCCTGGACGACCAGCATCAATTTCAGCCACAACCGCAACGAGGTGGTCCAGTTGGGGCCTGAAAACACGCCCATCCTCGGCGGCGCCTGGGACATCAACCACAACATCCTGATGGTGGGCGAACCGATGTACAGCATTTATGTCGTTCAGCAGATCGGTATCCTGAGCAAGGCGGACATCGAGAACGGGGTTGCGCGGTACGGCAACGAACAGGAAGGCGATCCCAAGTATTTCGATGCCGACGGCGACGGCGTGATCACGCCTGACGACCGCGTGCTCTCCGGCCATCCGAACCCCGATTACGTTTACGGGATCACCAATTCCTTCAATTTCAAGAAATTCGACCTGAGCGTACTTGTCCAGGGGCAATGGGGCGGCAAGATCTATTCTACGCTCGGCCGCGCCCTGGACCGCACAGGGATGAGCTTTGTGGAAAACACCCTGGGCCTCCAGCGCGACCGCTGGCGATCGGCAGAGGATCCGGGTGCGGGTTTGCGCGGCAAAGCCGTTTCCAGTTTCGGCCGGATCAAGAACACCGACTGGCTCTATCCGAACGACTACTGGCGGATCCGCAACATCACCCTCGGCTATAACGTGGGGAGCGTGTTTTCCAACCGGCTGATCAGCAACCTACGGATCTATGCTTCTGCCGAAAACTACTTCGGCGGGGATAAATACCTGGGCGGATGGAACCCCGAAGCCGTCAATAACAGCGGCGATGATTACGGCGGGTTCCCGTTGTCCAAATCCCTGATCTTCGGGTTGAACGTTACGTTTTGATCAATTTTAAATCATTGAAAATGAAAAGGATTTCTTTAATCATATTATCAGCGTTTCTGATATGGAGTTGCGACGACCAATTGGACCTGTCGCCCATATCGGATGCGGGCAGTAACGGATTTTATCAGAACGAAAATGATTTTACCCAGGCCGTCAACGGGATCTATGCCACCATGCAGTACCTGCCCGACCGCTATATCGATCTGGATGGGGTCCGTTCCGATAACATCTATGCAGCCGGTCAGGCGGGAGTCCGGGACTGGAACGCCATCAACAATTTCCTCCCCACGATCGCTACGCTGACCACCGTGCGGGATGCCTGGAACATCACCTATCAGGGCATCATGCGGGCGAACACCGTCCTGGACCAACTGGAGGCCAACCCCGGAGCTGTAACGGACGCCGGTTTGCGGGCGCGTTTCCAGGGTGAAGCGCATTTCCTGCGGGGCCTGTTCTATTTCGACCTGGTCAAATGGTTCGGGAAAGTACCCATTTTTGATACCTTCAAGACGCCCGAAGAGGCGCTGAATATCGGCAGAAGCCCGGTGGAAGAGGTCTACAGCCTCATCATTGCCGACCTGGAATTTGCCATCGACAACCTGCCCGAAGCTTATACGGGGGCCAATGCAGGCCGCGCTACTTCTCTGGCGGCCAAAGGCATCCTGGCCCGGGTTTACATGACCCGGTCGGGCCCCAAACTGCACCCCGACGGCCCCTGCCTGGGGACCAACGAGTACGACAAGGCCCTGGGGCTCCTGAATGACATCATCGGCAGCGGATGGTTTTCGATGCTGAACAGTTATGCCGCCATTTTCGACTATGCCAACGAAGGCAATGCCGAGATCGTCTGGGACCTCCAATACATCGGCGGCGGTGTCGGCGCCGGAGCGCTTTATCCGACCGGTTACTACGACGAAGGATGGGGGCGCGTCAATCTGCCCTTCCCGGGCGGTAATCCGGGCGACGGCTCCAAACGCGTTTCCGATGACCTGATGAATCTTTATGAATCGGGCGATACCCGCCGGGCAGTGACCGTATTGGAAGGCTACACGGATGCGGCCGGCGCGCCGGTGGACGGCCGGTTCTTCTACAAGTTCATCAACCCCGACAAGGCCGGCGGCGACCGTTTCGACTGGCCGATCAACTACCCGATGATCCGCTACACGGACGTGCTGATGCTGAAGGCCGAATGCATCCTGCAGGGCGCCGGCGGTTCGCAGGGCGATGTGGACCAGATCGTCAACGATGTTCGCGCAAGGGCAGGCCTGGGGCCCGTCAGCAACGTTACCCTGGATATGCTGCTGGCGGAAAGGCGCGTTGAATTTGCCGGAGAAAACCTGCGGTGGGACGACCTCGTACGCACTGGCAAAGCGCCTGACGTAATGAACGCTTTTATTTCCAAAGAAGACAACCTGGACAAAATGGAACCGGTGACCGCCAATTCGCTGATCTATCCGTTGCCGCAGATCCAGATTGACGTCAAAAAAGGCCTTTACGATCAAAATCCCGGGTACAATTGATTTGTTAGGGATTTACAATCAAACTTCATAAATTGTGAAATATCCAAGGGGCGGGTGAATATTCATCACCCCCCCCGTTTTAATTTGCAGCCTTCCAATCGCAACACAGATGAGCTTTTCAGCCAAAAGAATTTTATTGCTGGTTTTTACCGTGTTCCTCAACGGTTTGACGAACGCTCAGTCCGGAGCAGGGAACTACCTGTCGGGTTTTGAACAGCAGGGCAACACTTTCTCCTTCACCTGCGATCAGGCCCGGGTCCGGCTGGAATGGTGCACGGAATCCATGTTCCGGATTCGCTATGTCTGGACCGGCGATTTTGCCGCCGACGAGCCGTGGATGGTTTCGCGGTATGAATGGCCGCAGGTCCGGGTAATTTCCAGGGAAGAACCGGACAAATTCGTCATACAGACGGGCAGCCTGCAGGTTACGGTCTCCAAAATGCCGTTTGCCATTGCGGTAACGGCCGCGGACGGGAAGGTCCTGTCGGAAGAAAATCCGGAGCTGAACGGCGGACCCTGGACAGGAGAAGGTGCGGTAGGCTGCCGCAAAACCCTTTTCGCAGACGAGCATTTCTTCGGCTTCGGCGAGCGGATGGATTTCCTGGATCGCCGCGGCAAGAAAGTGGACCTGAACGTCGGCCGGGGGACGGCCAGGCCGCATATCCTCGGCGCTTACAACGTCCTGGAGGCCAATTATTGCCCTGTACCCTTTTTCATGAGCACCCGCGGGTACGGCATCTTTTTCCATAATTCCTTTGCCACCAGCTGGGATATGGGCTCTTCCGATCCGACGGGTTACAGCTTTAAAGCAACCGGCGGCGAGCTGGATTATTACTTCATTTATGGCCCCGGTTTTCCGGCCATGCTCAATCAGTATACCGGTGTGACCGGCAAAGCGCCGCTGATGCCCCGGTTCGCGCTTGGTTTGCAGGTGGGCACTTACAGCGGCGGCACATGGGGGTACGAAGCCAACACCTCGACCGATTATGTGGTCAATCTGGTGAAAAAATTCAGGGAGCTCGGCATCCCGCTGGATATCCTTCACCTGGATTCGACCTGGCGCATCTTCGGAGAGAACGGCGGCAAAGGGGCCACTTCGTTCGAATGGCGGGAGACCTTCAAGAACCCCAAAGCCATGTTCGACAGCTTGTACGCGCTGCACATCAACCTGGCAGGCGTACACATCCGGCCCCGGTTCGACAACGGCAAGAAGCTGCGCCTGCTCGATCAGGCCCGCAAACAAGGATTTGTGTATCCGGAAGATAACAACCCCGGCGAATTCGTCAACTTCTTTGACCCCGAAGCGGTCGACTGGTGGTGGAAAAACGGGGTGATGAATGTGGCTTCCATCGGAGCGAAATTCCTGAAAACGGATGAAGGCAGCGCATTCGGCGCTGTTGCCAATGAAAGCGACAAGGTCGGCCCTACGGGTAAAACCATCGAACAGCTTCACAACGTATTCCCTATCGCTTATGCCAAGGCCCCGTATGAGCATTTTCAGCAATTCAACGGTATTCGCGGCATGAACCATACCCGCGAAGGCTATGCCGGTATTCAACGCTACCCGTTTATTTTTGCCGGCGACTGGCCCAGCGAGTGGCAGTACTTTGCACCGGTCATCAAAGCCGGATTGAACATCGGCATTTCCGGTGTCGGCAACTGGGCCCACTGCATGGGCGGATTTGAGCACCCTGCAGACCCTGAATTGTACATTCGCTGGTGCCAGTTCGGCCTGCTCAGCCCGGTGGCGCACCTGTTCGGTATGGACCATCCCGGCTACAAGGAGCCCTGGAATTACGGCGAGGACGGGCTTCGGATCTTCCGGGAGTACGATCGCATGCGTTACCGCCTCATCCCGTATTTGTACAGCCATTCCTATCAGATGTACCTCACCGGCATGCCGGTCATGCGGGCCCTGGTACTGGAATATCAGGATGACCCGAACGTGTACGATATCATGGACCAATACCTGCTGGGTGAAAGCATGATGGTTTGCCCGGTGACGGTGAAAGGGGCGCAAACCCGGGTCATCTACCTGCCGAAAGGAACCTGGGTCGATTACTGGACCGGAAGGTCATATGCCGGAAAACAATACATCCAGGTGGAAACGCCGCTGGACCGGATCCCCATTCTGGTGAAGGCAGGCGCCATTATCCCGATGCAGGAAGCTATGGATTATGTCGGTCAGAAGCCGGTCGACCAGATCACCTTCGACCTCTTCCCCGGCGGATCATCCGAATTCACGCTGTACGACGACGACGGCAAGAGCCTGGATTACCAAAGCGGGAAATTCGCGGCTACCGTCATCCATTCGGAGCAAACGGAGGACCGCCTGGACGTCCAGATCGATAAACCGAACGGGGCCTATCAACTGCCCAAAAGGACTTACCGCCTGAAAATACATACGCCGTCGGCGCCGCAATCCGTCGCTGCCGGGATGAAACCATTGGCCATGAGCACAGCAACGGATCAACCCGGCTGGCATTACGATGGGGACAGCAAAATCCTATGGGTGAATCCCGGCGGTAACAGCGAAATGGACATTTTTGTGAATATCCGGTTTAAGGACCGCTGAAATAATAACTGTCAGCTTTTCCAGGAGGGCTTTTGGCTCTACCCGGCGTTGAGGAACCGGCTCACTTAGCTATGGCTAAGCTCGCCCCGCCGAGGCGGGGCCTTGGTTAGAACCAAAATCCCTTGCCCGTCGAAAGCGACACTTATTAATTCACCGATCCTTAAACAATACCCCGGCGCCGGAATTGCCGGCGTCGGTGGGGCCCCGGCCTTTCGGCACCGATAGAAGCATAGGGGCTAAAATTGAGAAAAATACTACCTTGGCCGTTGGAATCCAACTTTTACAAATCATGAACGGCCGAAGAACCTTCCTGAAGAACGCTTTGATCACGACAGCTGCCGTCAGTGTCGCCGGATGTACGGCCTCCGCAGTTGAACCAAAGGACGAAAAAACTTCCAAGAAAAATCCGAATTCCCATCCGGGCATTCCCCTTGCCATCGCCACCTGGCCCAACCTCCGTGCAACAGACCTGGCTATGCAGGCCATTGTGTTCGGCGGTTCGGCGCTGGATGCCGTTGAAGCTGGCGCCAAGGTGCCCGAAGCGGATGCCGGAGATTCTTCCGTAGGCTATGGCGGTTTGCCCGACAAGACCGGCGTCGTAACCCTCGATGCCTGCATCATGGATGATAAGGGCAACGCGGGCAGCGTCACTTTCCTCCAGCATATATTGCACCCCATCTCCGTAGCCCGCAGGGTAATGGAAAAGACGCCGCACGTGATGCTCAGCGGCGAAGGCGCACTGCAGTTCGCCCTCGAAGAAGGGTTTAAAACCCAGGACCTGATGACCGACTCCAGCCGGGTAGCCTGGAACAAGTACCGCGAAGAAATGCAAGGTAAAGCCATCGGTGAAGCCAATCACGATACCATCGGCATCCTGGCCATCGACCGCCAGAACAGGATCTCGGGGGGGTGCTCCACCAGCGGCGCCGCCTGGAAGATGCACGGTCGGGTAGGGGACTCTCCCATTATCGGAGCCGGATTGTACGTCGACAACGAAGTCGGGGCGGCAACCTCGACAGGCCTCGGCGAACTGGTGATGAAAACCGTGGGCTCTTTCCTGATCGTGGAACTGATGCGCAACGGCGCAACCCCGCAGGAGGCCTGCGAAACGGCTGTCCGGCGGATCCGGGACAAATATTTCGCTGACGGCGGGAAAGATGTCCCGCAGGTAGGTTTCATTGCCGTCAACAAGGCCGGCGAACACGGCGCGTATTCCCTCGTCAACGGCTTTTCCTACTCCCTTTACCAGGGTGAAACCAACGAAGTATACGAAGCCGAATCCCTGATCAATGCCGGTTAAGCCAATGGAAAAAATTCTTTCTGTACCCACCCTGGCCGATATCCTGGCCACCCATGAGGCTATTCAGCCCTATATCCACCGGACGCCGGTGATGACAAGCCAGTCGCTCGACGAACTGAGCGGCGCCAGGCTGTTCTTCAAGTGCGAGAACTTCCAGAAGATCGGCGCCTTCAAAATGCGCGGCGCCATGAGTGCGGCCCTTCGCCTGACGGATGCGGAAAAAGCCGGCGGACTGGCTACCCATTCCAGCGGCAACCACGCCCAGGCAGTGGCGCGGGCAGCCAAAATCCTCAATGTGCCGGCCTATATCGTTATGCCCGATAATGCGCCCGAGGTCAAACAGACCGGCACGCGGGCGTACGGCGCAGAGATCATCTTCTGCAAACCTACCCTGGAAGCCCGGGAAACGACCCTGAACGAGGTCGTTGCAAAAACCGGAGCGGCGTTTATCCACCCCTTTGACAATTACGATGTGATCGCCGGCCAGGCCACTTCAGCCAGGGAACTCTTTGAAGAAGGGCCGCTGTTCGATGCCGTTATCGCCCCGATCGGCGGCGGCGGATTGATGAGCGGAACGGCGCTGGCAACGCATTTCCTGGTGCCCGAAGCCAGGGTATACGGCGCCGAACCCAAGGCCGTGGACGATGCCTGGCGATCCAAAAAATCCGGCCATATCGAACTGAATACCTCCACCGATACCATTGCCGACGGCCTGAAAACCAACCTGAGCGAAAAGACCTTCGACATCATCAACCGGCTCGTCAACGACATCTTTACCGTGTCGGAGGAGGAGATCGTCAACGCCATGCGCCTGATCTGGGAGCGGATGAAAATTGTCGTGGAGCCGTCCTGTGCCGTACCCTTTGCCGCAATCCTGGCGAATCCCGGGCCGTTCGCAGGCAAAAAAGTGGGCATAATCCTGACAGGAGGCAATGTCGACATGGCCAAATTGCCGTTTCTGGGCAATTAACTTTATCGGATCGCAAAAAATAAAATTCTTCTTTGGCATTTTTTGAATTCCGGCATATCTTGCAGGGCAATGATTATTAAACGCCAAAGATGTGAATTCGACAAACATTAAAGACCCGGAGTATTTCCATAAGGTAGTGGATTGTCAGTATGCTTGTCCCGCCCACACTCCGGTACCCGAGTACATCAGGCTGATCGCGGCCGGTCGCTACTCTGATGCCTATCTGATCAACTGGGAATCCAATGTATTTCCGGGCGTTCTGGGGCGTACCTGCGATCGCCCCTGCGAACCTGCCTGCCGCCGCGGCCGGGTAGAGGAAGAACCCGTTGCCATTTGCCGGCTCAAACGGGTTGCTGCGGACAACAAAACCGATGATGTGCTGATGCATATGCCCAAAGGGCCGTTTGCGCCCAACGGCAAAAAGATCGCCCTCATCGGCGGCGGCCCGGCTTCCCTGACCGTCGCCCGTGACCTGGCCCCGCTGGGTTACGAGATCCACCTCTACGATGATCAGGAACTCGGCGGCGGCATGATGCGCAGCCAGATCCCGGCATTCCGCCTCCCGGAATCGGTACTCAACGAGGAAGTCGACTATATCCTGAGATTGGGCATCCATACGCATTTCAAAACCTACGTGAACAGCATGAAGGAGGTCCTGGCAAAGGACTACGATGCGGTTTTTGTAGGAACAGGAGCGCCCAAGGGCGGCGACCTGCCCAAACTCCCCGGCAGATGGGACGCCGCCGACCATATCCATATCGGCATTCAGTGGCTGTCCAGTGTCGCCTTCGGCCATACCGACAAGATCGGCCGGAAAGTTATCGTCCTGGGCGGTGGAAATACGGCAATGGACTGCTGCAGGACCGCCAGGCGGCTCGGCGGCGAAGAGGTCAAAGTGGTCGTCCGCAGCCCGTTCAAGGATATGAAGGCTTCCCCCTGGGAAATCGAAGACGCTATGCGCGAGGATATCCCGATCCTCAACTGCATGCCGCCGAAGGAATTCGTTATCGAGAACGGCAAACTCAAAGGCGTGCTTTTCGAAAAGGTCAAGGCGGTTTATGACGAGAACGGCCGGCGCAGCCTCGTACCCACCGGGGAGCCCGATGAGTTGATCGAAGCCGACGACGTGTTGGTCGCGATCGGCCAGGAAAACAGCTTTCCCTGGATCGAAAGGGACCTTGGGATCGAATTCGGAAAATGGGATATGCCCGTTCTGGACAAGACCACCTTCCAGTCGACCCTCAGCAAGGTCTTCTTCGGCGGCGATGCGGCCCTGGGGCCCAAGAATGTCATCACGGCAGTTGCACACGGCCATCAGGCAGCCATCTCCATCGACCTCTATTGCCGGGAAAAGGACCTGTTCGAACGGCCGGCGCCCACCACCAACCTGATCCATATGAAAATGGGCATCCACGAATGGGCATATGACAGCGCCGTGGTGCCGGATCAACGGTACAAGGTGCCCCATGCCGTTAAGGAGGTCACCCTGGTCAACCGGAAAATGGAAGTGGAACTCGGATTCGATCAACCCACCGGCTTCAAGGAGGCCCAGCGGTGTTTCAACTGCGACGTCCAGACGGTGTTCAATACATCGCGCTGCATTGAATGCGATGCCTGCGTGGATATCTGCCCGACCTCCTGCATCACCTTTACCGCCAACGGAGAGGAAGAAGACCTGCGAACCAGGCTCACCGCTCCGGCAATCAACCTGGAACAGGATCTGTATGTTTCGGACAACCTGCCGACCGGAAGGGTGATGGTCAAGGATGAAGACGTTTGCCTCCATTGCGGCTTATGCGCCGAAAGGTGCCCGACAGCCGCCTGGGATATGCAGCAATACCTCTACGCTGTGACAAAAGCGACTAAAATATTGGTTTAATCACGATGTGGCGTCAGCCAGGCAATAAACACGGATGAAAAATTCTGAAACTTCGAACGAAATGCCGGTACCCGTCAACGGTAAATCCCATCTGGGGCCGGTCATTGTCAATGACATGGTGATCCGGTTCGCCAATGTGAACGGAACCGGGTCCGCCAGCGCGAATAACCTGTTTGCAAAGTCCATCTTCCGGATGGGGATTCCCGTATCGCCCAAAAATATTTTTCCGTCGAATATCCAGGGCCTGCCGACCTGGTATGAGGTCCGGATCAGCGACAAAGGATACCTCGGCCGCCGGGAAGGCATCGACCTGATGGTGTCCATCAATCCGCAAAGCATGCTCAAGGACGTGGCGTCCGTGCGTGAAGGCGGTTACTTCATTTATGACAATACCAAGCCCCTCCACAGTGACTTTTTCCGGGAAGGCATCCATTTCCTGGGCATACCGATGACCCGGCTCACCATGGAGCATTTCCAGGACCCCCGGGGCAGGTTGCTCTACAAGAACATCATCTACGTCGGCGCTTTGACGGCCCTGCTGAACATGGACGAGGAAGTGGTCAGAGATATCATCAGGGAGCAGTTCAAAAAGAAGGAAAAGCTCATTCCCAATAACCTGCTCGCCCTCGAACTGGGGGTTAAATACGCCCGGGAGCATTTTGATTGCCCGCTTCCGATCCGGGTGGAAAAGCGGGATTACGTACAAAACAGCATCCTTGTCGACGGCAATACGGCTTGCGGCCTTGGCGCGATCTATGCCGGCGCAACGGTAGCAGCCTGGTATCCGATCACGCCTTCCACTTCGGTGGTGAACGCTTTTGAAAAATACGCCAAACGGCTCAGGGCAACCCCTGAAGGCAAAATGAAGGTGGCTGTGGTGCAGGCCGAAGATGAACTGGCCGCCATCGGCATGGTCATTGGCGCTTCCTGGAACGGGGCCCGCTCCTTTACCGCCACCAGCGGCCCCGGCGTCAGCCTGATGAACGAATTCCTGGGGCTGGCTTACTTCGCAGAGATCCCCGCGGTACTGATCGACGTGCAGCGGGGCGGGCCCTCCACCGGCATGCCGACCCGCACCCAGCAGTCGGACCTGATCCTGGCGGCCTATGCTTCCCATGGGGACACCAAGCACGTACTGCTCTTCCCCAGCACGCCTACCGAGTGTTTCGACATGACGGCGGAGGCTTTTGACCTGGCCGAGCGCCTCCAGACCCCGATCATGGTGATGACCGACCTCGATCTGGGTATGAACGAACATATGACGGCGCCATTTTCCTGGGATGACAAGAAAAGGTACGACCGCGGGAAGGTCCTTTCCGCCGAAGACCTCGACAACCTCAAGGAGTTCGGCCGTTACCTCGATGTGGACGGCGACGGCATCACCTACCGCACTATTCCGGGGGTGCATCCGGACAAGGGCTCCTTCTTCACCCGCGGAACGTCCCGCGACGAGTACGCCAGATACACGGAAGAGGGGGCGCCATATCAGCGGAACATGGACCGGCTGGTCAAAAAATGGCATACGGCCAAAGGGTTGGTGCCCAAACCGGAGTTCTACCAGCATAAAACGGAGAGCAATTTCGGCATGATCTTCTTCGGCACTTCCACCTATGCCGCACTTGAAGCCCTTGACCTGTTGCAGGCTGAGGGCCACGGCATAGATGCCATGCGCATCAAATCCTTTCCGTTCACGGAAGAGGTGGAACGCTTCATTGACGACCACGAAATCGTCTTTGTCATCGAACAGAACCGGGATGCCCAGATGCGGTCGTTGCTGATCAACGAGCTGGAGATCAACCCGAAGAAACTGATCAGGATCCTCCACTACGACGGATTTCCGATCACAGCGGATACCATTGCCCGGCAAATCCAGAAAGGCATTCTGGTTTCCTGATCCAATTGTTAAAAATCTGGCGCCGGCCGGGCAACCTCCGGCGCCGACAAGGATAAAATCATGAGTTATCAAAGACCTGTTTTCCGGCACCCTTCATTGTCCAAGAACGAAGTGGGATTTACCCGGGCCGATTACGAAGGCGCCATTTCGACCCTCTGTGCCGGATGCGGCCACGACTCGATCAGCGGATCGATCGCTCAGGCCTGTTATGAAATGTCCATCGAGCCGCACCGGCTGGCCAAGTTGTCCGGCATCGGCTGCTCGTCCAAAACGCCGACCTATTTCCTGGGGAAATCCCACGGCTTCAATTCGGTGCACGGGCGGATGCCTTCCGTGGCAACCGGCGCGTTATTGGCCAACAAGGACCTGATCTACCTGGGCGTTTCCGGCGACGGCGATACGGCCTCCATCGGGATGGGGCAGTTTGTGCATGCGGTCCGGCGCAACCTCAATATGGTGTACATCGTTATGAACAACGGTTGCTACGGCCTTACCAAGGGGCAGGACTCGGCTACTGCGGATGCAGGATCGATCAACAAAAGCGGATCGGCCAATCCATTCCAGGCGATCGACCTGGTCGGCCTGGGGCTTGAGCTGGGCGCTACCTTTGTCGCCCGCAGTTTTTCCGGGGATAAGACCCAATTGGTGCCCCTGATCAAAGCGGCCATTTCCCATCCGGGTTTTGCCCTGATCGACGTCCTGTCGCCGTGTGTGACCTTCAACAACAACCCGGGGTCCACCAAGTCGTATGATTTCGTAAGGGCGCATATGGAAGCCACCGCTACGGTTGATTTCGTACCTGAGAAAAAGGAGATTACCGTGGATTATGACGAGGGAACCTCCAGGAGGCTCAAATTGCACGACGGCTCCTATATCCAATTGCAAAAACTGGCCGACAACTGGGATCCGATGGACCGCGACAGCGCATTGGTGGCGCTCAATGAAGCGCGCGCCAAAAACGAGATCCTGACCGGTCTGCTCTATGTGCAGCCGGAAAGCCGTAACCTGCACGGCCTGCTCAATACCGTTGATACGCCTTTGAATGAATTGAAGGAGGAGGATCTTTGTCCGGGGGCGGCGACGCTTGATAGCATCAATCAAGGTTTTCGGTGATAGCTGGTATTTGATGCTTGACTTGTTAAATCAAGGGTTGCTTTTGATCTTCTGATTGATGAGGTTTTGATTTTCTGTTTGTTGCTACTGGTTTTTGTCCCTTTTTTGGCATTGCCCCAAAAAAGGAACCAAAAAAACGCTAGTCCGCTAAACTCGGGCTGCGCCTTTGGTCCACTGGACCAAGCCGGCGAATGCTCAAACACTAGCGGCCGGCCACGCGCGCCGTTTCCATCAAGGGCGTTTTTGATAGTTGACGGGCGTCCGTAAGGCGTTGCGTTTGGTTGTTTGTGTGGTGTAAAGCGGCAACTTCCCGTTGCTTCTTGACTTGTTGGTTAAATGCAAAAGAAAAAATGCGAAATTTAAAAGTGGCGGCCGTTCATTTTTGGAGCGTTCGTTGTGTGGAAAATCCGGGAGAAATCTCGTTTGAATGGACGACGAACACTGCCAGTGAGGGTTCCGGCATCAGCAGATGGGCCGTTATACCGCGTGCCGCGGCATTATCCTTCGC
>WBZL01002868.1_pt1 | contig 16307 bp, 18 predicted proteins | sample 5204291 | NCBI WGS metagenome assembly WBZL01 (sample SAMN12344345, study PRJNA552823) | activated sludge metagenome | biome: Activated sludge suspended growth; feature: Nitrification reactor; material: Wastewater; isolation source: activated sludge from nitrification reactor of wastewater...
TCAGCGGCAGGAAGGGCACGACCACGGTGCCCATCAGGTCGCCGATCTTCAGCGTGCGCTTGCCGCCAATCAGGATGGTGGCGCCGGTGTCGGTGCCCTTGGCCAGCGCGCCGGTCATCACGTTGATGCAGTGCATGCAGCGCACGCAGTTGCTGTTGTCGATCTCCAGCGCGTGCGTGTCGCTGATCTTGACGCTGGAGATGCGGTCGCCGGTGTCGACGTCCTTGATCTCCTTGAGCATGATGGTCTTGGTCGGGCACCGCGTGATCACGTCGTTGACCAGCTCGTTCATGCCGTGCTTGTCGAACCACTTGCGCGCCAGCGCCTCGTCGGTGCGCATGTTGTCGCGCCAGGTGCCGATGACGGCCATGTCCGAGCGCTGGATCGAGTTCATGCAGTCGTTGGCGCAGCCGCTGAACTTGAACTTGAACTTGTAGGGCAGCGCCGGACGGTGGATGTCGTCGAGGAAGGTGTTGATCACCTGGCGGTGGGCACGGCCCTCGTCGTAGCAGCTCTGCTCGCAGCGCGCCGCGCCGACGCAGCTCATGCTGGTGCGCACCGCCGGGCCGGCGCCGCCGAGGTCGAAGCCGAGCTCGTTGAGCTCGTCGAAGGCGTCCTGCACCTTGTCGGTCTTGGCGCCCTGGAACATGATGTCGCCGCTCTGGCCGTGGAAGGCGATCAGGCCCGAGCCGTGCTTCTCCCAGATGTCGCACATCTTGCGCAGCACCTCGGTGTTGTAGTGCATGCCGGCCGGCGGCTGCACGCGCAGGGTGTGGAACTCGGCGGCGTCCGGGTAGACCGGCTCGCCCTTGTCGTCCTTCAGCTCGGTGAAGCGCGGGATCACGCCGCCGCCGTAGCCGAACACGCCCACCGTGCCGCCCTTCCAGTAGCCCTTCTTGGTGCGGTAGGACGTCTCGAGCTGACCCATCAGGTCGACCATGTAGTCCTTGTCCTTGGCCAGCCGCTTCAGTCCGGTGACGAAGCTGGGCCAGGGGCCGGACTCGAGCTCGTCGAGCATCGGCGTGTCGTGCGGTTTCTTGGCCATGCGGCATGTCTCCTGCGGGTGCCCGGGAATGGGGCGCATCATGGCCGCCGCCCGGGGCCGTGCAAATCGCCCGCGTGGGTAAAGGCCACTACCCGAATGGCGTAGTCGCGGGTCCCCCTTGCCGGGTATGGACGGGGATTTGCCCCGGCGCGCTCAATCGAACCTGGAGAACCGCCGTCCATGCGCACACGCACGCTTGCCAAGATCACGGTGCCCCTGGGCGGGCAGGACATCGAGCTGCAGCAGGTCGACTTCGACGGCGGCGGCATGAGCCTGCTGCGCACGCGCATCCGCGAGAAGTCGCGCTTCACCATCTTCGACATCGACCCGCAGACCGCCAGGGCCTGGGGCGAGGCCTTGCTGGAATGGGCCCAGGCCCAGCCGGGCGAGTGAAGGCCATGAGCGCCGCAACGCCTGCCACCGGATCCGTGGAAACCCCGAGATCGAACGTCCCGGACATGATCGACATCGCCTTCACGCTGGAAGGCCGCTGCGTGCCACGCGAGCACCGCCGGGCGCTGGCCCGGTCCGTGGCCGCGGTGCTGCCGTGGCTGGCCGACACCCCGGGCGCCGGCGTGCACCGTCTGAACGTGGCCGCCGGCGGTGGTCCCGAGGCCCTGCTGTCGCAGCGCACCCGGCTGACGCTGCGCGTGCCGCGCGAGCGCGAGGCCGAAGCCGCGGCGCTGGCCGGTGCCGAGCTGCAGCTGGGCGAGCACCGCCTGCGCGTCGGCGCGTCGCAGTCGCGCGAGCTGCGGCCCTGGAGCACGCTGTATGCGCACGTGGTGGCCTCCGAAGGCGACGATGAACTGGGCTTCCTCGACGCCGTGCGCGCCGAGCTGCAGGCCCTGGGCGTGCCCTGCCGCCCGATCTGCGGGCGTCTGCAGGTGCTGGACGCGGGCACGTTGCACGGCTACAGCCTGATGCTCGACGGCCTGTCCCCCGAAGGGGCGCTGCGCGTGCTGGCCGCCGGCGTGGGCGCGCACCGCCTGCTGGGCTGCGGCCTGTTCGTGCCGCACAAGTCCGCCGCCGCGGTGGGCAGCCCGCACTGATCACCATTCCCGCCATCCCAGACCAGGAGAATCCGACCGATGGGCTACACCGTCAACGGCCAAGAACTCGAGACCGACGCCGAGGGCTATCTGCTCGAGCCCGACTACAGCGACGAGGTGGTGCAGGTGATCGCCGCGGCCGAAGGCATCACGCTCACCGACGACCACTGGAAGGTCGTCAACTACCTGCGCGACGAGTACCGCGAGCACGGCCACACGCCCAACTTCCGCAACATGCTCAAGGGCCTGGACGACGTGCTGCCGGGCTGCGACAGCAAGTCGCTGTACGCCTTGTTCCCGGTCGGGCCGGCCAAGCAGGGCGCCAAGGTCGCCGGGCTGCCGCAGCCGCTGGGCAAGGGAGGGTACTGATGCCCCCCCCGAGGCGCCAGCGGCGCTTCCCCCCAGGGGGCGCCGCCAGCGGACCGGCAAAGCCGGATCCGCGGCGGCCGCTGGGCTTTGCCGGGTTCGAGCCCCGCGGGTGCTGGGTGCCGGCCAGGAGCGTCCAGTGACCCATGCTCCTGCCGCACCGCCGGCGATGCGCATCAAGAACCGCTGGTTCAAGCCCGGCGCTGGCCAGGGGCCGGCCGAGCAGGCCAGCGCGATGGCCTTCATCGTCTGGCGCGTCGCGCACCAGATGCTCAAGCGCATGCGCGGCGCGCAGTTCGACATCGACGCCGGCGCCCCGTATTTCGCGTTCATGCGCGAGGTGCTGGTCTTCCTGACCGCCGTCACCGACCGGCTGGCTCACGAGCGGCTCGACGCCGAAGCCCGCGCCGAGTTCTTCGTGGCGCTGGTCTGCCACCTCTCGCGCACGCTGTCGGAGAACGAGACCGACCTGATGGGTCCGGCCCCGGAGGGCGCGTCTGCCTACGCCGACCGCTTCGTCGACCTGGTCAACGAGCTCAGCGGCCACTATGCCGAGTTCGGCGCCGACCCCACCGCGCCGGCCGAGGCCGGCTTCACGCCCGACTTCGCGTTCCTGCGCTACCTGGGCAGCCGGCTCGAGCCGACGGTGCCCGAGAAGGACCGGCGCTGGGTGCTCGACCAGGTGATGGCCATCGAGGCCCCCGAGGCGGTGGCCGTGGTGCAGCGCTCGATGCGCGAACTGCACGATCCCACGCCCCAGAGCGCGCGGCGCACGCGCCGCGCGACGATGAGCGGGGAATAGGTCGATGGGAGCCGCCTTGCCCCGCGATGCCTGGACGTCGTCCGCCTGGCCGCCCAGTGGACCCTTCGCGCTCGACGACGAGGCGGCCTACCGGCGCTGGCGCGCCTGGAAGCTCGAGCACGCGCCGCGCACCGCCGGCGACCTGGTCGTCGAGGTCGATGACCCGGCCGCGCTGAGCGGCAGCGAGCAGGCCGCGCTCGTCGAGCGCATCGGCCGCTGCAGCCTGGCGGTGTACCGCTCGCGGCGCCTCGACGCCGACAGGTCGCTGCCGGTGCGGCTGGGCGCGCAGCTCGGCCTGCAACGGCTGGACGCCAACTGGCTGGCCGACGAGGACGGCATCTCGTCGATCGCCGTGCATCGCGACGACGCCGGCACGCCGCGCCCGAGCGACGGCCGCGGCGGCTTCATCCCCTACACCGACCGCGCGATCCGCTGGCACACCGACGGCTACTACCACCCGCAGGCGCGGCGCATCCGCGGGATGATCCTGCACGCCGTGCGCCCGGCGGCCGAGGGCGGCATCAACGGCCTGCTCGACCACGAGCTGGCCTACATCGCGCTGCGCGACGCCAGCCCGGCGCACATCGCCGCGCTGATGCAGCCCGACGCGATGACCATCCCGGCGCGCGAGGACGACGACGGCGTCGCGCGCCCCGCCCAGGGCGGCCCGGTGTTCAGCGTCGACGAGGACGGCGCCCTGCACCTGCGCTACACCGCCCGCACGCGCAGCATCGAGTGGAAGGCCGATGCCGCCACGCGCGCGGCGGTCGCGGCCCTCGAGGGCGTGCTGGCCGGCGGCGTGCCCTGGATCCAGCACCTGCGGCTCGAGGCCGGCATGGGCCTGGTGGGCCACAACGTGCTGCACGAGCGCAGCGCCTTCGTCGACGATCCGGCGCGTCCGCGGCTGCTGTACCGCGCGCGCTACCTCGACCGCGTGGCCCTGCCGGCCGGCGGGCCGGGGCTGTAGAGGCCGGGGCGGCGGCGATGGCGCACTGGGTGACGATCTGGCGGGCGGCGCAGCTGGTGGGCGTGCCGCGCGGCACGCTGCAGCAGCGTGTGCGCGCCGGCGAGATCGAGCTCAACGACGGGCTGGTGTCCACCGACTCGCTGTTGCGGCTGTACCCGCAGGCCGAGATCGAGGGCACCGGCATGCTCGAGCGCGTGGTGCAGATCCGCGACGAGAGCTTCGGGCGGCGCGTGCGCGAGCGGCTGCTGCCCAGCCAGGAGGTGCTGGCGCAGCGCCTGTTCCGCCAGAGCCAGGAGCTGGCCGACGTGCAGCGCCACCTGCAGCGCTACCACCAGCTGGTGGTCCGCCTGCGCGAACGCGTGCACCAGCTGCAACTCGAGGCCGGCGGCGACGATGCCCGCCTGGCCACCCTGCTGCGCGAGCTGAACGACGGGCTGGCGCAGGCCCTGGCCACCGAATCGGTCGACGTGCTGGACGTGATGGACGACATGCTCAAGGTGGTCTCGGCGCAGGTCACGCTGCGGCCGAGCGGACACCAGTTCGCGGTGGAGGGCCACGACACGCTGCTGCAGGCCGGCATGCGCGCCGGGCTCAAGCTCAACTACGGCTGCGGCAACGGCAGCTGCGGCATGTGCAAGGTGCGCGTGATCGACGGCCAGGTCAGCCGCGTGATGCACACCGACTACCCGCTGTCGGACATCGAGAAGTCGCAGGGCTACGTGCTGGCCTGCGCGCACACCGCGGCCAGCAGCGAGCTGACGCTCGAGACGCTGGAGGCCGGCGGCCCCGAGGACATGCCGCAGCAGCAGATCGTCACCACCGTGCGCGCGTTGCGACCGCTGGCGCCCGACACGATGCTGCTGCACCTGCAGACGCCGCGCACGCACCGGTTGCGCTTCCTGGCCGGGCAGTGGGTCGAGCTGGGCCTGGCCGCCGGCGACGACGTGCACGCCCGCTACGCGATCGCCAGCTGCCCCTGCGACGACCGCAACCTGCAGTTCTTCGTGCCGCGCAACCCCGAGGACCCGTTTGCCACGCGGCTGTTCGGCGGCGGCGTGCGCGCCGGCGACGCGGTCTCGCTGCAGGGCCCCGGCGGTCGCTTCGTGCTGGCCGACGATCCGCACCCGCTGGTCTTCGCCGCCTGCGACACCGGTTTCGCGCCGGTCAAGAGCCTGATCGAGCACGCGCTGTCGCTGGACGCCGCGCCATCGATCTCGCTGTTCTGGCTGGCCACGCGCACCGACGGCCACTTCATGGCCAACCAGTGCCGCGCCTGGTCGGAGGCGCTCGACCCCTTCGAGTACACGCTGTCCTCGCACGCCGAGGCCGGCACCGGTGCCAGCCAGATGGCCGCGGCGATCCGCGCCGACCTGTTCGACATCGACAGTGCGTTCTACATCGCCGGACCGGCGGCCTTCGTCGACACCCTCGTCGGCGAGCTGCAGGCCGCCGGCGTGCCGGGCTCGCAGCTGCACGCCGAGGTGACCGAATGAGCGAACGAGGCTGTTCCACCGACGGCGCCTGCGCCTGCGGCGCGTCGGCTCCCGCGCCGGATGCCGAGGCCGAGGCAGCCGCCTGCAGCGGCGGCGAGCCCTTCGCGCTGCAGGTGCTCGGCGACGACATGGCGCCGGAGTTCCTGCACGGCGAGATCATCATCGTCGAGCCCGACGGGGCGGTGAAGGACGGAGCCTACGTCCTCGCGCAATGCCGGGGCGAGTGGACCTTCCGCCAGCTGCTGCGCCGCGGCGACGGCTGGGTGCTGCACGCGCTGAACCCGGCGCGCACCGATCTCGCCGACCAGCCGCTGCCCGACCTGTCGGCTGTGCAGGGCGTGGTCATCCAGAAGGCGGTGCCGGGCCGGCGCCGCCTGTCCAAGTTCTACGTGTGAGTCTGCCGAGCCGCCCATGCCGTACTACGTCTTCGCCATCAAGCCCTTCGGCCAGCTCGACAAGCTGGGCGAGCACGCCGCCTTCAAGGACGCCTCGGCACAGGCCAAGGGCCTGCGCGCCGCCCAGGGCGCCGAGGGCGGACCGCGCATCAAGGTGATGTTCGGCGAGACGCAGCTGCAGGCCGAGGACCTGCTGCTGCAGCCGCGCGAGGCCCAGGCGGCCGGGGAAGAGTGAGCGACGTGGCCGGTTCGCCGGACGGGTCGGGCGATGCGGGCCGCGTGGGCCCGGCGGACCGGGCCGGCGCTGCGCGCCCACCCGGCGGCGCCGGGAGCGGCTGCTGCGGCGTCGACCATGGCTGCGTCTTCGCCAAGGCCTTGCTGGCGCGCGTGGCGAGCTGCGAGCTGGCCGATCGGCACAGCCAGGGCGAGGCGGTCGCGCTGCACTGCCGCTCGCCGGTGGCCCGCATCAACTGCAGCACCCTGGCGGCCCTGCTGCACGAGCGTGCGCGCTTCGCGCTGCGCCTGCCGCCGCCGGGCCGGCCGATGATCCACCAGCATGCGATCCGGCTGCAGTGCGGCGGGCTGGTGGCCCTGCGCGAGCAGGTGGGCGAGGGTGAGGTCGACGTGCACCGCCTGGTGGGCCGGGTGCACGAGCGCCACGGCAGTCTGACCGATCTGCCCTGGCAGGCGCTGGTGCTGTCGGTCGTCGCCTGGCAGCCGCTGCGACGCCGGGCGCCGCGATGAACCCGGCCGGCGACGCGGCGGCGCGGGCGCGGCTCGTCGAGGCCGTGCAGACCAACTGCCACATCGCCGACGCGCGCCAGGCCGCCGACCTGACGCTGTGCACCTACCTGCTGCAGATGCGCGAGTTCTACCGCTGGGAGCGGGGCCTGCCCTTCGGTGCCGCGCTGTCGCGCCCCGAGGTGGGTGCCTGGATCGCCGAGCGCGAGGCCTTGTGGGAAGCGCTCGAGACGCAGACGTTCCGGCCGCTGTGCGCCGATGCCGACGGGCGCGACGGAGTCGACCCCTTCGATGTCGACGAGGTCAACGCGCGCCTGCAGGGCAGCGGCCTGTTCTACGGCGCCGGCGCGGTCACCGCCGGACGGATGGTGTTCTTCCTGGCCGAGCAGCATGGGCACGGCCGGCGCGAGGGGCTGCCGGTGTGGAGCACCGGCCGCGAGCTGGCACGCGGACTGGCCGCGCCGCCAGCCGTGCTGGCCGGTGGCACCGAGTCCCCGGCGATCGTGCTGCGCCGCGAGTCGATGGCCCGCTGGTGCTGGGAGAAGGTCGAGGGCTTCGCGATGCGGCCGCGACCCGGCAGCGCGATGCACGCCGTGCTGCAGGCCTACGCGCTGGACGCCGATTTCGAGGCCGCGCTGCCGCGCTGGCTGGACGATGCCGGCGAGGTGATGGTGCTGCACGAGCTGGGCGAGCACCGCGCCGGCGCCTGGCTGGGGCCGGGATGGCGCGTGCTGCGCGAAGCGCTGCCGACGCGGCGCGGCGAGCTGCATGCGCGCGCGCTGCGCGACCACCTGGCCGACTTCATGGTGACCCTGCCCACCCTGCTGCAGCGCGGCGACGCGCCGCCGCTGCACATCTGGTTCGCCAACTACGACGGCCTGCGCCAGCAGCTCCACCCCTCGCTGCCCGCCGCCTACGCCGCGTGGCGCGCGGGTGACGGCGGACGCGCGCTGGCCGCCGCCGTCGCGCGGGGACGGGCCCACTTCGAAGCCCTGGCGCGGCGGGCGATCGACCGCGCCAGCGCCGGCGATGCCGATGCCGGCCCGGCGGCGGAGGCGATCCTCGGCGCCCCGGATGCGGTGTGCCCCGCTTGACGGCGGCGTGCCATCGACTACAACCGCAGCACCTGACCGGACGGCGCGCTTCGGTTGCTGCGGCGCGGTCGGCGGGTTCCAACCACAACGGAGACATCCGATGAGATCCATCGTCGCTCGCTGCATCGGCGTGCTGGCCCGCGCGGCCACCGCCACCCTCACGACCGCGCTGCTGTCCGCGCCGGCCTGGGCCCAATCCCTGATCGTCGACACCGCCGGCGTCGAGGCCGCGCTGCAGCGCGGCGCCATCGTCTGGGACGCGCGCCACCCGCGTGACTATGCCGAGGGCCACATCGCCGGCGCCGTGAACTTCGGGTCGGCCGGCGACCTGTTCCGCGACGCCAACCGCGAGGACCCGCCGTCGGCGGCCGTGGCGGCGCAACTGTTCGGCCAGGCCGGCGTGGACTTCATCAACCGCGAGGTCATCGTCTACGCCGGCAAGGGCGATCCGTTCGCCTACTTCGGCGCGCGCATGCTGGAGTACTACGGCGGACGCCACGGCAAGGTCTACCACGGCGGCATCGACGACTGGAAAGCCGCGGGCAAGCCGCTGAGCCGCGAGGCCACCAAGCTGCCGCCGGTGACGCTGGCACTCAGCGCCGAGCGCGTGGGCACGCTGTGGACGCAGGAGGTCATCGACCGCGCCCGCGCCGGCGGCGCGCAGATCGTCGACACCCGCACCGCCAAGGAGTTCTCGGGCGAGGACATCCGCGCCATCCGCGGCGGACACATCGCCGGGGCGGTGAACATCCCCTACGAGCACAACTGGGTCGACCCGTCGACGCCGGCCAAGCTGGCCTCGCGCCAGGTGTCCAACCGCGACGGCATGTCGCTGCGCCCGGTCAACGACCTGAAGTCGCTGTACGCCAAGCTCGACCCGGCCAAGGAGACGGTGGTCTATTGCCAGAGCGGCGTTCGGGCGTCGGAGACCGCCGTGGTGCTGCGCGAGCTGGGCTTTGCCAACGTCAAGGTCTACGAACCGTCCTGGCTGGGCTATGCCGGCGTGTTGTCGGCCCCCGCGGGCAACGAGGTGTTCGTCAACGTCGGCGCCATCAACGGGCAGATCGGCGCGCTGCAGAACCGCGTGCGCGCGCTGGAGGCCGAACTGGCCAAGGTGCAGCAGGCCGCGCCGCGCTGAGCAGCCGAGCGCGCACGCCCGGGGTCCGAGCGATGACGATCACGCCAGCCGGCTGGCAGCTCGACCAGGTCGCGCTGCTGGGCGCCGCGACGATGTTCCTCGGCGCGATGGTGGCCGTCGGCATCGGCTTCGCGGTGGGTCGCACGCGCGGCGCGGAGGCCGGCATCGGTGCCGGCATGCTGCTGTGGGGCCTGGGCAATGTCGCCGTGTCGCTGCTGACCGTGGTGCTGGTGCAGATCGACACGCGCGTGCTGCCGCTGGCGCTGGCGCGCTGCGAGCCCTCGGCCGGCAGCGGCGGGGAGCCGCTGCGCACGCTGTACTACGCGCTGCCGGCTTCGGCGGGCGCGGCGGCGCGCGAGGTCGGGCCGTTCCCGAGCACCGGCGTCTGTCCCGAGGACCGCACCACGCCCGAGCCGCTGCGCGTGCGCGAGGACGACCTGGCCTCGACACGCACGATGATCCCCGGCGACGTGGTCGACGACCGTGCGATGGCCATCGGCGTGACCTGGGGGCTCTTCGGCGGCGTCGGCCTGCTGATCGGCACGGCGCTGCTGGCCCACCAGCGGCTGGCCCGTCGCCCGGCTCGCAGCCCACCGGCGCGCCCGGTGGCCCCGCTGCCGGCTTGGCGAAAGTCGGCGGGCGACACGCTCGGCATCGTCGGCCTGCTGTCGTTCCTGGCCGCCTTCGTGGTGTCGCCCTTCCTCAGCGGCAGCGAGGAGCGGTCCATCGAGTTCGGCCTGCGCTGCATCGCGGCGGCGATGGGCTGCTGGCTCGTCGCCGGCCTGCTGGCCCGCACGATGACCTGGGTGGCCGGGCTCTTCCTCGCCTGCTTCGGCGCCGTGATGCTGCTGTTCGCCGCGCTGGTGCGCCATTCGGCCTGAGACGCCACGGCGCGTCACCCAGACGGGAGAGCCACTTGCCTCGCACCAGCGGCCGCCATGCGTTCGCACAACTTCTCGTCGACGAGGGCGTCACGCACCTGTTCGGCAACCCCGGCACCACCGAGCTGCCCATCATGGAGGCGCTGCCGGACTTCCCGCAGCTGAAGTTCGTGCTCGGGCTGCAGGAGTCGGTGGTGCTGGCCATGGCCGACGGCTTCTGCCGCGCCTCGCACCGGCTCGCCGCGGCCAACGTGCACGTGATGCCCGGCCTCGGCAACGCGATGGGTGCGCTGTACAACGCCAAGTTCTCCGGCTCGCCGGTGATCCTCACGGCGGGCCAGCAGGAGCAGGGCCATGGGCTGCTCGAGCCGATGCTGTACGAGCCGCTCGTGCCGGTGGCGCAGCCGCTGGTGAAGTGGGCGGTGGAGGTCACGCGTGCCGCCGACCTGCCCCGGATCGTCCACCGTGCCGCCAAGATCGCACTGACGCCGCCCACCGGGCCGGTGTTCCTCAGCCTGCCCGGCGACGTGCTCGACGAGGCGCTCGACCTGGACCTGGGGCGACCCGTGCGCGTCGTCTCCGCGTCCCGTCCGGACGACGAAACACTCGCCCGGCTGGCCGGGCTGCTGCGCGCGGCGCGCAGGCCGGCGATCCTGGCCGGCCACGAACTGGCGCGGCATGGTGCCTTTGCCGAGGCCGCCGAGCTCGCGGAGCGACTGGGCGCACCGGTGTTCGGCGAGCCGATCCCCTACTCGGCCGTCTTCCCCACCGAACACCCGGCCTACATGGGCATGCTGTCGCGCCAGCAGCCGCAGGTGCGTGCGCGGCTCGAACCCTACGACCTGCTCGTCTGCCTGGGTGCCGACCTGTTGCGCATGTCGGTGATGAGCCCGGTCGAGCCGCTGCCCGAGGGCCTGCCCGTGATCCACGTGTCCGAGCGGACGCACGAACTGGGCAAGAACTACCGCACCGACCTCGCGCTGCAGGGCAACGTCGCGGTGGTGCTGAAGGCGCTCCTGCCCTTGCTGGGCGACCTGCCCCGACCGCACCCGAGGCTGGCCGACCTACAGCGCGACAACTGGTCGACGCAGCGTGAACGGCTTCGCGACGAGACCCTGCGCGCGTCGGATGGGGCAGGCCGCGCGCCGATCGATCCGCGGCTGCTTGCGTTGCGCTTTGCCGAGGCGCTGCCGGCCGATGCGGTCGTCATCGACGAAGGCATGGTCAGCACCTACAGCCTGCCGAAGTTCCTGACGTTGCGCGACGGCCGGTCGTACCACGGCCTGGCCAGTGGCGGCCTCGGTTTCGCGGTGCCCGGGGCGGTGGGCATCAGCCTGGCCCTGCCGGGCCGGCCGGTGGCCGTGGTCGTCGGCGACGGCAGCGCGATGTACGGCATCCAGGGCCTGTGGACCGCGGCGCACCAGAAGCTGCCCATCACCTATGTGATCGCCAACAACCGCGGCTACCGCATCATCAAGGAACGCCTGGTGTCCTTGCGCCAGACCGACCGCTTCACCGGCATGGACATCCGCGAGCCGGACATCGACTTCGTGGCGCTGGGCAACTCGCTGGGATTGAGGGCCACGCGCGTCACCGACCCGGACGACATCGCCCCGGTGCTGCGCGCCGCCTTCGCCAGTGGCGCGCCGAGCCTGGTCGACGTGCGCGTGGCCGATGGCTTCGGCGGGTAGCGTCCCGACGCGCCATCGACCGCCCGGCGCGCCGTCGGCACCTACTTCGCAAACTCGACGTCGATGCTCATGGTCGGGTCGCCGGCGCGCCCGCGCACACGCAGTGTCACGCCGCTCCATTTGCCGTCGGGCAGGTTGGTGGCCGGCTTGGTGGTCTTGCCCAGCTTGCGCTTGTTGCCATGGGGGTACAGGTCGCCGGTGTCGCCGGGGTTGCCGGCGCCGAAGATGCCGGCCAGGTCGCGCTTGCCGTCGGCCTGCAGCAGCTCGATGGCCAGCTGGTTCTCGTCGTTGACGTCCTCGATGGCCTCGTCGACCATGTAGACGGCCACGCCCTCGTCGGGCAGGAAGCTGTCCTGGAACTGCCGGCGCCGGTACTCGACGATGAGGTACTGGCGGTCGTTCATCGTCTTCTTGTTCTGGATCACCAGGCAGCTGCCGCCCTCGGCGGCCGGCTTCAGCTGCAGGCCGGTGGCGCTCTGCGTCACCAGGGTCGGTGCGATCCAGCCGTGGAACATGCGCAGCATCGCGTTGGGCAGCGTCGGCGTGGTGCCGTTGTTGCCCCAGGAGCCGGCGGCCATCAGGCAGTAGCTGCCCAGGCCGTTGCTGGTGAGGTTCTCGCTTTCGCCGGTGTCGTAGTAGTCGGCCCAGCGCGCCGCCAGGTGGCCCCACTCGTGCGCGCAGACGCCGACCTTGCAGTCCTCGGGCACCGTGAGGTAGGTGCTCACGCGCAGGCCCGGGGCCACCGGCACGCCGCCGGGGACGACCCACTTGTGGCTCCAGATGTCGCCGCGCTCGCCGGTCTCCTCGGCGCCGCTGCCGGCGTGGATGACGAACAGCGCGGTGACCATCTTCTCGTTCAGCACGTCGAAGGCCCGGAAGTCCACGCCTGCGGCCAGCGCGGCCTGCACCGCATCGCGGGCCAGGCCGGGGGCATTGCGCGGAAAGGTGTTGGCCAGCCCCGACTCGTTGTTGGCGTAGAACGAAAGCGGCTGCGGCATGCGGAACCAGCCGTGCACCTCGCCCTGCACGTCGATGCCGGCGGCCCCGCCGGCGAAGCCGCTGATGCGCCGGTAGTACTCGCGCATCGAGCCGGTGGGGAACTGCGCGCCCAGGCCGAACAGCATGTGCTGGAAGTGCACCGCCGAGTTCTCCATCGTGTGGGGACGGTCCGGAAAGTCGACCAGCAGCACGATCGTGCGCACCACGCCGGCCAGCTTCTTGGGCGGCCGGCTGATCAGCGTGGCTGCCACGTGCGGCGCATGCTCGAGCCGGCCGTCGTCCAGGCCCAGGAAGTCCTCGCCGCGACGCGACGAGATCCAGTAGTCGAACCACTGCTTGAAGGTGGTGTCGGGCGGCAGGCGCTTCTCGGCCATCAGGTCGGTCCAGCGCTGCAGCAGGTTCTGCATCAGGCCGGGCGAGGGCGGCACCGGGCAGCGTGCGCGCCGGCACTGCGGATGAGGCAGGGGACGTAGGCGTTGGTACATGCGGCACCTCCGGGCTGTGGAAGACCCAGTGTGCGCCGCGGGCGGTCGCCGTCAAGCGTTGGGCGGTGGATGCGCGCGGCCCCGCGGGCTTCGATCTAGGGAGTCGTGTGGCTGCGCGTTGGCGCGACCGAGCGCCTGTGCACCCGTTCGATGCGGCGGGCGGCTTCACGCGCCGGTGTGAGGTGTCACACGCCGGCGCGGCGCGTGGCGCCGCTCAGTTCACGGCCGGCTTGCGCAAGGTCATCGCGCCCCGGATCTCGCCGACGCGGTAGCCGGTGGCGCGGTCGGCCGGATACAGCTCGGCCAGGCGCGCCCTGACTGCCGCGCTCAGCTGCTCGGGCTGGCCATGGCATGTCGTGCACAGCTCGATCGTCGGCAGCGCCCGCATGTAGCGCCACACCGGCTGGCCGTCGACTTGCACCTGCTCGGCCTTCTCCAGCTTGGCCGGCGCCTCGCCGGCGGCGGCGCGGCGGTCGAAGTCCTGCAGCACGGCCTGCTCCCAGGCGTCGGGCACGGCCTTGGGGTTGCGGTTGCGCAGGCTGACGCGGCGGATCTGCCAGCCCGTCTGCTCGGAGGCCACGCGCGCCAGCAGCGGCGCCTGCTCGCGGCAGACCGCGATGGCGCCCTCCGGGCCGCCGCGAGCGATCTCGTCCTGCAACACCGCCACCAGCTTGGGTGGCACCGACAGCGCGGCCTGACGCGCCTCGGCCATCCAGGCCGGCGGTGCGTCCTGGGCCTGGGTGGCCGAGGCCCAGGCGAGGCCGGCCAGCACGAGCGTCCAGGAGGTCTTCATTCCTGCTCCGCCTTCCACAGCAAGTATTTCAGCGTGCCCACCGACCCGGCGATGATGGCGCCGATGGCGATGAACGAGCCGATGGCCAGCGTCGAGACGCCGGACAGGCCCTGGCCGATGGTGCAGCCCAGCGAGGTGACGCCGCCGAAGCCCATCAGCACGGCACCGACGAGCTGGTTGCGCAGGTCGGCCACCGACGCAAAGCCTTCCCAGTGGAACTTGCCCGCCGGCACCGCGTACAGCGCCGAGCCGACGACGACCCCGACGACGCTGGCGATGCCGAAACTCAGGTGCAGCGACTTGTCGGTCCACAGCATCAGCAGCTCGAGCGAGTAGGCCAGCGGTGCGACGAAGCTCATCGACTCGAGCGTGCGCGTGTTGGTGGCGAAGTAGACGTTCTCGAGCGTCTCGGGGTTCTCGCCGAAGCCCAGGTGGCCGGTGAGGTACCAGCCGGCGACGATCAACGAACCCAGCACCACGCCGCCGGCGATCTGCTGGCCGTTGCCGCGGAAGCGCTTGTCCTTGAGGCAGAAGGCCAGCAGTGCCAGCACCACCACCGTGGCGGCCATCAGCAGCGCGCTCTTCGGCGCGATGCCGGCGCCCTTGGCCAGCGCCGTGCCCAGGCCCTGGTCGGTCCAGCCGCGCTCGCCCAGGTTGATCGACATCGGGTCGAGCCAGCTGGCGCGCCATTGGCCGAACAGGCCCTTGAGCGTCATGTAGGCGGCGATGGCGGCGAACACCAGCACGACGAACGAGCGCACGCTGCCGCCGCCCACGCGCACCAGGTTCTTGTTGGCACAGCCGCCGGCCAGGGTCATGCCGATGCCGAACAGCGCGCCGCCGACAACCAGCGACAGCCACGGCAGCACCGGCCGCTGCGACACCGACTTGGACAGGTCGACGAGCCCCGCGTACGACAGCACCGTCGTGCCGACGATGGCCACCGCCACCGCCAGCAGCCACATGCGCATGCGACCCCAGTGGCCCATGTTGACGATGTCCGACAGCGCGCCCATCGTGCAGAAGTTGGTCTTCGCCGCGACCCAGCCGAAGACGGCGGCGATGGCGAAGCCGCCGCCGATGACGATGGCGCTGATGTCGGCTGCGGTGGTGCTCACACGGTCTCCTCACGACGCCGGCCGCCACGCGGCATGGGCGCGGGGGTCCGGGTGCACATTGTCGTTGGGGCGCAGGGCCGCGGCGCGCGAGGCGTGCGGCCGACTGCGGCCGGCGTACCGGCTAGGTTCGACGCCGGCCGCTCAGATGAACAGGCAGACGTCGGTCTCGCCGGCGAACTTCATGAAGGTCGCCGCGCCGCCGTACTCGATGCCGTCGATGAAGTCGTCCTTCGAGAAGTCGAACAGGTCCACCGTCATCTGGCAGGCGATGAACTTGACTTCGGCCTCCTGGCACAGGCCGCGCAGTTCCTCGAGCGAGGCGACGCCCTTCTTCTTCATCTTGGCCTTCATCATCGAGGTGGCCATGGCCTCCATGCCGGGCAGCGCCGCCACCAGCACCGGCATCGGCACCGGCATCGGCATGGCCGGGTTGCCGATCGGGCTGATGGCGATGCCCGACAAGTCCTTGCGCAGCAGCTGCAGCCCGTAGAACGTGAAGAAGATCTGCACCTCCCAGCCCAGCGCAGCGGCGGTCGAGGCCAGGATCAGCGGCGGGTACGCCATGTCCAGCGCGCCCTTGGTGGCGATGATCGCCATCTTCTTGGAGGCCATAGCTTCCTTCGTGGGTAGTGGCTCGGTCGCGCGGACTCAGGCCTTCTTCAGCATGAAGACGTACTTGCCGGCTTCCTGCGCGGTGGACAGCAGGGCGTGTCCGGTCTGCTCGGCGAAGGCCTGCATGTCGGCCACCGACCCGGGATCGGTCGCGACGACGCGCAGGACCTGGCCCGAGGCCATGTCGGCGAGCGATTTCTTGGTCTTCACGATGGGCAGCGGGCAGGCCAGGCCCGAGGCGTCGAATTCCTTGTCGAAGTTCATGCATGTCTCCTGGTCGGGTCCACCACCCGCAGCATGCAATTAGCGTTGCAGGGCCCCCGGGGTGTCTATTCCCGCGACGGGTGATGGGTCATAGCCCATATGGGTAGTACGTCGCCCGGCGGCCTTCGTTCAGCATGCGCCACCCGCGTCCCGGCAGGGCGCGGCTGCCCCGGATACGATCACGAGACGGCCCCGCCGCCGACGGCGGGTTGCTGGCACCGGCGCCCGCGAAGGGCCCTTCTTGGATGCGGAGACAACGATGACGCACACCCGACGCGAGATGCTCAGCCAGAGCCTGACGGGCTCGGCCGCGGTGGCGGCGCTGCTGGCCGGAGCCGGGCTGCTGCCGGGCCAGGCGCAGGCGGCCTGGAACA
>WBZL01002869.1_pt1 | contig 16306 bp, 12 predicted proteins | sample 5204291 | NCBI WGS metagenome assembly WBZL01 (sample SAMN12344345, study PRJNA552823) | activated sludge metagenome | biome: Activated sludge suspended growth; feature: Nitrification reactor; material: Wastewater; isolation source: activated sludge from nitrification reactor of wastewater...
CGTGACCCCAGCCGCACCCCGCTGGTGCAGGTTGTCTTCAACCCCGACCGCAAGCTGGCCGACGGCAAGGCGTTTCGCGGGGTCGAAACCAGCATCAGCGCCGCCCACAAGCAGGCGGTCAACTGGGATATGTTCCTGAATGTCATCGAAGACGATAGCTCCCTCACTGCCAGCGTCGATTACAGCAGCGCGGTGCTGGATGAGGCGACGATTGTCCGCTGGCTGGGGCAGTATGAAAGCCTGCTGCGAACGCTGGCCGCCGACCCCGACCAACTGATTGGGGCGCTGCCGCTGCTCTCTGGCCGGGAGCAGGCGCAAATCCACGCTTGGAACAACACCGACCAGCCGCACCACAATGACCGGCAGCTTCAGCAGATGGTGGCGGAACAGGCGGCGAAAACACCCCAGGCAACGGCCGTTTTCTACGAAGGCCAAACCCTCAGCTATGGTGAACTGGAGCGACGCGGCAACCAACTGGCGCACCGGCTGCGGCGGCAAGGGGTCGTGGAAGGCACTAGGGTCGGCATTCTCATGGATCGTTCGCTGGAAATGGTGGTGGCGGTGCTGGGTGTCCTCAAAGCGGGCGGCACCTACATCCCCACAGCCACCGACTACCCGCCGGAACGGATCGCCTTTATTTTGGAAGACAGCGATGCCCAGCTACTGCTGACCCAGCCCCACATTGCCCCCACGCTGCGCGGGGTGGTGGCGAAGCCGGTGGTGGAACTGGACAGCCGTTGGAAGCTGTTGGCGGGGGAAGAGGAAACGGCCGTTTCCCTCACCGCCGACCCCGACGGTATCGCCTGCATCATCTACACCTCCGGCTCCACCGGCAAACCCAAGGGGGTCATGCTGGCCCATCGCGGCCTGTGCAACTACATGCAGTGGAAAGAACGCCACTTCCGCATGACCGCCGACGATGCCATGATCATGAAAGCCCCCTTTGGCTTTGATGCCGCCACCTGGGAAATCTTCTCGCCGCTCACCGTCGGCGGGCGCACCGTCATTGCCAAGCAGGGAGGGCAAATTGACATTCCCTATCTCATTGAGCTGATGGCACAGCAGCGGGTGACAATGGGCTTCATCGTCCCTACCCAAATTCGCGCCCTGTTGGATGACCCCAACTTTGGCAAATGCCGCAGCTTGCGCGTGGTCATGGTCGGCGGCGAAGCGTTCCCCGAAGATTTGCGCGACAAATTCCGCACCGTGCTGCCGCAGTGCGAACTCCACAACGTCTATGGCCCCACGGAAACCACCATTGTGGTCATGTCCTGGCGCATTGGCAATGCGGACATTGCCAACGCCAAGCCCACCGACACCCTCACCCCGATTGGCTACCCCATTGACAACACGCGGGTCTATGTGCTGAACGAAGCGATGCAGCCCGTCCCGGTAGGCGTGGTGGGCGAACTCTACATTGGCGGCGTGCAAATTGGGCATGGCTATCTCAACCGGCCAGAGCTGACGGCGGAACGGTTTGTCAAAGATCCGTTTAGCGGCGCCCCCAACGCCACGCTTTACAAAACGGGCGACAATGTGCGCTATCGGCCCGATGGGGCGATTGAGTATCTGGGTCGCGCCGACTTTCAGGTGAAGCTGCGCGGGCAGCGGGTGGAGCTGGGCGAAATTGAAATGGCGATTCAGAGCCACCCGGCGATGAAGCAGGTGCTGGTGGTGGTGCGCGACGAGGGCAACAACGACAAGCGGCTGGTGGCATACTATACGCTGGTGGAAGGTGCCAGTGACCCGGCCGCAACCGAACTGCGTGACCATCTGCGCCGCGCCATTCCTGAGTTTATGATTCCGAATGCGTTTGTGGCGTTGGCGGCGTTCTCCACTACGCCCAATGGCAAGCTGGACAGATCGGCCCTGCCGTCCCCGGCCTATGCCCGTGAGGAAAGCAATGGCTTTACCGCGCCGCGCAACCCGCTGGAGTCTACGCTGGCGGAGCTGTGGCGACGGGTGCTGAAGGTAGAGAAGGTGAGCGTTTACGACAACTTCTTTGACCTGGGCGGCCATTCGCTGCTGGCGCTGCGGCTGTTTGACCAGATTGCCACTGAAACGGGCAAGAAGCTGCCGCTGGCAACGCTGTTTGAGGCGCCGACGGTGGCGCAACTGGCGGAACGGTTGGCGGATGATGGCTGGCAGCCAAAGTGGTCGGCGCTGGTGCCGATTCAGCCGAAGGGGCATAAACGGCCGTTTTTCCACGTTGCCCCCTATCTCATCAGCGTGTTGAACTTCACCGATTTGAGTAAGTATTTGGATCCGGAACGGCCGTTTTACGGCATCCAGCCCCTGGGTTTGGAAGAAGGGCAGCCCATCCACACTGATCTTGCTGAGATGGCCGCTTACTACATTGCAGAAATGAAAACCGTTCAGCCCGAAGGCCCCTACCTCATCGGCGGCCACTGCGCCGGGGCGTGGGTGGCGTATGAAATGGCGTGCCAGCTTGAAGCGGCCGGGGACAAGGTGGAATATTTGGGTCTCATCAGCAGCCAAGCCCCCAACTACGTTGAGCCAGAGCGCAACTCGCTTTCCTACTTGGGCAACCGCGCCATGTTCTATCTCAAAGACCGCCGCCTGCTGAATGCGGTGGCGTGGAAGATGAAGATGCAGGCCGAGAGCAAGCTGCTGCTGAAATATGGCACGTCGCAAAACCAGCGTATTCTGGCGCTGCGCGATGCCCACGAAGCGGCCTATGATGCCTATGAGCCAACCCAAGGATACACCGGCCCAATGAGCATCGTTCGCGCCACCGAACAGCTTGCCATTTATGGCGACAATGACGACTGGGTGCGGCTGTGGGAAGAGCTGACGACTGGCCCGGTGGCGTACGCCGACGTGGAAGGTATTCACGCGACGCTGCTGCAGGAGCCGTCGGTGGCACAGTTAGGGGAACATATGAGGCGGCAGATGGAAACGGCCGTTAAAAGCCACCAAGCATGATGAATACACGGAAAGCGGCCAAATAGACGGTTAGCAAAATAAATGGGTAGAAAAACGGTGTGCCTCTTTATGATGTCATTCCGAGGTCATCCGAGGAATCTTTCGCTTCTTGAAGGGGAAAGATTCCTCGCTCCGAAGACTATGCTCGGAATGACATTTGCCCGATTAATTTGTTAATCCGCTAATTGGCTGCTTTCCGGCAAATTTTTCTCCAGTTTTTCACACACTTTTTGCACATGGTAGCTTCCCGTTCATATTTTTTAAGGTATTCTGTAATCTATTTTGTGTACAGTACAAGTCTGTGAGCAACGCTAAACTTTAAACTTGCTCTTTGCCAGTCAGGTAAGAGTATAGTGTATGTCTGTTGGAGAGAACATGGCTATTGAATGGGAAACAAAATACGAAACCGGCGAAGACCGAATTGACAAGCAGCATCAGAATTTGTTCCAGATGATCAACAACATTGAGCAGATGTTAAAAACGCCCCAGGTTGACGAAGAAAAATTGAAAGACGTGCTGCGCTTTTTAACCAACTATACACGCATTCATTTTGTCTACGAAGAGTTCTGCATGGCGCGGGTGAAGTGTCCGTTGGCGGAGAAGAACATGGTGGCGCACGACAAATTTATGGAAACCTTAAAAGATGTTGAGCGGCGCTTCCGCAGCGAGGGAGCTTCACGGGCGCTGCTGGTGGACATTTATGATATGGCTTCGCAATGGTTGGTTAAACACATTTGCAAGATTGATACGGAACTGAAGCCGGCACTGAAAGCTCATGGTGATCTTTAGCCAGTAAGTCTGCTGAGTTAGGAAGATATGTGGGGCAAAACGGCCGTTTTTCTGCCCCTCCCCCCCAACACAACAAGCCAATTAATAGAGGGTCTGCTGTTTACGCAGGCCTTTTTATATTTCATCCCCTGCCTACATAGATAATTCATTTGATCCGCCCCAAAATCCGAAACCCTGAAACTTTTACTGCTATACTGCGTAATAGTGAGTGAATAATCAGGAGATTGGAAACGTTGAATGAAGAACAACTCTGGCTTGAAAAAGCCAGAAAGGGCGACAAAGAAGCCTTCGGCCAATTGATAGATGCGTATCAAATACCCGTCTATAACCTTGCCTACCGAATGCTCAACAATTCTGGTGAGGCTGAGGAAGCGGCACAGGAAGCCTTTATTCGCGCCTATACACGTTTGGAAAGCTATAACCCCGACCACAAATTTAGCACGTGGTTGCTTTCCATTACGTCAAACTACTGTATTGATTTGCTGCGTAAGCGTCGCGCCATTTTTCTGTCTATTGATGAACCACTGGGGGCGCATCCTGCGCTTCGCAGTGACAAGATAAAGGAGCCTGAGGCTCAAGTGACACTGAACGAACAGCAAGAAATGGTCCAATCTCTGTTGGAAGATTTGCCAGATGAATACCGTCAGGCGGTGGTGTTGCGCTACTGGTATGAGCTTTCCTACGAAGAAATTGCTGATTCGATGGAAACGACCGTGAGTGCCATCAAGTCCCGCCTGTTCCGGGCGCGTAAATTGCTGGCTGAGATTGGCGTTAAAAAAGGGTTGATATCTGCTTTAGAGCAGGTGGTGGCCTAAAACCGGGATAGACCTATGGAACAAGAACACGACTATGCCTATGCCCTGATGATGGATGCGCTGGATGGCGAACTAACCGAAGGCAGCAAGCTGGCGTTGGAGCTGCATTTGCAGATGTGTGCCGAATGCTTGCGCGAATGGCACGCTCTGGTAGCTATTGAAACGTTGCTGCGCACAACCCCGGCTCTGGCTCCGGCGGCCGGCTTTACCCAACGCACGCTGGTGCGTCTACCCAATCGCCGCTATCGCATTTGGGCACTTACAGCCATCTATGTGGTTTTACTGCTGTGCGGCTTTGTTCCCATGGTGCTAGGTGCCTGGGCCATGACCCGGCTGCTGCCAATATTAAATCAGCCGGCCTTGATCAATGGTGTGATGCACTCCCTAACCAAGTTTACACAGGTGATTGGAGCCGTTCTGATGGCGTTGTTTAATGGCCTGGGTGAAATTGTGGTGCAGCAGCCGGCAACACTGGGTTGGTTCTTGGTAATCATCGGCGTGATTTCGGTCTGGGGTGGCTTGCTGCGTGAGCTGTTGAGCCAGCCACAGCGGGCTTAAATTTTTGATTTATTGGTGAGAAGAAGCTTATGAAACGATTACTGGTTATTGGATTATTGGTTGGATTGCTGTTGGTGCCAACAACGGCCGTTTTTGCTGCTCCCCTACAAGACGGCGTTGATGTCATTGCCGAAGGTGAAACGGTCAACAATGATATTGCCCTTTTTGGCAAAGACCTTGCCATTCATAAGGGCGGGTTTGTCAAAGGGGATGTGGTGGTCTTTGGCGGCAATGCCGAGGTTGACGGCCAAATCAAAGGCAACGTGGTGCTGTTTGGCGGCAACATGGAAGTTGCCAACGAAATTGACGGCGACCTGGTGCTGTTTGGCGGCAACCTGACGGCCACCGAGGGTGCCAAAATCAAGGGCGACTGCGTGCTGCTGGGTGGCAACCTGGAAAACATGGCCGGCGCCAGCCTGGGCTGTAGTTCGGCTGATGTGCCAAATGTGTTGGCAGCCATTTCGCAGGATTTGCCCAAGGGTGATTTCCCCTTGCCGGATATGCCACGTGGCGGCAGCTTTGTTAGCGAAACACTAGGGGCCATTTTTAGCAGCTTGTTTGCCGGGTTCCTGGCGTTTGTGGCGGCAGCGGCCATGCCGCAGCACATGGAGCGCATTGAGCGGACGATACAGCAAAAACCAATGGCGAGTGGGGCTGTGGGGTTGTTAACGGCCGTTTCTGTACCTGCCATCATTGCCCTGCTCCTCCCCATTTCCATCATTCTCACCTTCGTCTGCATTGGTATCCTGGGCTTCCCCATCATGCTGGCCCTGGGACTAGGTCTCATCGCCGGTTCAATGCTGGGCTGGCTCACGGTTGGTCACATGGTTGGCGAGCGGCTGGTGGCTGTGCTGGGGATGAAACGGCCGTCTATGCCGGTGACAGCGGCGTTGGGCGCGGCCGCCATGACGCTGGTGATTAACGCCCTGGGCATCGTCACCTTTGGTGCGGTGGATGCGCTGTTGACCATCATTGTCACCTCGTTAGGGCTGGGTGCGGTGGCACTGACGCAGTTTGGCACAAAGACATACCCTTTCCTGGCTACGCCCACCAAGCGGGTGGTTGAAGCAGATTATGACGATGGGATTGTGGTGGATGATGACAAATTAACGGCCGTTCTGCGCACCCTACCCCACGACGACGACACCCCCTAACTTTCCTTTTACCTCTTCTTCCCTCTTCCCTGGGGTTGCTGGCACATCGCTGGCGACCCCTTTTTTATACCTAGCAGACGTTCTTTCTCTCTTTTCTCTCTGTGAACCTCTGTGGCTTCTCTGTGTCGCTCCGTGCTACTCTGTCTCAAACGTTTGCACGACGGTACAATCGCTCTAATCGCTGTGCCAGTTGTTCCCAGGCGAAATGGGTTTGGTAATGCAAACGGCCGTTTTCCCCCAACCGTTCCCGTTCTTCCTTCTGCTGTAGTAGTGCCACCAAATCGGCCGTTAGCCCGGTCACGTCGCCGCTGGAGCGCAAACGGCCGTTGTGGTTATGTACCACATATTCCGGCACCTGCCCCACCGCTTCCGCCACCACCGGCAGACCCACCGCTACCATGTCGGCCAGCTTCACCGGGCATTTGGTGCGGTTCAGCAGCGTGTCGTCCATCAAATAAACGGCCACATCGGCGCACGCCAGCAGTCCCGGCAATTCCGCCACGTCCACCCACCCTGCCTCCACAAACGCATCTTGCAGGTTAACGGCCGTTACCTGCTCCCGAAACGCCGCCGCATCTGCCGCATACAGCCCCGCCCCCACCGTCAGAATGGCAAGGTCAGGAACGGCCGTTTGCACCCCCCGCAAAATCGCCACCAGCCGCGCCGTGTCAAACTCAAACAGACGGCTGTAGAGCAGCAAAACCGGCCGTTGGCCCAGCTTTTGCGCGATCTCCGAGGTCTTGCTTAAACCCGCAAAGGTCTGAATACCCGCCCCATTGGGCAAATACACCACTCGTTCCGGCGGCACGCCCGTCCCCCAGGCCAAACTTTGCAGCGTTCGGCTGGCAACCGTCAGCCCGTGGCAGTGGCGCATTCCCCACTGCTCCTGCCAGGCAAAAAAACGCTTTTGCAGCGGCGAATACGGGGCTAAATCATTCCAGCCCCCCCATCCCTCCCAATCATCGCTGTCCACAAACAGCCGCAGCCGCCGACGGCGCGTTTGCCACAGCCACCACGCCACCAGCCCACTGTACGCTTTGGGCTTGAAGCAGTGGACAACATCGGGCTGCCACGCCAGCAGTTCGGCCACCATTTGCCGCGTGATGCCCACCGTGCCGCCGCGCAGCGGCACATAGCGCATTTCCACGCCGTCTACTTCCCACGTTTTGTCGGCTTCGTTGGGGGTGTGCCAGGGGGGCATGAGCAGGCGGACGGTGTGGCCGTTAGCAACGAGCGGCCGCGCCAGCCCCAAAGCCCGGCTTTCCATCGTCTTGTTGGGGTGCAGCCCAAAGGGGCCGATCATGGCAATTCGCATCGGTTAGCCAACTCCGTGCTGGTAAATATCGCGGACAATGGTTTCGATGTCGGGTTCTTCGATGCGGATGTCCTTGATGGGGTATTGCTGCACCAGACGGGTGATGAGATCGGTGGCGGAAAGGTGGCGGCGGTCGAAGCGGAAGCGGGCTTTTTGCCCCGTGTGGTTGGGTTGGGGCATGAACTGGACGTGCTGGGGATGGAGAAAAACGGCCGTTTCCACCCCCACCCCCTCCATCGCCACCTCCGGTTGAAACTCCACCTCCAGCACCCGGTACGGCATAAAGCGATCCTTCATTGCCTCCAGCCCGCCGTCATAAATGACGCGCCCTTTGTCAATCACCATCATCCGCTGGCATACCTTTTCAATGTCGGCCATGTCGTGGGTGGTCAGCAGCACCGTCGTTCCCCGCGTCTGGTTGAGTTCGGTGATGAAGGTGCGGAACCGTTCCTTTGCCACCACATCCACGCCAATGGTTGGCTCATCAAGAAAGAGAATGTCGGGGCTGTGGAGCAGGGCAGCGGCTAAATCGGCACGCATCCGCTGCCCCAGGCTAAGCTGGCGCACGGGAGTATGCTGGAATTCGTACAAATCGAGCAGGTCGTTAAACAGGTCAAGGTTGTGGCGGTAGGTGGCATCGGGGATTTTGTAGATTTCTTTGAGCAGGCGCAGGCTTTCGATGACGGCGACATCCCACCAAAGCTGGGTTTTTTGCCCAAACACAACGCCGATATGGCGTACATGCTCCTGTCGCTGCTGGTGCGGCACTAGCCCGGCCACCTGGATGTGGCCGCTGGTTGGCACCAAAATGCCGGTGAGCATTTTGACCGAGGTGGATTTGCCAGCCCCGTTTGGCCCCACGTACCCCACCATTTCGCCTTGTTCGATGGTGAAGCTGATGCCGTCAACCGCTACTTTGGTGTCGAATTCGGTGGTGAAGAGAGTGCGAAGGGCAGAAAAACGGCCGTTTTGCCGCTTCGTCACCCGAAAATGTTTGTGCAAATCACGCACTTCAATGAGAGACATAGGCAAGTAAATGGAGATTAGAGATTAGAGATTGGAGATTCAACAACCTCCAATCTCTAATCGCCAATCTCCAGACAAACGCTGTTAGCTGCCGCTGCTGGCATAGGCACGGAGGCCAATGCGCCAGAAGCGGGAGACGATAAAGAGCAACAGCAGTGCCACCAGCGGCGATAGCCAGCCCAGCAGCGGGATTTCCAGCCCATTGTGTTTGCCCAGCAGCGCCGACAGTGGGTAGTAGTTCATGAAGGCGACGGGGAGCAGGCCGGTGACAAAAAGCTGGTACCAGCGGCCAAACATGTCAATGGGGTATTGCTGGGTGAGAATGCTGAAGCGGAGGCTAAGGCGATAGAGCTGCATCGAGCGGCCGGTCCAGAAGGAGGTGATGCTGATGAGCAGGGCGATGCTGGTTTCGATGACAACCCCGGCCAGCAGTGCCAGCCCGTAAAAGCCCCATTGCCCGGCCGTCCAGTACAGATTGAGGTTTTGGTAGGCGATGATAAAAACGGCCGTTGCGATCAAAAAATCGCCCACCCCCATGTAGTTGAGTTCGCGCCCCAAAAATTGTACAAACGGGCTGCATGGGCGCACCAGGTATTGGTCAAAGCGGCCGGAGATGATGTCGTCCTCAAGGGTGGTGATGTGCCAGAAAAAAACGGCGTAGATGCTGTGGCTGGTGAGGTACATGCTGTAGAGCATGGCAACTTCCCAATAGCTCCACCCTTTGAGCGAGGTGAAGCGGGAGAGCAGCACCCAGATGAGGGTGAGGTTGACGATGTTGAGGAGGATGACGCTGATGATGCCGATGAGGAAGTCGGAGCGGTATTGCAGCCGGGCGCGGAGGGCGATGGCGACAAATTGGCGGTAGAGACGGAAGGATTCAGCCATTGGTTAGCCTCCCTGAATGGTGATGCGCTGGTAGAGGCGCGACCAGACCCAGCGGACGACAAAAAAGAGGGCGACTGTCCAGGCGAGTTGGCGCAGCAAGGCGGGAACAACGGCCGTTTCTGCACCAATATAAATCGAGATGGGAGCAAAAAAGATCGATTGGAACGGCAAAATAGCAAACAGGGTCGCCAGCGCGGGCGGGTAGAGCCATAGCGGCACCAGTTGGCCGGAGGCAAAGCGAATGATGGCCGAGAAAGCCCACATATAGCTGCGAATGTCGAGGGTGATGATTGCCAGCAGCCCCAGCAGCAGGTTGATCCAGAAGAAGGTGATGTAGCCCATGAGCAGGCTGAGGGGGAAGGAAACGGCCGTTTGCCAGTTTGTCGGCACAGGAAAATCGAGAAACAGATAGGCGAAGAGCAGCCCCGGCAGCCCGTGGAGCAGCAGCTCTACCAGAAAGTCCCCCATATTGCGGCTAAACATCAGCAGTACGAAATCAACCGGCTTCATCACATCCGTTTCCAGCGTTCCCAGTCGCACCTGCTGCGCCAAATAGCGCTGGATGTCTCCCGATGTCCCCATGATCGGGTGTAGCAGCATTCCTAGCACGCCGTAGGTGGTCATTTGGCTGACGGTGACACCAAACGCTTCGGGGCGGTTTTCATAGAGTGCCAGCCACAAATAGTAGCCGCCCGCCATCATGACGAAGTTGGAGAGTTGCCCAGCCCAAAAGTCGAGGCGATAAACGGCCGTTTTCTGGTAAGCGGCACGGGTAAAGGCCACTAGCAGCTTCACGAGGCCGTTTGCAGGGTGTCGGTTGGCGGTTGGGGGGGGAAGTGATAATTTTGCTGCTGCAACAGCTCCCGCACACGTGGGTGGTCGGCATATACCCCACGATACGATGGCGGCAGCAAGGCGGCGATTTGGCACATAATTTCGGCCGTTTGCGCTTCCAAATATTCGCCTTTGTGCTGGCGCGGCATGGGCGGCAGCATAAACGGTTGCCCGACCTGTATCTGGATATGCAGCCGCTTGCCTCGGCGCAGCCGCTGCCGCAACATGCTGTCTTCAGTGCCAATGAGGCTGATGGGGATGATAGGCGCACCGGCACGAGAGGCAATAAAAGCAGCTCCCGGTTTGCCATGCTGCAGCGTTTCCGTGGGGCTGCGCGTGCCTTCGGGGGCAATGCCCAGCGGGTGCCCCGCCTCCAACCGCTTTTGTACCTGCCGCAGGGCGCGGAAATCCGTTGTCTCCCGGTTAATCCAAATGCCGTCTACCATGTAGACCAGCCAACGCCATAGCACATAGCGGCGGTATTTGTCGGCGATGATCACTACTACGTCGGAGCGATTTGCCAGCAAAACGGCCAGGATGGCATCCAGCCGCCCCAAATGGTTGGCAACCATGACATAGCTACCTTTTTTAGGCAGCCGCTCTAGGTTGTTGATTTCAATTTTAGCGATAAGCGGCAGCAGTAGATGAGCCAGAAAGCGGATGATTTTTAGAAACATAGACAATCAAACTTTTACACCACAATCAGTTTGCCCGGTTATTTTCTCGCATTTGTACAATCAGGCATGAGAGGAACCTGCCACAATTGCACGATGGCATTATACCATGAAAGCCGATGGGTTAGCTGTTTGTATTGTCTCTGGTGGTGGGCATAAAAAAAGGCCGCTGCTTGAAGCCAGCGGCCTTTTTTTATGCCAGGTAATTCGTTACCTGGTTTAGCGTTGTAATGCGAGCCACGCCTTTAGGGAGTTGCTTGCTTGTCCCCAACCCCTTGCGGTCTAGCCACAACCCCATCCCGAAATTGCCCCGCTCCACGGCACCTATTGCATCTACGCACAAATTATCGCCTATCAGCACGCATTCGGCCGGGTGTACCCGCAGCCTTGCGGCCGCCCGCCTGTAGATGGTTTTGGCTGGTTTGTGTACATCTTCTTCCTGGCTAATGATGATGTTTTCCGGCGGAATATAGCTACTGACAAACTTTTCCATGGTGGCGCGGGCGGAAATGGCATGGTTGGAAATAATGCCAAGCCGGTACCCCTGCTGCTGTAATTTGTCCAGCAGTGGCAAGGCATCTTCATAGAGATAGGTGGGGAGATGGCCGTAGGCACTGTAAAGGGTATTGAGCATGGCGCGGTTGATCTGGTTATAGCCCAACTGGGTTAGCAGTTGCTTGTAATATTGCATAATCTCGCGCCGCGTTTGGGGCTTTTTGGCGCAGCCCAGACTTTTGGCAATGTGGGGATCATCTTTGCAGGCGTTCATGGCCTGCTGCATTTGGTCAGGGGTGCAGGGAATGCCACCCCGGTTAAAGACAGCGGCAGTTCGTTCTGCGGGTGATACTTCACCCAGAATACGGGCCAAGGTTAGGTCCCAATCGAATAAAACGGCCGTTATTTCATAGTTGTTCATAGTCTTCCTGTACGCTCTCAGTGATAAATTGGCTTGACAGCATTGTATACAGGAACAGACAGGGTTATTCGTGAAAAAAGCGTATGGGTTCGGTGAACGGCTCATAAAACAGGACTATTGTCTTACATGGTAAAACAAAACGGCGGTCAATGAGACATTGCCGCCGTTTCCAAGTTGGTTAGAGATTCGTTTTGGGCTAGGGCGAAGCCGTTGCTTCGGGTGTGGCCGTGGCACTTTCGGGCGTAGCCGATGGCTCCACCGGGTACGGTTCAGGTGTGGCCGTTATGGCAACAGTGGTGGGAACGGCCGTTTCCGTGGGCGTTGGCGTTTGCGTCGGTGTTGTCGTCGGCAAAGGCGTTTCCGTTGCCGTGGCCGTAGGCGTGGGCGTAGGAGCCAGCACCGTCACCAGCAGCCGCGCTTCCCGCGAGACCGGGTCGTTTTCTGGCGTATAGGGGTTGTCGGGGCCAAACAGGGTAGCGCGAATGGTGTAGACACCCGGCTCACTTACCTCGTTCGTGTCCCACACGGCCAGCGTGTCGCCCGCCAAAAGGAACGGGGCGCTTTGCTCGTGGATGGTGCGCCAGCCACCAGGGTTCTCCCCGCGTCCGTATTCAATCCGGTAACCAGTCGCCCCGGTTCCTTCAATGCGGCCACGTATGTTGACGGTCTCGCTAACTTCTTCGCCGTTTAACGGCCGTTCCAGCCGAATCTCCGCCCGCACCGCCTCGCTATTACACGCCACCGTAGGCGGCAATTGCAGCGGGATGGCAATGTTGCGCCGCGCTGCCCAGTCGCGCCCGCCGCTGGTTTCCTCCAGCCACTGCCGCGCCAACTGCTGCTCACGTGGCACAATGTCGGGGCGGGCATTGACGAGCAGGGTGAAAAAGCCGGCTTCATAAACAGCATCGGCGCATGATTCGTTGGCAAGCAGACCACTCCACAAATCAATTTGCCGCTTTTGAATAAAGTCCTGGTCGGCCGGCAGCGGCGGCTGGTCGGCGGCAAACAGTTCGGGAATAGTTTCACTGCACCCCGGCCCCGGCAGCGTGCCAGAATCGCGGCAAATGTTGGTGGTGGTGACGCCCGATGGGCGGGTGAAGACGAGCGGCTGGCGGTTTGCCAGATATTGGCTCATAAACCGGTTCCAGATGGGGGCGGCGACGCGGGTGCCGGATTGCCCTTGGCCGATGGGGCTGTTGTCGGTGTTGCCCACCCAAACGGCCGTTACGACCTCCGGCGAATACCCCACCGTCCAGGCATCATTTACATCAAAGCTGTTTGTACCCGATGTTCCCGTTTTGGCCGCCACCTGATGGTTAGCAATCACCAGCGGGTTGCTCAGACCAAACTCCGGCTGGCGAGCGTTGTTGTCTGACAAAATATCGGTTAGCAAATAGGCGTGTTCGGGACGCACGACTTGTGCCAGCGTCGGGTCAGCCGGGATATGCTCAAACAGCAGTTGGTTTTGCCGGTCTTCGATGCGCTGAATCGCATACGGCTCCATATACCGCCCCTGGTTTGCCAGCGTGGCAAATGCCCCCGCCATTTGCAGCGGCGGAATCGCTCCGCCGCCCAGTGCCAGCGATAGCCCGGTGTTGCGCGGCTGCCCCACCTCGGCACACCCTTCATCTTGCAGTGCCGTCATCCCCACCTTTTGCACGTTGTTGATAAAGTCACATACCCCCACATACTCCAGTGCCTTCACCGCCGGAATGTTGTAGGAGTTGCCCAGCGCCGGCCGCAGCCGCAGCGGCCCATGAAATTCATCATCAAAATTCTTGGGCACATAGGGCGGGTTGGTGCCATCGGGAAACTGCGTCGGCACATCCCAAAGCAGCGTGGATGGTGTCCACCCTTGCTCCATCGCCGACAGGTAGACAAATGGCTTGATACTGGAACCGGGCTGGCGCGGCTGTAGCGCCATATTGACCTGCCCGCTAATCTCCTCGCTGTTAAAGTCCAGGCTGCCAACCAAAGCCAAAATCTCGCCCGTGGCCGGGTTTAGCACCACCATCGCCGCATTATTGGCTCCAGCGGCATTGATGTTGCCCCGCTGCTCCGCCATCACCTGCTCCGCCAGCCGCTGCACATCGGGGTCAAGCGTCGTCTGAATCCGCAGCCCGCCGCGATAAATGGATTGTGCCCCCAGCGTGTCCTCGGCCTGCTGCAAGACGGTAAAGGTGAAGTGGGGGTGGTTGATTTGTACCTGCGGCGGGGTCATGCTGCCGATGTTGCGGTTCATTTCTTCCAGTGCCGCCTGCGCCTCGTCCAGGGTTACATACCCTTGCGCCAGCATCAGGCTCAGCACTTCCCACTGTCGGCCGATGGCCTTGTCGGGGGCGGTGTAGGGATCCCACAGGGCGGGTGCCTGGGGCAGCCCGGCCAGCAGCGACGCTTCGGCCAGGGTCAAATCCTGCGCCGATTTGCCAAAGTAGGTGTTGGCGGCGGCTTCGATGCCATAGGCGAGGTTGCCGTAGTAAATTTCGTTGAGATACAGCTCTAAAATCTCTTCCTTGGTGTAGGTACGGGAGATTTCGGCAGAGAGGACGATTTCGCGCACCTTGCGGGTGAAAGTGCGCTGGGTGCGCTCGTCTTCATCCAGCAGGGTGGCGCGAACAAGCTGCTGGGTGATGGTACTGGCCCCGGAAACAAATTCGCGCTCCTGGGCAGCCTGCACCACGGCGCGGGCAATGCCGATGGGGTCAAAGCCGGGGTTTTGGTAGAAACGGGCATCTTCGGTGGCAATGGTGGCGTTGATGAGATCGGGGTCAATTTCGGCCAGGGTGACGCGGGTGCGGTTCCCGGCGTTGGGGTCAGCCAGGGCATAGAGCAAGTTGCCGTTGCGGTCGAAGATGCGGGCGGTTTCAAAGGTGCTGGCGCGGGCGCTGAGTTCGGTGGGGGCGGGCAGGGCGCTGGCGATGACGGTGTAGGAGATAGCTGCTCCGGCAATGGCAACGGCCGTTCCTACCAACAGCAACACCAAACTAATAATCGTCCCCCGCACCAAACAGCTACCCCAGTTGCGCGGCTGTGGTGCCGCAACAGGTTGGGGTGAAGCCGCTGGTCGTCGCCCCACACGATCTTCTTGCTGCGGCTGCTGGCGAGCAGGCTGTTGACGCATTGGCTGCTGTGGCTGCGTGCGCTGTGGCTGAGTACTACGCTGTGGCGGCTGCTGCCGCTGTGTCGGACGTGGGGCCGGCGTCCCCGTCTGCCCTTCCCGCTTGGGTGGCCCCATGGGCAAATCACCACGTTGGGGTGTATCACTGCGCTGTGGGCGGCGGTGGATTTCGGTGGGAGCTTCGCCGATATTGGGACGAGGACGGGGTTTGGTTTGGCCGGGAAAAGCGACACGGGGCTGGATAGTGGTGGCATCTTCGTCTTGCTCTAACGGCCGTTCTTCCGTGGGTGTCAATTCGTCGGGCGAAAGAGGAAGGGGGCTGGGGGTAAACGGCCGTTTGGGTGTTTCCGGCAGCGGGGTCATTGTCTGCGTCCCCGGTTCATCCTCCCGTTTTTCCGGCGGCAGCGAGTGCAGCGGTATGGGAGCCGTTTGTGTAGGTTCCCCAGCGGCTGGTGGCACGCCCCCCAAATTGGCCTGCTCGCGCATCAGGTCAAGCAGGGAAACGTAATCTACATCATCCGCCTTGCCTTGTTTGGGTTTGGTCGGTTGCTCTCGCGGCGCTTTTGGCGTCTCGTCCGAAGGTTTTTTGGGTTTTGTTTCACTCATACTGATTTATTAACGGCCGTTGGCACCAAAAAGTTCCTCTGTAGGACAAGTTTGCAAACTTGTCCTATACGCTTCACGGGCAGAAAACGTTCACCCTACTCCCTACTCTTAATCAACATCACCCATTCGCCGCGCTGCACCGCCTTCTCGTCCTGGTTCATCACCGCATACTTAATGACAATATTCCCCCCACCCAGGCGGCGGAACAGCTTTTTGTCAATCACTTCTAACACCACATGCACCGTATCGCCAATAAAAATTGGCAGGCTAAATTTGCAAGTGAGTTCGCGGAACGCCAGCACCGTCCCTTCCATAATGCCAGACTGCACCGCCAGCCCAGTGGCAATAGATTGCACCAGCATTCCATGCGCCACCCGCTGCCCAAAGGAATCCTTGGCCGCATACACCGCATCGGTATGAATGCGGTTAAAATCACCCGACAGCCCGGCAAAATTCACGATGTCGGTTTCGGTAATGGTGCGGCCAATCGTTTTCATGCTGTAGCCGACTTCAAAATCTTCGTAGTACAAGCCGCGAGGCTGATAGCTCATCATCTCGTTCTCCTGCCTGTAGGTCAAGTTTGCAAACTTGACCTACACGGTTTAGGCCACATCGGCCAGCTTTTCTGCCTCGTCAGCAATGGTTAGCGCGTCAATAAACGGGTCAATAT
>WBZL01002870.1_pt1 | contig 16305 bp, 10 predicted proteins | sample 5204291 | NCBI WGS metagenome assembly WBZL01 (sample SAMN12344345, study PRJNA552823) | activated sludge metagenome | biome: Activated sludge suspended growth; feature: Nitrification reactor; material: Wastewater; isolation source: activated sludge from nitrification reactor of wastewater...
CTTGACCGTCATCTGCACATTGTCACCCGGCATGACCATCTCGACCCCCTCCGGCATGGCGATCGCACCCGTCACATCGGTTGTGCGGAAGTAAAACTGCGGGCGATAGTTGTTGAAGAACGGCGTATGGCGACCCCCTTCTTCCTTCGACAGGCAGTACACCTCTCCGGTGAAATGCGTGTGCGGCTTGATCGAACCGGGCTTCGCCAAAACCTGCCCGCGCTCGACGTCGTCGCGTTTGGTGCCTCGCAGCAGCACGCCCACGTTGTCGCCGGCCTGACCCTGGTCGAGCAATTTGCGGAACATTTCAACGCCAGTGCAGATCGTCTTGACGGTCGGCCGAATGCCGACAATCTCGACCTCTTCACCCACCTTGATGACCCCCCGCTCAACACGACCCGTCACCACCGTGCCCCGCCCGGAGATCGAGAACACATCTTCGATCGGCAGCAGAAATGGCTTGTCGATCGCTCGCTGCGGCGTCGGAATATAGGCATCCAGCGCATCCGCCAGCGCCATCACCGACTGCTCGCCCAGCGGCCCCGTATCGCCTTCCAGCGCCTTCAGGGCTGAACCCTGGACGATCGGCGTGTCGTCACCCGGAAAATCGTACTTGGACAGCAGCTCGCGCACTTCCATGTCGACCAATTCAAGCAACTCGGCGTCGTCAACCATGTCGCACTTGTTCAGGTAAACGACCACGTACGGCACCCCCACCTGCCGCGCCAGTAGAATGTGCTCGCGCGTCTGCGGCATCGGGCCATCCGCCGCCGAAACCACCAGAATCGCGCCGTCCATCTGTGCCGCACCCGTAATCATGTTCTTGATGTAGTCGGCGTGCCCCGGGCAATCCACATGCGCATAATGGCGCTTGGACGTCTCGTACTCGACATGCGCAGTGTTGATCGTGATCCCACGCGCCTTTTCCTCGGGCGCCGCGTCGATCTGGTCGTAGGCCTTGGCCACTCCGCCAAATTTCTTCGCCAGAATCGTCGTGATCGCCGCCGTCAGCGTCGTCTTCCCGTGATCGACGTGCCCAATCGTGCCGACGTTGACGTGCGGCTTCGTACGCTCAAATTTTCCCTTGGCCATTACCTTATCCTCAATCCGTCATTTCTTGTTGATGACCGCTTCGGCGACATTCTTTGGCGCCTCAGCATAGTGCTTGAATTCCATTGAGTAGGTCGCGCGACCCTGACTCAGCGAGCGAAGAGTAGTCGAGTAACCGAACATCTCGGCCAGCGGCACCTCTGCCTTGATCGCCTTGATGTTGCCCGGCAGATCCTCCATCCCCTGAATCATGCCACGCCGACTCGATAGGTCGCCCATTACGTTGCCCATGTAATCCTCTGGCGTCTCGACATCGACCGCCATCATCGGCTCCAGCAAGGTCGGCGACGCCCGTCGCATACCTTCCTTGAAGGCAATGGCTGCAGCCTGACGGAAGGCATTTTCGTTGGAGTCGACATCGTGGTAGGAACCTTCGAATAGGGTAAACCTGATGTCGACCACCGGGAACCCAGCGAGCACGCCACTGGTGACAGCATCCTGCAGACCCTTGTCGACTGCGGGAATGTACTCGCGAGGCACCGTACCACCCTTGATCGCGTCGACGAATTCGTAGCCCTTGCCTGGCTCGTTAGGCTCTATTTTCAACCAGACATGGCCATACTGACCGCGCCCACCCGACTGTTTGACGAACTTTCCTTCCTGCTCGACCGACTTCTTGATGCACTCGCGATAAGCAACCTGTGGTGCACCGACATTGGCGTCTACACCGAACTCGCGCTTTAGGCGGTCAACGATAATCTCGAGATGCAATTCACCCATTCCCGAGATGATGGTCTGCCCGGACTCTTCATCGGTACGCACACGGAAAGAAGGATCCTCCTGCGCCAAGCGGCCGAGAGCGATGCCCATCTTTTCCTGATCCTGTTTTGTCTTCGGTTCGACAGCCACGTGAATCACAGGCTCCGGGAAAACCATGCGCTCAAGGGTGATGACCGCCGAGGGATCGCAGAGCGTTTCGCCGGTAGTGACATCCTTGAGGCCTACGCAGGCAGCGATGTCACCGGCAAGAACTTCCTTGAGTTCTTCCCTATTGTTGGCATGCATCTGCAAAACCCGCCCGATGCGCTCGCGACGAGCCTTGATCGGGTTGTAGATAGTGTCACCGGACTTCAGGACACCCGAATAGACCCGGATAAAGGTCAACTGGCCAACGTAGGGGTCGGTCATCAGTTTGAAGGCAAGCGCGGAAAACTTGGCGGCATCCGAAGCCTCACGGGTATCCGGCTCCCCATTATCATCTTCGCCGGTCACCGGGGGGATGTCGACCGGTGACGGCAAGAGGTCAATCACCGCATCAAGCATGCGCTGCACACCCTTGTTCTTGAAAGCAGTGCCGCAAAGTGCCGGCTGAATTTCGCAGGCAATCGTACGCTCACGCAGACCCTTGATGATCTCGGCTTCGGTCAAATCCCCCGCGTCGAGATACCTATCCATCAACTCCTCGGAGGACTCGGCGGCGGCTTCGACCATCTTGCTACGCCACTCATCGGCCTCGGCCTGCAATGCAGCAGGGATCTCGCGATAGTCGAACTTCATCCCCAGAGAGGCTTCATCCCAATAGATCGCCTTCATCTTGATCAGATCGACGACGCCCTCGAAGTAGTCCTCCTTGCCGATCGGGATGACGATCGGGACCGGATTGGCCTTGAGACGGGTCCGCATTTGATCAACAACCTTGAGAAAGTCCGCACCCTGGCGATCCATCTTGTTGATGAAGGCCAAGCGAGGCACTTTGTATTTTGTTGCCTGCCGCCAAACAGTCTCTGACTGTGGTTGCACACCACCGACTGCGCAATAAATCATGCACGCGCCATCGAGAACCCGCATCGAGCGCTCGACCTCGATCGTGAAGTCAACGTGACCGGGCGTATCGATGATATTGATCCGGTGCTCCGGGCGATCAAGCTGCATCCCTTTCCAGAAGCAGGTCGTGGCCGCCGAAGTAATGGTGATGCCACGCTCCTGCTCTTGTGCCATCCAGTCCATGGTTGCGGCGCCATCATGCACTTCACCAATCTTGTGGTTGATACCCGTATAGAACAAGATACGCTCGGTCGCCGTCGTCTTACCGGCGTCGATGTGAGCGCTGATGCCGATGTTCCGGTAACGCTCAATGGGGGTTTTGCGTGCCACAGTATAAACCTTCACTAATAAAGAACGATCTCCAGCACCATTGGCGCCGGTGGCTCATCTTAGAGCTAGAACCGGAAGTGAGCGAATGCTTTGTTGGCTTCGGCCATACGGTGCACTTCGTCACGCCTCTTGACCGCACCGCCGCGACTTTCCGACGCCTCCAGCATTTCCGCTGCCAAGCGCTGACCCATCGACTTTTCAGAACGTTTGCGCGCAGACTCGCGCAGCCAGCGCATGGCTAGCGCCATACGGCGACTCGGTCTGACCTCGACCGGCACCTGGTAATTGGCGCCACCAACACGACGGCTTTTCACTTCGACCAAGGGTTTGATATTCCCCAAAGCCAAACCGAACACTTCCAGCGGATCTTTGCCGGTCTTGCTGACAATCTGGTCAAAGGCACCATAGACGATCCGCTCGGCAACAGACTTCTTGCCGCTCTTCATAATCGTATTCACGAACTTTGACACTTCAACATTCCCGAACTTTGGGTCCGGTAGAATATCGCGCTTCGGCACTTCACGACGACGGGGCATAGCAACCTCTCATAGTCACAATTCAGTCGAAGAGTCAGGGCATCAGCCCGGCCCTCCCGGCCACCCATCAGGAGCAGCCCTTACTCGGACGGAACTCAAGCAGCTTTCGGACGCTTGGTACCATACTTGGAACGACCCTGCTTGCGCTTCTTGACGCCTTGTGTGTCAAGCGAGCCACGAATGGTGTGGTAACGGACACCCGGCAAGTCCTTGACGCGACCACCCCGGATCAAAACCACAGAGTGCTCCTGAAGATTGTGGCCTTCACCGCCAATGTACGAAATGACCTCAAAGCCATTCGTTAATCGCACCTTGCAGACTTTCCGCAGCGCAGAGTTTGGCTTCTTCGGCGTGGTGGTATAGACACGGGTGCACACGCCCCGCTTCTGAGGGCAATTGCTCAGCGCCGGGACTTTGCTCTTGCTGCGTATCGCCTCGCGAGGCTTGCGCACCAGTTGGTTAATGGTCGGCATGTTTCTACCCCTATGTTCAGTTCAGCAAGCGACGTGACAGGCACATGGCTTCTGCAAAAAACCAAGGCGGACCAAAGGCCGCCCTGGCAATAATTATGATCGGCCGAAGCGCCGCAGGCATCGACGACAAAGACCGGCGATTCTATGGTCTATTACATTTCAAGTCAAGCAACCGGTGCATTCTGGGTCTCTTCACTACGCAAGGCCTCATCGTCGGTCTGTAGCCCCCCCCCGCCAACGATATCCTCGCCAGCAGCATTCTTTCTGCGCGTGCTGTGATAGGCAAGGCCCGTACCCGCCGGAATAAGACGGCCAACAATGACATTCTCCTTGAGTCCGCGCAATTCATCCCGCTTGCCCATGATCGCCGCTTCGGTCAGCACCCGCGTCGTTTCCTGGAAGGACGCCGCCGAGATGAACGAATCGGTGGACAAGGAGGCTTTGGTAATACCCAGGAGAACATGCTCATAGGTCGCGGGCAGCTTGCCGTCGGCGATCATCCGGTCATTTTCGTCCAGCAGATGCGCACGCTCTACCTGCTCCCCCTTGATGAACTTGGTATCGCCCGGGTCCAGCACATTGACCCGGCGCAACATCTGGCGAACAATAACTTCGATATGTTTGTCGTTGATCTTGACACCCTGGAGGCGATAAACGTCCTGCACCTCATCGGTGATATAGATGGCCAGCGCCTCGACCCCCAGGAGTCGCAGAATATCATGTGGATCCGGCGCCCCATCGACGATTGACTCACCCTTGTTTACCACTTGCCCATCATGTACCAGGACATGCTTGTCCTTGAGAATCAGGTATTCATGGGTGACCCCATCAAGGTCGGTAATCACCAGCCGCTGCTTGCCCTTGGTATCCTTGCCGAAGGACATCGTGCCGGTATATTCTGCGAGCATTCCTGCGTCCTTGGGGGTTCGCGCTTCGAAAAGTTCAGCAACCCGTGGCAGGCCTCCGGTAATGTCACGCGTCTTGGCTGATTCCTGCGGCAAGCGAGCGAGCACGTCACCCACTGAAATCGGTTGCCCATCGAGAACATTGATGATCGCCCCGACCTGAAAAGTGATGGTGACCGGATGATCGCTGCCGTGCATCTTGACTTCCTGGCCATCGGGCTCGAACAACCTGACCTGCGGGCGCAGACCCTTGCTGGGCGCCTTGCCGCCGCGCTTCGGGTCGATGACCACCAATGTTGAAAGCCCAGTGACCTCATCGATCTGTTTGGCAACGGTGACCCCTTCCTCGACATTCTCGAATTTTACGAGACCCGAGTACTCAGCAATGATCGGGCGCGTGTGCGGATCCCAGCTGGCCAGCCGGGCACCGGCCTTGACGGATTGACCGTCAGCGACCTGCAGTGTCGAACCGTAGGGCACCTTGTGCTTTTCACGTTCCCGCCCGTTATCGTCAGTGATCAGTATCTCGCCAGAACGGGTAATGACAATCTTCTCGCCTTTGGCGCTGGTGACATAGCGCATGCTCGCGGTGAAGCGTACCACACCAGCACTTCGCGTCTCGACCTGGCTTGCCACGGCAGCACGTGACGCAGCCCCCCCGACGTGAAAGGTCCGCATGGTCAACTGCGTCCCCGGCTCGCCGATCGATTGTGCAGCGATGACGCCGACCGCCTCACCGACATTGACCGGCGTACCACGACCGAGGTCGCGGCCATAACACTTGGCACACAATCCGTAACGGGTTTCGCAGGTCAGCGGAGTACGTGCCTTGACTTCGTCGATACCTAACTGATCAATCAGGTCACAATGATCCTCACCGATCAGCGTCCCTGGCTCGATGACCGTCTCCTGCGTGTCCGGATGCACGACTTCGGAAGCCGTGACCCGACCGAGGATACGCTCGCGCAAGGCCTCGATGACCTCTCCACCTTCGATCAACGCCTTCATCGTCACCCCGTTACTGGTTCCACAGTCGTCCTCGATCACCACCAAATCCTGGGTCACGTCGACCAGTCGCCGCGTCAGGTAGCCTGAGTTGGCGGTTTTCAAAGCCGTGTCCGCGAGGCCCTTGCGCGCACCATGCGTCGAGATGAAGTACTGAAGAACGTTCAGACCCTCACGGAAATTGGTGGTGATTGGCGTTTCAATGATCGATCCGTCCGGTTTTGCCATCAGGCCGCGCATGCCCGCCAACTGGCGAATCTGCGCTGCCGAACCGCGGGCGCCAGAATCGGCCATCATGAAAATGGAGTTGAACGACTCCTGTTTTTCCATCTCCCCACGGCGATTCTTCACCTCGACGTGACCAAGCTGATCCATCATCACCTTGGCAACCTGGTCACCAGTACGGCCCCAGATATCGACAACCTTGTTGTAGCGCTCACCATTGGTGACCAGACCGTTGGTGTACTGGTTCTCGATTTCCTTCACTTCCGCCTCAGCAGCAGCGATGATCTCGCGTTTCTGTGCCGGCACCAGCATATCGTCGGAACAGATCGAAATACCAGCGCGGGTCGCCAGCCGATAGCCGTTCTGCATCAGTTTGTCGGCAAAGACCACGGTTTCCTTTAAGCCGCAGCGGCGGAAGGCGGCATTGATCAGTTTGGAGATTTCCTTTTTCTTGAGACTCTTGTCGATCAAGCTGAAGGGAAGACCTTTCGGCAGAATCTCGGAAAGCAGCGCACGCCCCGCAGTTGTCTGGTAACGCGTGATCTTCTCCTGCCAGCCGTTCTCGCCGTCGCGCTCGTACTCGGTGATACGAACCGAAATACGTGCGTGCAGGTCAAGCTCACCGGCCTGCATGGCGCGTGTCACCTCTGCCAGGTCCGGGAACATCATCCCCTCCCCCTTGGCGTTGATCCGCTCGCGTGTGGCGTAGTAGAGACCAAGAACAATATCCTGCGATGGCACGATGATCGGCTCACCATTTGCCGGCGACAGTACATTGTTGCTCGCCAGCATCAGGGTCCGTGCTTCCATCTGAGCTTCCAGCGACAAGGGCACGTGCACCGCCATTTGGTCGCCGTCGAAGTCGGCATTGAAGGCCGCACACACCAGTGGATGCAACTGGATCGCCTTGCCCTCGATCAGCGTCGGCTCGAAAGCCTGAATGCCTAGGCGGTGTAGCGTCGGCGCGCGGTTGAGCATGATCGGATGCTCGCGAATCACCTCCTCGAGAATATCCCAGACCACCGCCTCCTGGGTCTCGACCATTTTCTTCGCCTGCTTGATGGTGGTCGCCAGACCCATCACTTCGAGACGGTTAAAAATGAAAGGCTTGAACAATTCAAGCGCCATCAGTTTCGGCAAACCACACTGGTGCAGATTGAGCTGTGGTCCGACGACGATTACCGAACGACCCGAGTAGTCAACGCGCTTGCCAAGCAGGTTCTGGCGGAAACGCCCCCCCTTGCCCTTGATCATGTCGGCCAACGACTTCAGCGGGCGCTTGTTTGCACCGGTCATTGCCTTGCCGCGACGCCCGTTGTCAAGCAGGGAGTCGACCGCTTCCTGAAGCATGCGTTTTTCATTGCGTACGATGATTTCAGGCGCCTTCAGTTCAAGCAGTCGCTTCAGGCGATTGTTGCGGTTGATGACGCGACGGTAGAGATCGTTGAGATCCGATGTCGCAAAGCGCCCACCGTCAAGCGGCACCAGTGGGCGGAGATCCGGTGGCAGTACTGGCAGCACTTCGAGGACCATCCACTCCGGCTTGATGCCCGATTTCTGAAAGCCCTCAAGTATCTTCAGCCGCTTGGAGAACTTCTTGCTCTTGGTTTCCGAGGTGGTGGTCTCCAGTTCGCTACGCAGCATTTCGACTTCACGCGCCAGATCGATTGAACGTAACAACTCGCGAATGCCTTCAGCACCCATTTTGGCCTCGAAGTCGTCTCCGTACTCCTCAACCTTGGCCGTATGGTCGTCCTCGGTCAGCAACTGGCCGCGCGCCAAAGGCGTCATGCCCGGCTCGAAGACCACAAACGCTTCAAAGTACAGTACCCGTTCGATGTCACGCAGCGTCATGTCGAGCACCATGCCGAGACGGCTCGGTAGACTCTTCAAGAACCAGATGTGGGCGACCGGACTGGCCAGCTCGATATGTGCCATTCGCTCGCGTCGCACCTTGGCCAGCGTCACTTCAACGCCGCATTTCTCACAGATGACGCCCCGATGCTTGAGCCGCTTGTACTTGCCGCAAAGACACTCGTAGTCCTTGATCGGACCAAAAATCTTGGCACAGAACAGCCCATCACGCTCCGGCTTGAAGGTACGGTAGTTGATCGTCTCCGGCTTCTTGACTTCGCCGTAAGACCATGAGCGAATCTTGTCCGGCGAAGCCAGACCGATGGTGATCGCATCGAACTGCTCTTCCTGCGTCACCTGCCTAAACAAATCCAGCAATGCTTTCATCTTTTGCTCCTGTGAGGAGTGCGCTGTCAGGGGTAAAAGGCCTTGCGGCGGGAGAATAGACCTTACTCGCTCGCCGCACAGCCATTAGAAGCGTTCAAGATCAATATCGATCGCCAGTGAACGGATTTCCTTGACCAGAACGTTGAACGATTCCGGCATGCCGGCATCGATCTTGTGGTCACCCTTAACAATGTTCTCGTATACCTTGGTCCGGCCATTGACGTCGTCGGACTTGACGGTGAGCATTTCCTGCAGCACGTAGGACGCACCGTAGGCCTCAAGCGCCCATACCTCCATCTCACCGAAGCGTTGCCCACCGAATTGAGCCTTGCCACCGAGTGGCTGCTGGGTCACCAGCGAGTACGGTCCGGTCGAACGCGCGTGCATCTTGTCATCGACCAGATGATGCAGCTTCAGGACGTGCATATAACCTACGGTTACCTGGCGCTCGAACTGCTCGCCGGTACGCCCGTCGTACAGTGTCATCTGGGCCGACTGCGGCATGCCTGCCAGTGCCAGGACGGACTTGATTTCGGACTCCTTTGCACCATCGAAAACCGGTGTCGCAAAAGGCACGCCAGCTTCAAGGTTACCTGCCATTTCAAGAATCTCGTGATCAGTCAGTTGATCGAGGTCCTCAGGTTTGCCGGTGCTGTTGTAGATTTTGTCGAGAAAAGCCCGCATCTCTCCGGCTGTCGACTGACGGCGCAGCATGTCACCAATTCTATGGCCCAGACCCTTGGCTGCAAGCCCGAGGTGGACTTCGAGAATCTGGCCCACGTTCATCCGCGAAGGCACCCCGAGCGGGTTCAGAACGATGTCGACGGGATGACCATCGGCCATGTAAGGCATGTCTTCAACCGGTACGATGCGCGAGACCACCCCCTTGTTGCCATGCCGTCCGGCCATTTTGTCGCCAGCCTGCAGTCGGCGCTTGACGGCCACGTACACCTTGACCATCTTCTGAACACCTGGCGGCAACTCGTCACCCTGGGTGAGCTTCTTGCGCTTTTCCTCAAATGCGATGTCGAATTCCTTGCGGGTCTGTTCGAGCCCCTCACGCAGCGATTCGAGTTGCTGCGCGACTTCCTCATCGGCCATCCGGATATCAAACCAGTGATGCGGATCGAGGCTGTCGAGGTATTCCTGGGTGACCAACGTGCCCTTGGCCAGCCTTTTTGGTCCGCCATTCGCCGGCTTGCCGACGATCATTCGTGCGGCACGTGCAAAGGCATCGCGTTCGAGAATGCGCAGTTGATCGGCAAGGTCAAGCTTGTAGCTTCGCAATTGATCGTCGATGATCGACTGTGCCCGCTTGTCGCGCTCAATCCCCTCACGGGTAAACACCTGCACGTCGATGACCGTCCCGGAGATACCCGACTGAACGCGCAGCGAGGTGTCTTTCACGTCAGATGCCTTCTCGCCAAAAATCGCACGCAGCAGCTTCTCTTCCGGAGTTAGCTGTGTTTCACCTTTCGGCGTCACCTTGCCAACCAGCACATCGCCTGCTTCAACCTCGGCACCAATATGGACAATTCCCGATTCGTCAAGCCGGGAGAGCTGTGACTCACCAAGAGAGGCGATGTCACGGGTAATTTCCTCGGGGCCGAGCTTGGTATCACGCGCGACGACGGTCAGTTCCTCGATGTGAATCGAGGTAAAGCGGTCTTCGGCAACCACGCGTTCCGAAATCAGGATCGAGTCCTCGAAGTTATAACCATTCCAGGGCATGAATGCGACCAGCATGTTCTGGCCGAGCGCCAGTTCACCCTTGTCGGTCGATGCCCCGTCGGCCACCACGTCACCCCTGGCAATATGGTCACCGACGCGAACCAACGGCCGCTGGTTGATATTTGTGTTCTGGTTGGAGCGCGTGTACTTCACCAAGTTGTAAATGTCAACACCGACTTCGCCTGGCCCAGTTTCATCGTCATTGACCCGCACCACGACACGCGAGGCATCGACGTAATCGACCAACCCGCCGCGAAGCGCCTGTACCGCAGTACCCGAATCCACCGCCACCGTTCGCTCGATCCCCGTTCCCACCAAGGGCTTTTCCGGACGCAGGCAAGGAACCGCCTGACGCTGCATGTTGGCACCCATTAGCGCACGATTGGCGTCGTCGTGCTCAAGAAAGGGAATCAGCGATGCCGCCACCGACACGATCTGGCTCGGTGCCACGTCCATATACTGAACGCGCGCTGGCTCGGCGAGAATGGTCTCACCCTTCTCGCGACAAGTCACCAACTGATCGGTCAACACACCTCCATCACCCAGATCGGAGTTGGCCTGGGCAATGATATAGGCACCCTCTTCGATAGCTGACAGATACTCGATCTGATCGGTGACCCGACCATCGACCACCTTGCGGTACGGCGTTTCCAGGAACCCATACTCATTGGTACGGGCATAAAGCGCCAGCGAATTGATCAGCCCGATATTCGGGCCTTCCGGTGTTTCGATCGGGCATACGCGGCCGTAGTGGGTCGGATGAACGTCCCGCACTTCAAAGCCTGCTCGCTCACGCGTCAAACCACCCGGGCCGAGCGCTGAAACGCGACGCTTGTGTGTAATCTCGGAAAGCGGGTTGGTCTGGTCCATGAACTGCGATAACTGGCTGGAACCGAAGAACTCTCGGACAGCAGCGCTGATTGGTTTGGCGTTGATGAGGTCGTGTGGCATCAAATTGTCGGACTCAGCCTGTGACAAACGCTCTTTCACGGCACGCTCGACTCGCACCAACCCAGCGCGGAACTGATTTTCGGCCAGTTCGCCAACCGAACGGACCCGGCGATTACCCAGATGGTCGATGTCATCGATCTCTCCGCGACCATTGCGCAGTTCGACGAGCAGTTTGATGACCTCAACGATATCACGCGGCGATAGCGTCAGTTGTTCCCGCACCTCACCAGAAGCCCCCAGTACCTTCAACTGTTCGAACAATGTCATGGCAGTTTCCCGGGTCAGGTTCTCTGCCACCGCACGCGGGCCATGGCTCAACTCGGCTATCACCTGTTCGACATCAGCGACGGAATCACCCACCTGATCGTTGATCAGTTTGATGATCGCATCGCGTTTGGAAGGCACATGCTTGAGCATGACCTTGTATTCGATGACCGCCTTCCGGGCAACCCGGCGGTTGAACTTCATCCGGCCAACCCCTGACAGATCGTAGCGGTCGTCTGAGTAGAACAGGCCGTTAAAAAGTATCTCCACTGCTTCTTCGGTTGGTGGTTCTCCGGGCCGCATCATTCGGTAGATGGCAATGCGGGCAGCTTGCCGCGAGATGGTTTCGTCGGTGCGCAAAGTCTGCGAAATGAAGCCACCGCGATCAAGGTCGTTGATGTACAGGGTATGCAGTGATTCGACCCCAGACTCGGAGAGTTTCGCCAACATGCTCTCGGTGATTTCGTCATTTGCATTGGCCAGGATCTCGCCACTACTCTTGTCAATGATGTCCTCGGCAATCACACGGCCAATCAGAAAATCATCCGGAACCGCAACCTGCCTAATCCCAGCCTGATCGAGTTCACGAATGTGTTTGGCAGTAATCCGTTTGTCCTTGCCGATGATCAACTTCCCTGACGTGTCGTTAAAGTCGAAACGCGCGACTTCCCCTCGTAAACGCTCCGGAACGAGCACAAACTCGACGATCCGCCTGCCCAGATAAAAGGTATCAAATTCGAAAAATTCGCGCAGGATGCGCTGTGGCGTCAGACCGATCGCCTTCAACAACGTGGTGACCGGCATCTTCCGGCGACGGTCGACACGAAAAAACAGGAGATCCTTCGGATCGAACTCGAAATCCAGCCATGAGCCGCGATAGGGAATGACGCGTGCGGAGAAGAGCAGCTTACCAGAACTATGCGTCTTCCCACGGTCGTGCTCGAAGAACACCCCCGGTGAGCGGTGAAGCTGCGAGACAATGACCCTTTCTGTACCATTGATGACAAAGGAGCCGGTTGTCGTCATGAGCGGAATTTCACCCATATAGACTTCCTGCTCCTTGACTTCCTTGATGGTATCCGGTGCTTCTCGATCGAGAATGACCAGGCGCACCTTCGCCCGGAAGGCCGACGCGAAAGTCAGGCCACGCTGCTGGCATTCCGTGACGTCGAAAGCCGGATCGGAGAGCGTAAAGCTGACAAACTCCAGACGTGCATTGCCGCTGTGACTGACGATCGGAAAAATCGAGGAAAAGGCGGCCTGCAAACCCTGGTTACTGCGCTGCGCCGGCGGCACTCCTGCCTGCAAGAAGGCAGAGAACGACTCCAACTGGGTGGCCAGCAAGAACGGTACGTCAAGCACGGTAGAGCGCTTGGCGAAGCTCTTGCGGATACGCTTTTTCTCGGTGTAGGAGTAGGTCATGGTCGCTCCGAACTCAGAAGGCAAATCCTCTAGCGCTCCGGCGAGGGTCGCAACACCCGCCGGTCCGCAACGGACAAACGCAAAATGACCAGCTCAATACAGAGAGGAGAGCGACATGCCCTGCCCTGTCTTCGCTACTCGTACTTGCGTTTGTGCGCTGCACAACGTTGCCCTGACCATGGAGTACATGTACCACCTATATCCCAATGGGGCTACGCAAAGCTGTTTCCGGAAAAGCAGAAAAGGGCTGACAACCGCAAGGCCGTCAGCCCAGCGTGCTCGACCGATACTATTTGATCTCGACCTTCGCTCCGGCGTCCTCGAGAAGTTTTTTGAGAGCTTCAGCATCAGCTTTCGAAATCGACTCCTTGACGGCCTTCGGTGCGCCGTCCACCAGGTCCTTGGCTTCCTTCAGACCCAGACCCGTAGCTGCGCGAACGACCTTGATTACTTCAACCTTCTTCTCACCAAAACTCGCGAGGATGACGGTAAACTCGGTCTGCTCTTCAACCACTGGTGCAGCCGCACCCGGCGCAGCAACGGCCATCGACGCCGCTGAAACACCAAATTTTTCTTCGAACGCCTTGACCAGGCTGTTCAGTTCCATGACAGTCATCGCGCCAACGGCTTCGAGAATGTCTTCGTGGGTAATAGACATAATTTATAACTCCTAAATCTGAGTGGACAAAAACAGTACGATCAGGCAACCGCCTCTTCACGTTGCTTGGCCAAAGCAGAAAGCGCACAGGCGAAACCTGTGACCGGTGCCTGCATGACGCCAAGCAGTTGGGCAAGCAATTCGTTGCGACTCGGAATCGACGCAAGCGCTTGTACGCCAGCCTTGTCCAGAAGCTCTCCGGCAAAACTGCCGCTTCGTAAGATCAGCTTGTCATTGGTTTTTGCAAAGTCGTTGAGCACTTTCGCTGCTGCGACCGGATCCTCCGAAACGCTATAGATCAGCGGCCCGGTCATCTGCTCCGCGAGGCTGGCAAACTGGGTACCCTGCACCGCGCGCCGCACCAGGGTGTTTTTCAGCACCCGCAGATAGACACCCGAGGCACGCGCCTGCGCTCGCAGACGCGTCAGATGAGCGACCGGCAATCCACTGTACTCGGCCAGCACAACCGTCTGGGCACTGGCCATCTTGGCCGAGACCTCGGCGACGACGACCTTCTTTTCATCAAGATTGAGACCCACAGGCCCTTCTCCTCCCATCAAGTCAAAAAACGGCACATCCTTTCGAATGCACCGCACCCACGGCGACCTTGATCAGGAGTTGCAATGAGGGGCACACAGCCCATCTCTGACCATCCTTTTCGGAGTACACCGTCTACGCAGGCCGCGAACACGACACTTAAGCCCTCGGCAAACGCCTCCAGCACCTGCGGTCTTTGACGATCGATCGGCACTGCGGATGCACTGCCAATCTCACCCAGCAAAGCTCATGCGCGGACTACACTAGGCAATCCGCTGAATTTCTAAATCGTGGACGCATCCACGCGGATACCCGGCCCCATCGTGCTCGACACCGCGACCCTCCGGACATACTGCCCCCTTGATGTGGCCGGCTTGGCCTTGATCAGCGCGTCAAGCAGCGCCTTGAGGTTGATGGCCAGTCTGTCGGCTTCGAAAGACGCGCGCCCGATCGTACTGTGAATGATGCCACCCTTGTCGGTACGGTACTGGACCTGTCCGGCCTTGGCGTTCTGTACGGCAGTCACCACGTCCATGGTAACCGTGCCGACCTTCGGGTTTGGCATCAGGCCACGCGGACCCAGGATCTGACCCAGTTGACCGACCACGCGCATGGCATCCGGGGTGGCAATGACCCGATCAAAGTTGATCACGCCAGACTTGATCTCGGTGGCCAGATCTTCGAATCCAACGATATCGGCGCCAGCCGCCTTGGCTGCGGCGGCTTTTTCGCCCTGGGCGAACACGGCAATGCGAATCGTCTTGCCGGTCCCGGCCGGCAGTACGACGGAACCTCGTACGATTTGATCCGACTTGCGAGGATCGACTCCGAGACAGACGGCGACATCAATCGACTCGTCGAACTTCGCTGCTGCAAGCTCCTTGCTCAACTTCAGCGCCTCACCGACGGGATAAATCTTGCTCGGGTCAATCTTGCCCTTGAGAGCTTTTTGACGTTTGCTCAGTGTTGCCATTTCAGACACCCTCCACGGTAACACCCATCGTACGGGCACTGCCAGCGATCGTTCGCACCGCCGCATCCATATCGGCTGCCGTCAGGTCAGGCATCTTCTGTGTTGCAATGGCTTCGCATTGCGCGCGCGTCAGCGTACCCACCTTAGCGGTATGGGGCTTTGGGCTACCCTTTTGAATACCGATCGCTTTCTTAATCAGGACCGTCGCTGGCGGCGTCTTCATGATGAAGGTGAAGCTCTTGTCCGCGAAAGCGGTAATCACCACGGGAATGGGCAAGCCTGGCTCCAGACCTTGCGTCTGGGCGTTGAAGCTCTTGCAGAATTCCATGATGTTCAGACCGCGCTGACCCAGTGCCGGGCCGATCGGTGGAGACGGATTGGCCTTCCCCGCCGGCACTTGAAGCTTGATATAGCCGATGATTTTCTTTGCCACGATGGGACTCCTCTATGCGGGTTCAAGCGCGCTTTGCAACAGCGCTCCCCAAACGACAAACGCGGCCTTGTAGCCGCACTACTGTGGCACGTCGGGCAACCCTCCAGTGCCGCAACTTAGTCTCGCCGGATCAAGCCTTCTCGACTTGCCCGAACTCCAGCTCTACCGGCGTTGGACGACCAAAGATCGTCACCGAGACACGCAAACGGTTCTTCTCGTAGTTGACCTGCTCGACTGCGCCATGGAAATCAGTAAATGGACCATCCTTGACGCGTACCACCTCGCCCGGCTCGAAGAGAACCTTTGGGCGCGGCTTGTCAACACCGTCCTGCATTTGCTGCATGATTTTTTCGACTTCCTTTTCGGAGATGGGCGTCGGCTTGTTGGCCGTTCCGCCAACGAAGCCAGTCACCTTAGGAGTGCTTTTCACGAGATGCCAGGAATCGTCGTTCATTTCCATTTCCACCAGCACATAGCCGGGAAAAAACTTCCTCTCGGAAATGCTTTTCTGGCCCATCTTGAGTTCGACCACTTCCTCCACCGGCACCAGGATACGTCCAAACGCATGCTGCATGGCCTGCCGCTGGATACGCTCTAGCAGCGCCCGCTGCACGCTCTTCTCGAACCCGGAATAGGCGTGCACCACATACCAGCGCATGCTCATACTTTTCTCCACCCAAGAACCATATCGTACAGGAGCCACTCCAGGCTCTTGTCGGTCAACCAGAGAAAGAGAGCCATCACCAC
>WBZL01001585.1_pt1 | contig 16300 bp, 16 predicted proteins | sample 5204291 | NCBI WGS metagenome assembly WBZL01 (sample SAMN12344345, study PRJNA552823) | activated sludge metagenome | biome: Activated sludge suspended growth; feature: Nitrification reactor; material: Wastewater; isolation source: activated sludge from nitrification reactor of wastewater...
GTGCTGATCGGCGTGCAGGTCGCCGCCGTCCTGCTGATGGTGTGGGCGCGTCTCACCTTTGGTCTGCGCAGCTTCCATGCCGCCGCCAACCCGTCGCGAGGCGAGCTGGTCACGCATGGCCCCTACCGCTACTGGCGCCATCCGATCTACGCCTCGATCGTCTACTTCGTGTGGGCCGGGCAGGTGCAGGAGCCGACCGCCCTGGCGCTCGCCCTCGCCGCCGTGGCGACCCTCGCCCTCTTCGCCCGCATGCTGCTCGAAGAGAGCTTCCTCTTCGCCACCTACCCCGACTACGCCGCCTACGCGCGGCGGGCGAAGCGGTTCATCCCGTTCGTCATCTGAACGCGGGCGGTCTCCCCGCTGCGGGCGTCAAGGTGGTGCCGGCAGCGGCACGCGAGCCAGGTCGGTGTGCGGGAAATCGTCACCCTTGGTGAGGAGGGGCTCGCCGGAGAGGCGGGCCAGGGCGTAGGAGAAGAGGTCACCGTAGTTGAGGCCAGCCGGGTGACGCCCCTTGCCGAAGGCGCGGAAGGCGTGGCGCGCCAGCTCCGCTTGCTCCGCAGTGACCGCCACCACTTCGACCCGTGCCTTGTGCAGGAGGAGGTCGAGCTCCCGGCCTCCCGGCTCGCCCAGGCGGGACTCGATCACCAACGCCGCTTCGAGCAGCGAGGCCGCCGAGAGCAGCCGTATCGGGTCGGCAGCGATCGCCCGCTCGAAAGCCGGCGCCTCGGGCTCGTCGCCGAGGATGGCGAGGACGGCCGAAGTGTCGAGGACCATCAGCGGGGGATCCCGTGGGAGTCGTAGCCGAGGATCTCGTCGGAAGACCGGTGGTCGAGGACGGGCAGGGCGGCGCACCGTCGGCGAATCGCCGCCAGCTCCTGCTCCAGGCGCGGTGCCGCGGCGCGACCCCGCAGCGAGCGCAGCCGGTCCCGGAGCGAGGTCACCACGGCTTCCGTCAGGCTCTCGCCGGTGAGCTTCGCCACCTCGCGCGCCAGCGTGTCGGCCTCGGGGTGCTTGATGCTCAGTGCCATGCTTCCTCCTTCTAGACGGCAGGGTAGATTCTAGAAGAAATTGCTGGGGTAGGTGAGACCTACCGCCGGCGTCAGTCCGCAAACAGGCCGGCGATGAGCGCGGCGAGGGCCGTGCGATCACGGGCGGTGGGAGCAACGACCCGGATGTCGCGGTAGACGCCGGGGCCGTGGCGGCCGAGCAACAGGAAGTGATCACGGGGCCAGACGCGGGGCAGCACCTCGAGCACCGTCACCCGGGTGGCCGCCGAGCCGTGCGCGGCCAGATGGAGGATGAAGTCACAGCGGAACCGCACGGGTGCCCCGGCGCTGGTGTAGGAGGACTCCCAGTAGCGGTCTTGCGGATCGTGCAGGAAGAGGTCGAGCCGGCGTTGCTCGGCGGAGAGCGTGGTGTAGCGCGCGAGCTCGGGTTCGCCACGGGCCTCGAGCTGCAGCACCTCGGCGGCGGGAAACAGCGGGTCCTCGGCGGTCGCGACCTCGAAACCTGGGAAGTGACCCTGGCTCGCCAGCACCCGCGGCAGCTCCTGCACGAGGCGAGCGCGGACCGCGGACGGCGGTGCCGGGAGATCGATCGTGATCGGCCGCTGTGCCGTCGAGGGGTCCTCGCCGCTCAGCTGGACCTCGCGCGCGCAGCCGAGCAGCAGCACCATCCAGGCAAGGAGGTAGGTGGGCTTCATGGGGCGCCGGGGAAGAGGAGAAGGCCCGTGGAGGCCTTCCCCCCTCTGCATCCTACCGCCCGGGCCGTGAGCGGTCCCACGACCCGGGAGCCCTCGCCGCTTCCCCGCGCGCCACCTAGCGGTTGTGCGGCACGGTCACGTCGACGGTCGCCGTCGAGGAGTTGCCGGTCTCGTCGGCGCACATCACCGTGACGGTGTAGACCCTGCCGTTACCGGTCCCGGAGCGCTCGGCTCGCAGCGAGAGCTCGAGCACGCTGGGGTCGGGCACCACCCAGTCGGGATCGGTGTTGCCGTCGCCCGGGCCATTGATCGTCTCGTTGCTCGTCACTCCGGAGATCTCGCAGACCGGGTTGGGGTCGAAGTCGTCCGTGACGCTGATGCTGAGGCGCACCGCCCGCAGCTGGTGGTTGGGCGGCCACAGCTGGTTGGGGCTCGCCGTGAGCGAGCTGATCTCGGGCGGCGTGGTGTCGGCGATCTCCTCGATCACCGCGCTGTTGACCACCGCGAAGTTGCGGGTGGTCCCGGCCAGGTTCTGGACGTTGACGGTGAGCGTATCGGCCGTGCCCTCGAGGGCCGAGGCGGGCACCTGCAGGGTCACCACGACGTCGAGGCTGCCTCCCGCCTCGAGATGGAAGGTCGCCGGCGTGATGCCTGCGAGATAGGCCCGGTCGTCCGAGCCGGTGAAGCGGAAGTCGTCGCCAGCGCCCAGGTTGGTGACCCGGAAGCTGTAGGTGGTGGCCTCGCCGATCGGCAGGGACTTCGGCGTCGGCTGCGAGATCTTCACCGACTGCGGGTCGACGACGCTCGGCACGAGCCGCTGGTAGGGGTGGCCGTTCGAGTCGGTCCCCACGGCGTAGACCAGGAAACTGCCGGCGGGCAGCACCACCTCACCCGAGCGCTCGTTGGGCTCGTCGCCGGGCCGCTGCTCGAGGCTGAGGGTGGCCAGCAGACCGCCGTCGATCGTCCGCAGCTCGAAGGTGGGCGAGCCGAAGTCCCCGGAGAGGGTGGCAACCACCGTGTTGAGCTCGCCCTCGGTGGGCAGGCCGGCAATCTTGAACAGGCCCTCGTGGCCCGGCCGGCCCCGCATCTCGACGAAGCGGAAGGAGTCGAGGTCGAGGTCGCTCTCGCCCGAGACGAGAAGGTTGGCGGTGCCGCTGCCCGTCATCTGGACGGACCAGGTGCCCGCGGAAGGTGCCGTGACGTTGTAGATCGCTCCCTTGGCGAGCGAGACGAAGTGGACGTCGGGGTCGCTGGCGGTGACGGTCGTGCCGTCCGGGCGGCGTAGGGTGACGGCCGCCGTGCCGCTCACCGAGAAGGTGATCGAGGCGAGCCGCGAGTCGACGGGCACCAGGGCCTCGCTGGCCGTGGCGCTCAGGGCGATGCGCTGCGAGAGGACGTCGACCGCGTCGCTGCGGACGAGGAAGTCGGCCAGCTGGGTGACCTTGCCGGCCTCAGAGATCGACAGCTCGAAGAGCTGGCCTCCCGACTCTTCGACGATCCTGAAGTAGCCGGGATCGATCGGCGAGCAGCTGCCGAAGCTCATGATGAAGACCTTGATCTTCTTCTCGGCCGCCAGGCTGGCGACGGCGCCGGCGAGGCTCGCGTCCTTCGAGCTGGCGTCGGTGAACATGAACAGGGTGCCGCGCTCGTCGGAGGCCGAGAGGGCCCGCAGCATGCCGGTCATCGACAGCTCGGGGCAATCACCACCGCCGGAGGCGAAGAGGCCGTTGATCGCCGCCTTGAACTGGTTGGCGTCGGTGGTCAGGGTGGTAGGGCCGACGCCGGGGTCGTTGAACGGCACCAAGACGTACTTCGAAGGCTCCTCGTCGGTGTTCAGCCGGCTGTTGACGATCCCCGTCGCGACGCTCTTGACCTGGGCGATCACCGAGCCCATGGAACCGGTGGTGTCGATCGCCATCGCGAGCGTGGGCCCGACGCCGAGGAGCAGCTTGAGCTGCGCCTCGGTGAGGTCGGAGCGCAGCTCGCGGATGAACTTCTTGGTCGCCTCGCGGGCCACCGAGACGGCACTGCCGTGCAGGAAGTAGTGGGGAGAGAAGTCGCAGATCAAGACGTCCTTGTTGATCCCCTCGCCGAAGAAGCCGACGGCCGAGCTGTCCTTGATGCCGCCGTGGCTGCACTTGAGGGAGCTCGGCTTGGTGCGGTCCTCGCCGCCGTAGTAGCCGCTGGTCAGCAGACCGGTGGTGAGGTTCGAGCTGCAGTCGGGGCAGTCGAGCAGGCGGGGCGTGCAGCCCACGCAGGTGCCGACGGAGAGCGGCGCCGTCCCCGAGAGCGTGGCACCGACGACGCCGAGCTGGCCGTTCGGGCCGCCGTTGCCCGACTCGATCCAGTTGGTGTGGGCGTAGAAGTCCTGGAGAGTGTGCAGGGCCTGGCCGAGGTAGAAGCGGGCGCCAGCGGCGTTGTCGCGCTGGATCGTCGAGACCACGAGCTTGCGATTGCCGTTGAGGATGAAGCTCTGGCCGCCGGCGAAGTTCTCACCGTCGAAGTGCTTGGCGGAGAGGAACTGGTCGTCGTCGACCTGGGCGTTGGCCTCGGCGATCGCCTCGCGGGCCTTCTTCATCGGCTTGGTGAGGCGGCTGATGCCGAAGAACTCGGAGTCGAGCTCGGTGACCGAGTCTTCCGTCATCTTGGTGTGCGAGGTCGCACCACCGGCGAGGAAGGCCAGTCCGTTGGTGGGGGCGAAGGCGGTGAGCTGAGGGCCGAGGGTGAGCGCCCCGAGGAGCGTGACCACCGCCAGAGCGGTGAGCAGCAGGGTTCGGGGGCCCGCCTTGGGCGCGGCAGGGAGGGTGAGCCGTCGCATGTCCATCTCCTTTGTCGACAAATCAGAGTGCCTACAAATAGGGCAGTTTGCAAGGCCGTAAATAGCCAGTAGACATTACATCTTCGCCCGCGGGCTGTCCATCGGTCGGGCGGCCGGGAGCCATCTGCTAGACTCGAAACTCCCGCTGGCAAGAGCCCCCGCGGCTCTTCCTTCCGCAGCACTAAGGAGGAGAATCTTGAAGATCCACGAGTTCCAGGCCAAGGAGATCCTGCGCCGGTACGGGGTGACGACACCCCGCGGGCAGGTGACGACCTCGGCTGCCGAAGCGCGAGCGATCTGCGAGGAGATGGGCGGTCGCTGCGTCGTCAAGGCCCAAATCCACGCCGGTGGCCGCGGCAAGGGCGGCGGCGTCAAGCTGGCGAGCTCGCCGGCCGAGGCCGCGGAGAAGGCCGGCCAGATCCTCGGCATGCAGCTGGTCACCCACCAGACCGGCCCCGAGGGCCAGAAGGTCCGCAAGCTCCTCATCGAGGAGGCCCTCAATATCGACCGTGAGCTCTACCTTTCGGTGACCCTCGACCGTGCCCAGGGCAAGCCAGTGGTGATGGCCTCGGCGGCCGGCGGCATGGACATCGAGGAGGTGGCGGCGAAGACCCCGGAGAAGATCCTCCGCCAGGCCATCGACCCCAACCTCGGCGTGCTGCCCTTCCAGGCCCGGCGCCTGTCGCGCGGCCTCGGCCTCCAGGGCAAGACGGCGCGCCAGGCCGAGGCGCTGATCACCGCCCTGCTCAAGGCCTACCTCGACACCGACGCCTCGCTGGTCGAGATCAACCCCCTGCTGGTCACCGCCGAAGGCAACGTCCTGGCCCTCGACGCCAAGATGACCTTCGACGACAACGCCCTCTTTCGCCACCCAGACATCGTCGCCATGCGGGACCTCGACGAGGAGAACCCGATGGAGATCGAGGCCGGCAAGTTCAACCTCAACTACATCAAGCTCGACGGCAATATCGCCTGCATGGTCAACGGCGCCGGCCTGGCGATGGCGACGATGGACATCATCAAGCTCCACGGCGGCGAGCCGGCCAACTTCCTCGACGTCGGCGGCTCGGCGAGCCAGGAAGCGGTGGCCAACGCCTTCCGCATCCTGGTCTCCGACCCCAACGTCAAGGCCGTGCTGATCAACATCTTCGGCGGCATCGCCCGCACCGACCGCATCGCGAGCGGCGTGGTGGCGGCGCTCCAGGAGCTGGGCAACGTCACCCTGCCGGTAGTGGTGCGCCTCGAGGGCACCAACGTCGAGCAGGGGCGGCAGATCCTGCGCGACGCCGATTTCCACTTCATCGTCGCCGAGCACATGGCGGACGCGGCCGAGAAGGTCGTGGCGGCGGCCGGGAGGTAGGGATGGCAATCTGGGTCAACAACGACACTCGTCTGGTGGTGCAGGGCATCACCGGCAAGGAAGGCATGTTCCACGCCCTGGGCTGCCGTGACTACGGCACGCAGGTGGTGGCCGGCGTCACCCCCGGCAAGGGCGGCGAGACGGTCGAGGGCATCCCGGTCTTCGACTCGGTGGCCGAGGCCCGCGAGCAGGCGGGCGCCAACGCCTCGATGATCTTCGTGCCGCCGCCGTTCGCGGCCGACGCCATCATGGAAGCGGCCGATGCCGGCATCGAGCTGGTGGTGTGCATCACCGAGGGCATCCCGGTGGCCGACATGCTGAAGGTGCGCGCCTTCCTGCGCGACTGCCCCAACACCCGCCTGGTGGGCCCCAACTGCCCCGGCGTGATCTCTCCTGGCATGGCCAAGATCGGCATCATGCCCGGCCACATCCACCGCCCCGGCTCGATCGGTGTGGTCAGCCGCTCGGGAACGCTGACCTACGAGGCCGTCTGGCAGCTGTCGAACCTCGGTCTCGGCCAGTCGACCTGTGTCGGCATCGGTGGCGATCCGCTGAACGGTACCAACTTCATCGACGTCCTCAAGGCCTTCAGGGACGATCCCTCGACCGAGGGCGTGATCATGATCGGCGAGATCGGCGGCAGCGCCGAGGAGCAGGCTGCCGAGTGGATCGCCAAGAACTTCGACCGCCCGGTGGCCGGCTTCATCGCCGGGCGCACCGCCCCTCCCGGCCGTCGCATGGGCCACGCCGGCGCGATCATCGCCGGCGGCAAGGGCACGGCGGCCGAGAAGATGGCGGCGATGCAGGCGGCCGGCATCCATGTCGCGGAGTCCCCGGCCCACCTCGGCGTCACCATCCAGCGGGCGCTCGGCCGGTGACGTCGAGGGCCCTCACCCCGACCCTCGCCTGCACGCGGGAGAAGGGGCCGGACGCCGGGCTCTGCGGCGCCGGTGGCCGGCATGGCTGACCTGTCGCTGAGCCGCCCCGCCGGCTCCGGTTGGCTGGTGCTGATCGGTGGCGGTGAGTTCAGCTTCGGCGAGACCGAGGACGCCGACCGCGCCTGGCTCGCCAAGGCGGCGCCTGGGCCGGTGGGCTTCCTGCCCACCGCCTCGGGCTCGACGGACTACGGCCAGCACTTCGCGACCTACCTGGCGACCATCCATGGCCGCGAGGGGGAGCTGGTGCCGGTCTACCGGCGGCGGGACGCGCTGCGCGGCAAGAACGCCGAGCGCATCGCCCAGCTGCCGGCCGTCTACCTCGGCGGTGGCGTCACCGACCATTTGCTCGACGCCCTGCCCGGCAGCCCGGTGCTCGCGGCGCTGGCGGCGAAGCTCGCTGCCGGCGGCGTGGTCGTCGCCATCGCCGCCGCGGCGCAGGCCCTCGGCCACTCGCTGCGCAGCCTGCTCAGCCGCGAGGAGGTGCCCGGCCTCGGCTGGCTGCCCGGCACGGTGATCGAGCCCAACTTTGAGCCCACGCATGACCGCCGCCTGCGCCAGCTGATGGGCGCCCCGGGCGTGCGCTGCGGCCTCGGCCTACCTGCCGGCGCCGCCGTGCTGCTCGGCCCGGACGGCCAGCTGGAGGTGGTGGGGACGGTGTTTTCCTTGGCGGATCGGGAGGGAGACCTCACCGTTCTTACCGCCTGACCAACCAAGACCATACCAACCAAGACCATTCGAGCCCCGCCACGCGAAGATCCTCTGGTGAGGGCAGGAGACGATCGAACATGGAAACGACCCTCGCAATCTTGAAGCCCGACAGTGTGCGGGCTGGCAACGCCGGCAAGATGCTCGCCCGCCTCGAAGAAGAAGGCTTCACCATCCGCGGCCTGAAGAAGCTGCGCCTCTCGGCCGAGCAGGCCAAGGCCTTCTACGAGGTCCACAAGGAGCGCCCTTTCTACAACAGCCTGGTGGAGTTCATGACCAGCGGCCCGGTGGTCCCCGTGGCCCTCGAGCGGGACAACGCCGTCGTCCACCTGCGCCAGGTGATGGGCGCCACCGACGTCGCCAAGGCCGAGCCGGGCACCCTGCGCAACCTCTTTGGCACCTCGATCGAGGCCAACGCCATCCACGGCAGCGACTCGCCGGAGAACGCGGCGATCGAGCTCAGCTTCTTCTTCTCCCGCGCGGAGCTGATCGGAGGGAGGTAACCATGTCGTACCGCGGGCCGGAAGCGGCGCCGGAAGGCGCCATCCCCGCTGAGCGACGGGGGCATGTCGTCGGCCGTTTCTGCCTGAGCTGCGGCGCGGTCTACCCGCTCCACGCCGGGCGCCACCACGGCAAGCCGATCCACGGCAAGGACCACATCTCTGCGCCCTGCGCCCACGAGGGTGAGGCCTTCCTGGCGCACGAGGATTGGTGGCAGCCGGCCGTCGAGGTCCTGCCGGCGGCGCCCGCCGCCCCCGCCGCCTGAGGCCCCGAGGCCCGGCGGGGGCCGATCAGGCGGCCAGCTTGCTCGGCTGCCGCTGGGTGTCCCGTGCCTGCTCTTGCCGGCCGCTCAACCGCAGCACGATCGACCCGGCGAGCACCAACACCAAGCCGCCAACCACGGCAGCGGCTCCTTGGCCGGCCAGAGCCAAGGTCCGCAGGTCGTCGTGGTGCGCCGAGAGCACGGCGAGGAGCCGGCTCAGGCTCTGATCGATACGGTCCATACCGAGCATCGTCAGCGCCGCGGTGATCGAGAGCACGATCGACGTCCCTCCGATCACCATCAACCACAGACCGATGCGCTTCGCAGAGTTGCTTGGAGCTGCCATTGCCACATGCCTCCTCGAACCTCTCAGAGGTCCCGCCGATGGGGTTGGTGTTCAACGTAGACACAACAATCCGGCCGATGTTGAGACGGCAGGGCCAAGCCCTGACGGTGGATCGCCGCCTGCGCGGGGGATGAGGGGCGAAGCGGGGAGCGTTTGGCACGGACCTCCGTGCCGGCCGCGTGGTGAGAGGGTTGGGGCGAGCCTGGGGGCTCAGTGAAGCGCCATCAACACGTCGGACGGGAAGAGCACATTGGCGCTGAGGCCCCCCGACCACCGCGTCCCGCAGCCAGAGGACTGGAATGACCTCGCGGCCCTCGACGAAGGGCAACCGTCGAGCTTTCTCCAACAGGGACGAGAACGCCTCGGCAGCATGGCGCTCAGCGCGCCTCGAGGCGCGAGCGATTGGGCTCGAGGAAGCGGAACCAGAAGCGGAGGCAGGGGTCCGCGATCCTGTAGAGCGTCCGCTTGCTGTCGCGCGGTGAGGTGCCGAAGGGCATCTCGCGTCGCACCAGCCCCAGCTCCGTCAAGCGCTGGAGCGGCCGGGAGAGCGAGGTCGCCGGTTTGCCGAGGCGCCCTGCGATCTGCGAAGCGCGATGGCAGCCCTGACCAATCACGGCGAGGATCGACGTTGCCTGCGTCGCCTCCTTGAGATCGTCGAGGAGCAGCCGGGCTGGCTCCTCGTAGAGGACGCCGAGCGGGCTCAACACGAGGTCACGGAGGGCGGTGAGGAGGTCCGGGTGATCGGCGGCGAGCTCCCAGTAGCGGGGGATGCCGCCCCACACCGAGTAGGCCTCGACCGCCTGGCCGGGGTCGGGGACGGGAAGGGCCTCGCTGATCCAGCCTGCCGCGAGCGGAGCGATCTCGAGGATCTCGGTGGCGCGACCAAAGAGTGGCGCGCTGCGGTCGAGGACCAGGCCCTGCATCATGCGCTGCGAGGAGCCGGCCACGAGCAGGTGGATGCGGTGCTTCGGAGCCCGGTCGAGGTGCTTCTGGAGGAGGCTCGGCAGCTCGCCGGCAGCCGCGACGAGCGCAGGAAGCTCGTTGAGAGCGAGGGCCGCCCCTGGTGGCGTTTCCAGCCAGAAGCGGGAGAGCAGGGCGTCCCAGTCGGGATAGCCACGCGGCCGAAACCCGGGAGCAAGCGGGACTTGCCGCAACGCCGGCGGCCGTAGAGCACACCCAGGGAGCCCTAGGGGCGAGCCATCAGGCGATCCAGGCGCCCGATCTCTTCGGCTCGGTCGAGGAAGGGAAGTGCGTCAACATTATGATGTCCGCGTTGCCTTCGGTAGTAGCTGCATAGTCCTGACAGGGGTGGCTCACGACGGCCACGCTGCTACAGTTCCCCTTTCAATCCCGAACGGAGGTCGGCGATGGCGGAGGCGAACTGGCAGGACCTGGGGCCGGTCGAGGAGCTCAAGGGACGGGCGCTGCGAGAGCTTGCCTTCGGGCGCGCGAAGATCGCCCTCACCTACGTCAACGGCGAGTTCGGCGCCGTCTCGGGGGTGTGCAACCACGTGGGCGGGCCGCTCGGGCAGGGAAGGCTCGACGGCGACTACCTGGTCTGCCCCTGGCACTACTGGAAGTTCCACCGCGCGACGGGTGAGGGCGAGCCCGGCTTTGAAGCCGACAAGGTGCCGCGTTACGCCCTCAAGGAGGAGGGCGGCCACCTCTTCCTCGACCTCGCCTCGGCGACGCCGCGGGCGAAGGCGCCACACGCGGCCCATCCGCTGGCGCGGCCGATCCGCCGCGCGACGGGACCGCAGCGGGTGCTCGGCATCTCGACGACGGCGATGGACCGCGCCCACCCCCGCTACTCGACCTCGGACGCCCTGCTCGAAACGGCCCTCGAAGCGTCCGCCGCGACCGGCGCCGAGACGCAGCTGCTGCGCTTGAACGACCTCGCCTTCCGGGCCTGCGAGGGCTTCTACTCGAAGAGCGCCCACGCCTGCACCTGGCCCTGCTCGATCACCCAGATGGACAAGAAGGACCAGATGGACCGCGTGTACGAGGCCCTCGTCTTCTGGGCGGACGTCGTCCTCGTCGCCGTGCCCATCCGCTGGGGGGCGCCGTCCTCGCTCTACCAGAAGATGGTCGAGCGGATGAACTGCATCCAGAACCAGGTGACGATCAAGAACAAGGTGCTGATCGAGAACAAGGTGGCGGGCTTCATTATCACCGGCGGGCAGGACAACGTGCAGGCCGTGGCTGGTCAGATGCTGATGTTCTTCAGCGAGATCGGCTGCCAGTTCCCCGCCTTCCCGTTCATCGCCCACTCTCGCGGTTGGGACGCCGAGGACATGGAGCGCAACATCGCCGTCGTGCAGCAGAGTGCCGCCCTTCACCAGGGGGCCCGCGAGCTGGCGGAGCGCGCCCTCGAGACCTCGCGCCTGCTGCTCGGTACCGCGGCGCAGCCCAAGCGCTCGGTGCGGGCCGGCCGCAAGGCGGGCCGCGTGGAGGCTGGCGAGCCGGCCTGAGCGACCGGTTCGGCGCACGACCCAGCGCCACCCGTGGCGGGTTTGGCCCGCACCGATAACCTCCGGCGCCGTGTTCCGTATCTCTCTCCTATGCCCGTAGTAGACAGTGCCCCTGGGAGCGCCGCTTGCCACGCTCCTGCCAACCCGCAGAGGACATCATCATGAGGACATCAACATGAGGACACGACGCCTCCGTCCGCTCGTGCTGGCCGTGGCCGGCGCGCTGGCGGCCACGGCCCTCCACGCGCAGTTTCCTGGCCTCACGCTGCCGCAGAGCGGCGACAACCAGAAGGCCGCGGTCTCGCAGTGGATCGGCCCGGTCGAGGTCAACATCACCTACCACAGCCCCGACGTGACCGGCCCCGGCGGCGAGGACCGCACGGGCAAGATCTGGGGCCAGCTGGTGCCCTACGGCATGGCCAATCTGGGCTTCGGGACCTGCGGCGACCAATGCCCGTGGCGGGCCGGCGCCAACGAGAACACCGTCTTCACCGTGTCCCACGATGTGCTGATCGAGGGCCAGCCGCTCGCTGCCGGCACCTACGGCCTGCACATGGTCCCCGGCCCGGACGCCTGGACCTTGATCTTCTCCAAGGATTCGACCTCCTGGGGCAGCTTCTTTTACGACGCCAAGAACGACGCCTTGCGCGTGCAGGTGAAGCCGCAGGCCCACGAGTACACACACTGGCTGACCTACGAGTTCACCGACCGCCAGCCGGCCCAGGCGACGGTGGCCCTCCGCTGGGAGAAGCTGAGCGTGCCGTGGACCATCCGCGTCGACAACATGGAGGACCTCTACGTCGAGGCCCTGCGGCGCGAGCTGCACAACAGCACCGGCTTCAACCACCAGGCCTGGGTGGCGGCGGTCGGCTACTGCTTGCAGAACAAGGTCAACCTGGCGGAGGCGGAGCGCTGGGCGGAATACGCGGTGAGCGCGCCCTTCGCCGGCCAGGAGAACTTCTCGACCCTCTCGACCCTCGGCCTGGCCCAGCTCGCCAACGGCAAGGCGGTGGGTCGGGAGACGCTCACCAAGGCCGTGAACCACCCCACGGCAGACGCGGTGGCAGTGCACGGGCTCGGCCGCCAGCTGATCGCGGGCGGTGACAAGCAAGCTGCTCTCGCCGTCTTCGAGGAGAACCACAAGCGGCACAACGGCGCCTGGCCCACCGAGATGGGCCTCGCCCGCGGCTACTCGGCCCTGGGGCAATACGACAAGGCTCTGGCGCACGCCAGGGTGGCCCTCGGGCAGGCCCCCGACGAGGTCAACCGCAAGGCCCTCGCGGCGGCGATCCAGAAGCTCGAGCAGGGCAAGGACATCAACTAGCGGCTCGCCAAGCGGCCTAACCTCTCCGGTCCAGAAATGCTACTAAGGCATATGAAGCCGCCAGGGTAGCACTCTCGGATCGGAGGGGACGATGCCATCTGTGCAGCCTCGTGAAGGCCAAGCCAACCTGCCTTGTTTGACGCCTCGGAAGGGTTCTACGCGCTGGCGGCGGGCCGCCCTCGGCGGTCTGGTCGCCGTTCTCGGCGCCTCTGCCGGCAGCGCACGAGCTGAGACCGCGAGCCTCATCGCCAACCTCTTCGCCGAGCCGCTTGGGCGACCTGCCAGTGGTCCGAGTGGCGGCCTGGTGGTGGGCGGCCTCGCCTACTTCGCAGCCAGCGATCCTCAACACGGCCAGGAGCTGTGGGTGAGCGACGGCACGGCGGCCGGCACCCGCGTGCTCGACCTCTGCCCAGGAGCGTGCGGGAGCTACCCCCACGGTTTTGGGCGGGTGGGTGGTTTGGCCTTGTTCGGGGCGTACGGTGAAGCGGAGGAGCTCGCGCTGTGGCTGAGCGACGGCACCGCCGAGGGAAGTCGGGTGTTGAGGCCACTCTGCGAGAGGTGCAGCGTCGGGGTCCGGGCGCTGGGAACGCTCGGCAGCCGCTTCCTGTTCAGCGCCAGCGCCAGCGACGGCGAGCACGGCGCCGAGCCGTGGGCCTCGGATGGCACTGCGGCGGGCACCCGGATGCTGCGCGATGTGATGCCAGGCCCTACCTCCTCGTATCCCTTCCAGCTGGTCGAGGTCGGTGGTCGCGCCTTCGTCCTTGCCGGCTCCTGTCCCTTGCGTCCCGAATGCGTGCTGCGCACGGACGGTACGCCCGCCGGCACGGTGCTGGCGAGGGAGATCGTCTCTGGCGGCCGCACGCCCTGCCAGCTTTTCGCCGCCTCGAGCCAGCTGCTGCTGGCGACGAAGCCAGGCTTCTGCGACCAGTCGAGCGAGCCCTACGACCTGATCGCCATGCCGTCGACCTTGGGCAGCCAGACGCTGCTCGCCTCGGACCTCCAGCTCTTCTCCTTCTTCGCCGAGGCAGCCGGAGGGGTCCTCTTCGTGGCCGCGACCTCCACCGGTCATGGCCTCGAGCTGTGGGTCACGGACGGTAGCGCCAAGGGCACGCGCCGCATCGTCGACTTCCACCCCGGCCCGCTCGGGGCTGGCATCCAGGCCCTGGCACCGGCACCCGGTGGAGTGGTGTTCACAGCCGACGACAGTGTGCATGGCCGCGAGCCGTTCGTGCTGCCCTGGGTCGGGCGGGCCCCGGGGCGCGGGCGCTAGCCGGCTCGCCTGCGGGGCCGCCGCGAACTTGCCGGGCCGTCTCGTCGTCTAGCCGGGTATGACACCTTCCGGCCGCTCGCCGCGGTCGGCACGGAGGAGGACACCCGATGCGTCGCCGACCACTTCCCGCAACCGGCCGCTATCTGCTGATCGCGGCCGGGCTCCTGCTCGTCCCTTGGGCCATCCGCTCCAGCGCTGGCGGCGAGCACGTCCAACGCGTCGAGCGGACGCTGGACGCCACGGGCCTGCCGCTCAAGGTGGTGTCGCGCGCGAGCGACGTCGTCGTCGCCGCGGGCGAGGCCGGTCGAGTGCGTGTCGTCGGTGAGCTTCGCTACGCGGGCTCGCGGTCCTGGGAAGAAGAGGTGCAGCGCAGCTTCGACATCGAGCTTGCGGCGCACCCAGGCCACGTCGAGGTCCGGCCGCGAGAGCTCGATCAGCAGCGCGAATGGGGGCTCCTGGGCTTGCTGAGCGGCGAACGGCCTCCCCACGCCTCCCTCGACCTTCGCATCGAGGTGCCCGCCGGCACGGCCGTCGAGGTCGAGAACCGCTACGGGGACGTCACGGTGAGCGAGCTCGGCGCGCCGGTCGTGGTCGACAACGCTTCGGGTGCCGTGCGGGTGGCGGGTGCCGCCGGCAGCGTGCGGGTGACGAACCGCTACGGCGACCTCGAGCTCGCCCGCATCGCAGGCACCATCGAGGTCGAGAACCTGAGCGGTCGCCTGCAAGTGCGTGCGGTGAGCGGCGGCGGTCGGGTGGTCAATCGCTATGGTGACGTCCGCCTCACAGAGGTCGGCGGGCCGCTCGCCGTCGAGGTCAAGAGCGGCAACATCGAGGGCAGCGATCTCGGCGGGTCCGTCGAGCTCAAGGCGAGCTACGGCCACGCCCGGCTGGAGCGGATCGGCGGCCCGCTGCGCCTGCGGCTGGTCTCCGGGCAGGTCCATGTCACGGACCTCCAAGGCGCGGCCGAGATCCACAACGACTACGGCGGGGTAGAAGTGGGACGGGCCTCCGGCGACGTCAACGTCGATGGCAAGTCGACCAGCGTCACCCTGGCCGAGATCGGCGGCGGCTCACGGATCCAGACCTCCTACGGCGCCATCGCTTTGCACGGTGTGCTGGGGCCGATCGAGATCAAGAGCTCGAGCGGCTCGGTGGAAGTGGCCGACGCCGGAGCCGGCGCGAGCATCGAGGTGAGCTACGCGCCGGTGACCATCCATGGCGTCGCCGGGCCGATCGCGGTCTCCAGCCTGAGCGGCGACGTCGTCGCGGACGGGCTCCACGGTGCCGCTCTCACCGCCCAGCACCGGATCGAAGCCCGCTACGGTGACGTCAGCCTGGCCTGGCCGGGAGGAGTCGGCGAGCCCACCGTGACCCTGGCGGCCCGCGACGGCAGCCTGGCGAGTGAGCTCGCTGGCGTCGAGAGCCAAGAGGGCCGGTGGCAATACCTGCGCTCGCCGGCGAGCGCCGCCGGCGGCGCCGGCATCGAGCTGCGGGCCGACAGCGGCAGCGTGACGCTGAGGCGGGTGCCCTGACCTCGGCTCAGCCCTTGAGGTTCTTGGCGAGGAAGGCGAGGGTCCGCGTCCAGGCGAGCTCGGCGGCATCCGCCTTGTAGCGCGTGCCCGAGGGGTTCGCGAAGGCGTGGTCAGCGCCTTCGTAGACATGGATCTCCGCCGGCTTGCCGAGGCCCTTGAGGGCGGCCTCGAACTGGCGGACGGCGGCGAGCGGGATGCCGCCATCCAGGCTGCCGAAGTGCCCGAGGATGGGCATCTGGAGGGGCTGCAACTTCGCCGGGTCGGTCTCGATGCGGCCGTAGTAGATGACGGTGGCCGCCACCTTGTCCGGCAGCAGCTCGGCCGTGCGTAGGGACCAGCCGCCGCCGAAGCACCAGCCGAGGGTGCCGACCTTCCTCGCTCCCTGCTGAGTGAGGAAGGCGTAGGCCTGGCGGAGGTTCTCCTCGCTGCGGCCCTCGCGCTCGCGGGCCGCGCCGGCGAGGGCCCGGGCCTCCTCGGCGGTGGCACCGGCCTTGCCTTCGTAGAGGTCCACCGCCAGGGCCTGGTAGCCCTCGCCGGCGAGCTGGCGGGCCATCGCCTCGATGTTCTCGTTGAGGCCCCACCATTCGTGGATCACGATCACGCCGGGGGCCTTCTCACCGCCGTTGGCCGGGCGGGCGAAGTAGCCGCGGACCTCCTTGCCGTCGAGGGTCGCGTAGACCCGCCGTTCGGCCTCGACCGCTTGCTGCGGCGCGGTCGCGGCGGCCGGGCTCGCGACGGGAGCGTCGTGGGCGTGCTCGCGGGCCATGGCATCGAGGTAGCCGTCGTCGCCGGCGAGAAGCGGCGTTGGCACGGCGAGGGCGGCGAGGCAGAGCACACTGAGCAGGGGTCGCATCGACGGTCTCCTTTCCGGCGTCGGCGGGTGGGCAGAGGCGGCAGCGGGACTGAGGATAGACTATCGCCTCGATTCGCGGACGCCGGCGCCTCGCCGGGCGTCACCCCGGACCATCCCGTGTCAACGCTCGGCCCGCGAGCCCAGGCTTCCGGCAGGAAAGGTGCACCTCGGTGGAAGACATCCGTAACTTCTGCATCATCGCCCACATCGATCACGGC
>WBZL01002871.1_pt1 | contig 16299 bp, 13 predicted proteins | sample 5204291 | NCBI WGS metagenome assembly WBZL01 (sample SAMN12344345, study PRJNA552823) | activated sludge metagenome | biome: Activated sludge suspended growth; feature: Nitrification reactor; material: Wastewater; isolation source: activated sludge from nitrification reactor of wastewater...
AGATGCGCGAAACTGCAAGTGCAAGTTTTTACTAGCCCGACCAAAAACTATAGTTATTGGACACTCAGATCACAAAAAATAAAAGCTAGATTTCATGCGGTTTGAGCTATCGTGTTTTTGATAGGGTTTTTGGACACCCAGGAGAAACAGCAAATTGCGTGTCGGAATCTATGTTCGTGTCTCAACTGCCGATCAGCAAACGCTGCCGATGCAGCTGGCTGCAATCAAGAAATACGTCAAAGCCCGCAAGTGGAAGATTGCGCTAGAAGTCGATGACATTGGCTCTGGCGCTGTAAATCGCAAGAAGCGCGAAGAGCTGATGAAGGCGGCTCGCCGGCGGGAAATTGACACGATCGTAGTTTGGAAGCTCGATCGCTGGGGTCGTTCTCTGCACGACTTGGTTGCCACATTACAGGAACTTGGAGAGCTTCAGGTTGGCTTTGTTTCGATTACTGAGGCAATTGACCTTACCACCTCAACCGGAAGGGCACTGGCGGGCATGCTGGCCGTTTTTGCGGAATTCGAGCGCGAGATGCTCAGGGAAAGAGTTAAAGCCGGCATCGTCCAGGCTCGCAAAAAAGGACGACCCCACGGGCGGCCGCAAACGGCGTCTCTGAAAGCAGACAAAGTCAGAAAACTGCACGAAAAAGGCTTACCGAAGGCTGAAATTGCCAGGCGGGTTGGCATTGGGCGGACTTCAGTGATTCGGATTTTGGCTAATTAAGCCACTGGCAGATAACCGAACGTGTGCGACGTGCAAAGGGGTTTGCATGATTGAAAGAAAACTTTCCAGGGACTCTCCGTTTCCTGTCCTCACGTAAAGTGGTCGTCAAAGACCACGCCCGCATGGTCAGTAAGTAATGACAACCATGTAGGGGTACCGGCAGCATCTGCGCGGAAATATACTCTAAGCTCGAATCCCTTGCGGCGCATGAACTTTCGGGCGCGAAATGTTAGAAAATTCGAGCTCATTCGCTTGAAATCAAGCAATACTGCCGGTCTCAGTAGCGAAGACTATGTGATTTTTACTGCAAAACGAGTTCGAAAATATACCCTAACAAGTACTTTGCTTCTGCTCTTAGAGTATATTTTCGTTGGACTCCAATTTCGTAGAACAACCGAAAGGCGAAGCATTCAAGCTGGTTTCGGGTATTTCCCGGTTGTTTCACAGGGAAAAGTGCCTCTGTTTCGCACCGTTGAATGAGAAAACGAAATTCAAAATTGATCAGGTCGAGCTGGGCATCCAATCAGCATCTAGCCAGCAATGGCTAAATTTGAGACTGGAATCGCTTGGGCAGCAACCGTTTCCGGCTTACAGTAGTTTTTCGCACGGTTGCTGCCGGTACGCCTATAATGTCTAGGATTGCAGTTGAGGTAGAGATGTTCAAAGGTTTACAAATAGCATTGGTGATACTTTTCCTGAGCGTTTGTCCTGCTAACTCGCAGGCCCCTAAGGATCTACAGATGAAACAATCAGATGCACGGGCTCTGGGAGAGTTGTGGTCTGGCCTAGCGACAAAATCAGAGACGGTTGAAAGAGAAATAAAAGCTAATACTGAATTAGTGAAACTGTCACCAGAAGTGCAAATTCAAAAGCTACTGAGCTTAAAGAACAGTCCAAGGATTCAAACTAAGCCAAAGAGCACATTGTTGGCTTATGAAAGTAAAAGTGCTGAAGTCGGAAATAGTACAGCCTCCTATCTGAAATTTGCAAAGAAAACTAGACTAGAAGCTGAGGCAATCAAGCTTCAAAGGCTGTGGTCGCGCTTCTGCAAATCGGAAAATTCCAAAGAGGAAACACAGTCAATCGAAAATGAACTGACGGAATTGTGCGGATTGGCAGCGGTCCGGAACGCCAAGAGTGTGCGTCAAGAATAGCAAATAGGATGGAAGGACGGGCTTCTCCAAGCCCGTCCTTCCGATGATCGATTAGGTCAGCAGAAAGACAACTCCTCCTTGGAAGTCCACAGGACCGTTAAATCTGACCAATCCATTTGGATTGATATCGATTGTGTTAGCACCGCTGGCTGTCACGCCGGATCCGAAAAACACGTTAGTCCCAAGAACTGCTTGGTTCAAGAGCAATATGCTCCCAGGTTGGACTCCAGCAGCGAAGGTGGCTGGCATGGCTCCTATGACCATGGTGACAGTAGATCCGCTGCCTCCATTGGAAGGGCGAACCTGCAGATTGGACTTCAGCGATAGGGTCTTGCTTCCATTTTTGGCCCAAGCCAAAAGGTTACCGTCATGGACTACAATACCGGAGGAACCTGCTTCCAAACTCAAGTTGGAGTCTTCAGCAATCAGGCTCAATGAAGCAAACGACTCAACGGCGCCGACTTTCATATTGTCTGACCGAGTAGTAATGGAGCCTCCGAGAGTGCTCCCCTGAATTTGACCAGTGATTCTCAGCTGATCGATTACAGTCGCTCGTGAAGATTCAATCTTTAGGATGCTGCTTTCCAGCACACCATTTTGCCCATCGAGTTGGGTAGTTCCTACAGGAGTAGCATCGCTGATGATTATGACACCATTCTGGCTCTGGCATGTAATCGTTGCATTGTTCGTTCCAAGCGTCGTGGAAAGACGTACAGAGTTTTGAGCATCGATTGTTGCATCTTCAGAAAGGTTCAAGTTCTGCGCAGAAAATACGATCTGATTGGCAGCAATCAGAGACTGACCTTGTACAGCCACGTTGAGGCCAGGCAAAACGTTCTGTCCATCAAATGAGGCGCCCAGCAATATGATATCGGCATTCACTGAACCCCCCTGAGATAGTGTCTGACTACTATCGTTAGCAAAGATTGCGGCCTGTGCATTCATCAAACCAGCGTTCTTAAATTGGAAGGTCGAAACAAGCAACCCGCTGTTCGGTGCCTGAATTGACGATGATCCGTTGATGTTTATGGTAGGCGAAAACAGTTCAAGAGCTGACCCGTTAACCGTGAGAGTAGCCCCTGTTAGATCAAGCGTGGAGGGATCTTGCTCGTCAAGTGGTGAAATGCCAGATCTCAAGGAAATAGTTGCATCAGTGGCTGGCACCTGCAAAACGTGTGTGCCCGTGAAGCTGACATGAGTGGGGATGTCGCTATTGACACCTTGAATCCTGATTGCATCAGCCACAGAGGCTTGGCTTGCGATAACGCCATTGTTACCCGATATGGCAAGGTTCTTCAGTGTTGGTGAAGATTCGATAGCTGAGATGGTGATGGTTCCATGAGAGCAGATGATAGAACCATCGTTTTTCAGGTTACTTGTCCCAATCTGCGACTCTTCATCTGATGCGATAGTGCCGGCATTTTCTAGCACCGGCACTGTGCACCGGAATTTTTTCTTCGCAATAATCTGACCAGACTGAACGACTTTGACTTTGCTGTTGGAAGCGAGGATTTCATTCTTGCTTTCCATTAGTGCGACTGCACAGGTTCCGCTTCCATCCAAACAAAGATCTATGTCTCCATCTTTGGATTCGAGAGAAAGCAAACCAAGGTTCACATCGGATAGAGATCCAACGGCTATCTGTTTTCCGGTCGCAGACAATATCGAAGCCAGGAATCCCTCTTGATCAACAACCAAGGTGATGCTAGCGCTTCCTTCGTCTGAAACACCTAACGTCAGCGAACCTGAAAGTTCTTCATTTGAGGTTGTCTTCAGATCGCCTTTGGCAGTAACTTGTAGGTCTGAATCTCCGGTATTCGTAATCTGGATCGAGCCGCCCTGTGTCTGCAATGCAGTTGATGCCGAGATATCCCCAACGACAAGTTCGCCTGCGTTAGAAAATTCAATCTTGATGTTTCCACCGGCACCGTTTTGACCACCATCTGCAAGGAGGTTTGCCTGCGTGAGATCTAGGAGGCCTGCACTTGAGATACTGATATCTCCACCTTTTGCGTTCCCAACGCCAGTTACATTAACCGTTCCCTGAACAGTAAGAGTAGCATCGTCTGTAGTCGAGATTTTGATCCTGCCACCAGCATTAGAACCGGGCCCGGTTCCTGCCTGTGCCGAGATTTGGGTGCTCTGAACAGTGAGATTTGCTCCACTAGTAATGTCGACCAAGCCGCCGGCGCCGCGTGGTCCACCATTCGCTTGCAGTGTGCCTTGTCCGATATCGAGCGTACCACCAGCTTTGAGAATTACGTCACCGCCCTTTCCATTGCCGTCACCATTGGCATTCAGGGTTCCGGTTATTTTCAACGTGCTGCTGCCTTGTGGCGCGCGCACGGTGATATTTCCGCCTTTGCCGTTAGTGCCGCCATGGACAGAGATCTTTGCACCTTCGATCGTGACCGAGCCTTGTGTGCTTTTGACAGAGACGTTTCCGCCGTCACCGCTCGCTCCGCCTTCGGCTTTGAATGCCAGACCGTTAGCAGCAGTCAACTGAATGGCATCAGTCAGCGTAAAGTCGACTGTGCCGCCTTCACCTGAACCGGCTCCGTTCGCAACGAACGCTAGATTCGGGTTACCGGTGTTGTTCACCAGGTGATCCGAATGCAGTGAAATGATACCGCCGTCGCCATTCGAACCCAACGCAGCTACCGTCATAGCCGCTTCACTGAAAGTGGAATCGAGCGTCAGGGTGCCGTTGTGCTGGGCGTTTTCGACCGTGATCGAACCGCCATTGCCGCTATTCGAAGTCGCCGACATCGAGATTGCGTTTAGGGCCGAACCAAGAGTGAGGTTTCCTCGGTCCACAGAGACAACGATTGCGCCGCCGTTGCCGTTGCTCAAGGAGTTGGCTTTGAGAGCCACAGATTGGGCAGTGTTCGCCACCTTATCCGCTCTGATGTTAATCTCGCCTGCATCACCATTCGGATTGCTGGCATTCAATGTAACTGCACCGCTACCAAACACGAGCGAGTTCTGACCGCTTGCCTCTCCGGCATAGTCGACTTTGATCAGAGATTCGGTGCCCTCAGCAATCACAGTCGAGGCGCCGCCGTTGTTGAACTTCAGTGGAGTTCCGGTAAACAGGGCTTTGGCGCTGTCGCTCTTTGCAGTGACATTGAGGTTTCCTGCGCCCGCAACCAGGATTTGCTCTTCAGTCACGTTGACGGGGAACTTGTCTACATACACAAACAAGCCAGGGAAGTTGTCCTGCGGATCAAGAGTGACGCTGCCTTTCGGCACAAATTCCACCTTGGTGTCTGCTTTACTGTTCGCTTCAACAGTCAGATCACCAGTAAGGGTCAACTTGCTTGCCGCGAAAACCACCTTTGCAGGTCGCTCGGCTGCTGAGGAGAGAGTGTCCTTTACAGACAGAGTTGCACCGTTAGATTTGATTTCGTCGCCAACCAAAAGGATCTGGCCGGCAGGCGCGCTGCTTGTGCCGTCGAACTTGATGTTGCCCTCTACTGTCACCTTGCCAGTACCGGCATAAGCGATCAGGTGCGGGGTGCCTTCATGTTCGTTGGTGATGGTAATCTTTGCACCGTCCAGGACAATGTCGCCGCTCGGACCGTTCGTCAGGAAAATCGCGCCAGTCTTCTGCGTCAGACCTTCCCCAAGGTCCGTCGTGCCTTTCACCGTGATGCTTGCTGCGCCGTTCGTGCCACCGCCGATCTTGAGCGGAGAGGCGTTTTCTTTACCGACGTTGGCATGAATGCGCACATCGTGCGTTCCAAGCGGAACGTTTGCTTCGTTTGGCAGCAGCTCGATGTTGCCAGCATCAATATTGCCGGTAGCAGCTAGATTAATGTAGCGATGCGCGGTCAGTTTGCCCGTCTTGATAGTGAATTCGCCAGAGTCATGCGGCTGTGAAAGCGGTAACAGACCGCCGCCAGCTTCCGCAAACTGAATGTGTCCAGCATTGATTTCAATATACGTGCGCGCTTCGATCGCGCCAGTAGTAATGCTGCCCGTTGATGCAACGCTGTTTTCGAAAGCCTGAATGAACACATGGTCAGAAGTGATCTTAGCGTTCACATTGATCGTTGGTGCGACCAAGGCGACAGAGCCATAATTCGGCTCAGTTGTGTTTGCAGAAGTCTTGAGAGGCGCGTTGACAGTGATGGAGTTGGCTGCCTCCAAAATGATCGCAGGACCAGCTTCTCGGACATCTTGACGAGCATCAAGAGTGCCATTGATTACGATGTCACGACCTGTGCACCAAATGACTTTTGCTATTGCACCATTAATTGTTACCGTTCCCGAGGGAGTGAATGGTCCACCTTCTGCCCCTTCAAGGATTTGACCTGGTTGGGAGAAGTCTTCAATTGTCTGTGCACAGCCGAAAGTCCCGCAGCCAATAACACCCTGGCCAACGGTCTGCTTGAAGTGGAGACCTGCGTGAGCTACGAAGCTTCTGATTTCACCGTCGAGACCCGTTGCATCCACACCACTCAGGTTGATGTCTCCGGAAGCAAGGACATAAATGTCGAATCCGCTTCCCGGGTCAACAGACGTGACATCGCCGCCGACGTTGTAGTAAATCGGGTCGCCTGTCAGGCACTGTTTGACGACATTGAGATGGCCTTCCAAAACGCCAATGCTCAGATCGCATGCATGTAGGTCAACTTTGGCGTCAATCCGCCGAGCCTGGATGGTGAGCTTGCCCTTAGTTGTGGGACGGAAAAATTCCGCTTTGTAAGTGCAGCCAATGATTCGCAGATCGCCATCGTTGTTAATGGCGATGCTGTCCGCAGCGGTAATTTCACCTGTTCCAAAAACACTTTCGGCGTAAATGGTCAGATTCGGAACCTCGGAGATGATTTTTCCGTGGTTGACAATCCGGCTGGTCCGAAGGACTGCTTCCGTTTTGTCTGGATCGGAAGATTTGATGAGGATCGTTCCTTCGTTTAAGAGCGGCTCGTCAAACGAGATTTCTCCATCGACAACATCAAAGGTTTGAACGGTGTCTTTGGAAATGACGTGTTGCGCAGAATCAGATTCCGTGCAACAAGATGGGCTTGTGTCGAAAAGGGTAATCATGTGTTTTTCCATGTTTTTTCTCCATGGGAAAGTGGCTGTTTGTTGCTGCAAAAAAGTTGAATTAAAAGCAAAATCAGCGCTTATTGGCTGCCGTCGGCGGCGTACCGAAGACCTGCTGCCAGATTTCCCGGACTTTCGGGTCCGATAGTTCTCTGGCGAGATCCGCTTGGTTCTTTGTGACGTCAGCTTCTGCAAGCTTCATGGCCGTAGAAATAGCTAAAGTCGTCAGCTTTTCCACTTGCTCTGAAGACAAATTCTGGTTCACAGACTGTTCGCATACGCGATATAAGCTTTCACGTAAGAAGCGGAGGCTCACAGCTGTGCGAGAAAGCTGTACTACAGCTGTTCTGAACTCTGCTTCTGCTTTCGCATCGATATTTGCACTGCCGTTCGTCTTTGCTTCAGCCAGGATCTTTGTCACTGTCTCAAGCGCTACGTCAGGCGATGGCTCGGCGCAGAACTGATAGCCCCCGTTCGGGCGCGGAACGATGAAGACACCTCGCCTGGACGCATCCATATCAATAAATGTCGGCTGATTTGTCGCCACTGTATGCACGGAAGTTGACGGCTGCAATGCTGCGCAGCCCGATAAAAGAAGCGCTCCGGATAGAAGCGCAAATAAGTGTCGTTTCATAAGGTCTTCCTGAATCAGCAGAAAAGAGAACTGCTGAAAAACCCGAATCCAAGGACATATCCGTTGAACTGGTGTCTACCACTGCGATGCAAGGCCGCAGGTAAGTTGCCGTTTGTTCTTTTTCAATTCGCGCTCAGCGCAGGGATTCGACTCGGATGTATGCAAGGGATTCGGAGACATAACCCTACCAATTCGCGGTACGTTTTCATACAGAATTGAGCGCCAGGTGCAATGTTTCACGGAACGTAACCCTGTAAACTTGCGAGTAACATTCGGAAAATGCGACTTATCAAGCGCGCCAAAACGTCCGTCTTAAAAGAGTTGCAGCAATAATGCAGAAAAGTGGAATTGCTGCGCGAAGCTTGCAGCCAAGTGACAATGTCTTAAAACGCAGGCCAATTGCCACGTTGCTGCCACGCAAGGTGATCACAGAGAGGTGCTCATAGTATCTAGTGATTTCAAGAAGCACAAAAGGATGAGAGTGCAAGAGGGTTTTCCAGTCCACCGCCACATAATGCCCATTCTGTTTCATTGACGCAAAAGCCCGAGATCCTTGGACCTCAGGCTTTTCTGTATCTGCATAACAGCCTCGACTAAGCGATTCCGGCAAGCTTCTTTATGCTTTTGTGCTTTTGCTGCGCACGCCACAAATCAACCGATAGTTGCAAGTTCAGCCAGAACTGCGGTGTCGTATTCAACGCATCCGCTAGCACCATGGCTGTCTCTGGTGTTATGCCACGCTTGCCGGTCACAATCTCGTTCACCTTCGGCTGCGTCCATCCTATATGACGAGCAAAAGCACTCTGGCTTACACCCAAAGGAGTCAAAAACTCTTCCAGCAAGATGACACCTGGCAATGTCGGTTGCCGCTTCATTCGCCTGTTCATTCCTGAACCTCCAGCCACTTAAGGCATTCACGAAGTCCCGTCTGAGACTCAGTGATAGTCTATTATTTCGACTTCATGAGGACCGTCATCGAGCCATTTGAAGATGATTCTCCACTGGTCGTTGATTCGGATGCTCCAAAATTCCTTCTTGCTGCCTTTCAGCTTTTCCAGCCTGTTTGCAGGAGGCGAGGCTAGATCCTGAATGGCTGCCGCCGCTTCCACCATATCCAGTTTCCGTTCCGCAATTTTCAGAACGTCTGGCGGGAATTTCGAGACTTCCTTGTCTTTGACCCCGAGAAATATCTTTTCGGTTCGGTCGTCCCCGAATGATTGAATTGTCATCAACCTATACCGTTATACCATATCACAGTATAGATTATACCCAACTTGATTTTCCCAGTTTTTCCGAAAGAACTACCACCGCCCCCAGGGGTCTCGCTTGAAAGGATCGTCCCGGTCGCGTTCTTCTTCCCTTCGCTTCTTCTCTTCCAGCTCTTTTTCTTTCGCCCTTTTATTCTCTTCTATCGCCTTGTCGATCTTGTCCTTCTGCTCTAACTCCTTGTTCCGATCTCGCTTCTTCTCTGGCCCTAAACCTGTCATTCTGTCGAATTCGTCCCAGTTTCTAGACTTCTCTTCAATGTCGCCCTTTGCCTTCTCCAGGTCCTGACGTTGCTCTTTACGATAGTCTCTGTTTCTGTCATCCAACGGGATCGATCGAACGAGCTCCGACGCGATCGATGCCTCCACCATGAAGAGGCCGATCACCGGATTCCTCATCAGGTCTTGCTGTAACGGGTCTATTGCTCGCTGCCCCGCCGCATAGTTTTTCTCGTCTCGGGCGTACTTTGCTTTCTCAATTTCTACTTGCTTTTCTATTGCACCTGACCAGCGCTGCCGATCTTTGTCTTCAATCCAACCTCTTAGATTTTGATAGTCCTCAATGGGCAATTTCTCTTTGCGTTCTCTGAGCTGCCGTGTCAGTCCCGTCAGTTTCTCGTAACTGTCGTCTTTGCTGTATCGCTTTCCTTGATACTCGAAATAGTCGCGCTCTTTCTCTTCTTTTTCCGGCTGCTTCTCGGGCACCAGGTCGCCATACTTCTCTTTGTCCTTTATCCACCCAACCAATTTCTTGTAGTCGTCCTTTTCTATCCGGTCTTCATAGCTGTCCCATAGATGCTGATTCAGCTCCCTAAGCTCAGCCAGACTGTCAGCCCTCGACCATTGCCTCCCTGCTGCCTCGATTGTGTCCTGATGGTACGGCTTCTCTTCACGCTCTTGCGCCCTGCGCTCTTTCTCTTTTCGCCGCTCTTCTCTATCTAGCCCCTGCTTTTCCTTCCATTCTTTGTACGGTTCTAGCTGCTCGCGGACAATCTTCCTATTCATCCAGGGCAGTTCCAATCCATCCCGAATGCGCTCCGCCTTCTCTAATTCGCGCTCTTTATTCCGAGCCTCCAGTCGCTCTCTTTCTCTGCGCTCTCGGTCTTCCCTGGCCCTCTCCATTTCTCTTGGATGGTGCCTTTCAAGAAATCTGTCGCCATACTCTTTGACCTTGTCGATATCTTTGAGGTCGATCTTCACTTCCGTTCCATGCTTGTCTCTGCCCAGGACAACAACATGGATGTGATGGTGTTCTGTGTTGCTGTGCCCGACTGCAAACCATTGAAGGTCAAGCCCTTTTTCCTGACTGAGATTTGCCATTACTTCTCTGGTGAATGCTTTCTTGTCCGCCGGGTTTATCTCCGGAGCAAGCGTCAGTTTGTGGATCACTACCCGACTGCCGCCCAGCTCCTTGATCGCCTTGCGCATCTCACGGGAATTGACCTTATCCTCCTGCTCACTGAACATCTCCCGGCCGCCTTCATCACGGTCCCGACCTGGTCGATGCTGAATATATTTCACATGCGCGAGTGCCTTGCCGATGCCGACAATTTTGCCGCCTCCGGCTTTCGGACCTCTTCCAGGAATGAATTTGTGTTTGACGACTATCAAGGACTAACCGCCCTCTTAAGTTGCTCCGCTAAATCGCGCTCGTCCTTTTCCAGCCTGTTTCGCATCTTCTGCTTGGCTGTCGTTACCGCTGCTCTAAATTGCTCTCTTGCATCTTCGTTTGGCAGACTCATCCAGGTAAGCTCATACAAAGTTCCAAGTGCTGCCCCTTGCCTGGCCAGCATTCCACAAACCCTGTCCGTCATTGCCTTTATTTCTTTGGCAATCTGGGTTTCTCTGTCTCTGTTGGCCAGTTCTTCTTTGTGGTCCAAGTACCAAAGAACTGCCTCCCTGACCACTTCTGATTTGGTTTTGCCTTCCGCCCTGGCCAGCTCAGCCACCCTATTAGAATCGGCTTGAGCCAGCTTCGTCTCTACTGTTGGCTTGAATTTGCGTTTTTTGTTCTCGCTCATGCAGTCGGCTCCTAACCTTACAACTCATAATCTATTTCTAGCATGAGCGGGTATTTTTTGCTGGCAAGTCAAAATTAGTCGGCGCGTCCACAGCGCTCTATTAAGCCACTCACATATGTGAGTCGGCTCTTTCATCTTGCCTTACGCGGCTACCGGTGCAAGGGTGCCGTCGTGGTTTTAAAACGGCTGCTGGTGGCTGTTTACAAGCTTTTCGGATCAATCGGCATGCAAGGCTTTTTCGCAAGCCATTGTGGCAATTAGAATCCCGAAACGCTCTCTCAGCTTAAGTTATTTCAGTTGCCACTTTTAAGCCCAGGCATGCCCTACTGAAGACTTAATCAGAGAAAGCCTCTTTCAGTGCGCCTTTTGCCACGGCGGCCCCCTGAGCCATATGTCTGGTCGTTTCCTCTCAAGGCTTGCGCTGCTTGAGTTCATCTGGTCGGTAGATGTTTTTTCGCGCTTTGAGATCAGCGAAAATTCATCTGTTGAATCTGATGAATAGCGTAGCTCGCCTGTTGTCAAGAGTTTATAATTGGTAGTGTCGGGGATTCTCTTTCCGAAATTACTTTTCTCGACAAAGCCAGAATGGGCGCACGCTTCAGAAGCTGTGCCCTCTTTCTCTTTGATACCGTATTCGGTGACTGAGAAAGTAGAAACAGTATAGCAGCTCGGGCGCCCGGCTCCAGCTGCGGAGATAAAAGAAATCCCCCCCGCGCCCATCTGCCGCACTGCCTGAATACCGGAGAGCAGGGGTCCCGGCGTCAAGACTTGCGCAGCAACCCGAAGGGCTTGGTCTTGACGCTGGGTGCTCTCTGGTTGGCTATTCGCCAGGCAGATTGCAAGGGGGGCTACCGCTGCTGCAATTTTCTTAGCGCTACTTTTCGTTCCATTGATCCCCAAACCCCGATCTTCCAGATTCCCTGAGTCTGAATTCGGACAAAGCGGATTTTCTGTTTTCTCTTTTTTCTCAAAATCAATTTCCGGGGCGGTAAGGATCCTGGTCAAAACGGCGATGGTCTCATGACTACCCCCGGGAGGCAAAGAAACCCCCCACACCCCCCGGCTCTTATCGCCTGATCCGGATGTCAAGAGATTCCAAAGATCTTGGTGTTTGCTAACTGTGTTGGGGGAGCAGCCAGAGCGCTGGGCGATGGCGTTTCTTGTTAGTTGCTCGCCGGCGGCAGCCATAGCTGCAGCTGCTCGGCGAATTTTTTGACGAGCTTGCTTTTCTCTTCTGTCGTTTCCTTTTTTGAGGTCGTCCATCGTCCAGACACGTCCCGTCTGTCTGGTTCTGGCGATAAGGACGTCCTGCGCACGCTCAGTTAAGGCGTATGGCTCGTGCGCCTGGGCGGTGCCGTCAGCACGCCATGTCACAGCTCTTTCTATGTCAGCTTCTATTGTCTGCCAATTGCCGGCAGATACGTGACCAGAAAATCCATTGTGTTTTTTCTCCAGCCAGGCACGGATAAGCCGCGCTCTTGCCTGGTCGTTAAAGCGTCCAGGGTGGGCAGGTATTCCTTCAGCCTGATCGCCGTGCCAGAGATAGTGCTCGACACAGATGATGGCATCGTGTCGAGTGTCTTTTTCTCTCAGTCCTTCCAGCCAGTATTTACGCCCTTTCTCAAAGTTCTCTTTGATAAGTCTATATCTGAAGAAATCGTCAAAACCATCATCGGTGGCTGATTGTTCTTCGTCCGGAGCAAGCTCGCCGGCAGCCGCCGCGGCTTGCTGAATCTGAGCATCTATGAGGCTTTTTGCCTTTCCCCAATTGCAAGAGTTTGTATTGAGGTCGCTAAGGAATAAGGCTATCGCCTTTTCTTCTTGTACTTCCCCCCGATTTAGCTGCAAATTTCCGTCCGGACCGAGCCACCCGAAACCTTGTTGCAATGGCAGTCTTAAGGCATTGCCGCTAGGAAACACTTCAAGAATTCCACTTCCGATTTCATAGCCGAGACCCTTCAACCAACGCTTCAGAGTCTGGCCAACTTCATCGGAATCTGCCCAATCATCAAAGAAAAGATAGACATGCCAGCCACCGGAATCACTGGACTGATAAGGTTTTGCTGTAAGCCCAACTGCAGCTAATTTTGCCGTGAGCTCGGCGAGCTCGCCGGAGTTGTGATATGTGCTGTTCGTATCTATATCCAAGACGGCATGCGGGGTCTTGTGCGCCCAATAGCAGCCGCGAAAAAGCCCGCGCCCTTCATCGGAAATCACGCCGGCTATCTGCGCATCTAAAAGAGGTCCTTTAGCTTTCTGCCAGCGCTCATAGCCGAAAAGCTTCCATATGAATGCATCGCGGCGAGGGAAGAGCGCAAGGAATTCTTGGCGCGCAGTATCGTATTCGGTGGCCACAGCAGTTGCCACCTGGCTAGAAAAAGAGCTAGTCAGATCGACGTTTCCTTAAAGAGACGTGTTGACCTGAGCAGCTCAATCACTTATTCTGAATGCACTTCAGCAAACGGGTAGCAACCAAAGCTGAAACTACAAATGAATAGCGATTGACCTGCAAAGGTCATTGCCAAAAAAAGCATCGCCACTGGCGGTGTTTTTTGTTTCTTGGCTTATCGGTCGCTTTCTAGGGAGCAGTCGCTCCGACGATATTTGAGAGATATACACCTGCGATCGTGGCAAGCGTTGATGCCACTATATAAGGTGCTAAACGATCGATCAACTCTTTGAATCCGTCGACTAGGACCAGATCAAAGATGCCGAAGCCGCAGAACTAGCCACGCACCCAGTTCCTCGATATAGACTAAGGCACCAAGCCACTTTTTTGCCAGACAGATTTTTCAGCGTCACTTGTCCAGAACAAGCGACGAACCTTTAGGTTTGAGCACTGAACTCTGATAAAGGCAAATGCCACCTAGGATAGCCTCCCCCCACAAATGCCCAGAACCGGACGGGGCAAAAGCGTGGAACCGCCAAACAGGGACGCAGTTTCGGCGGTTCTACGCTAGCGGCAACAGGTCGAGCACAGCGCAGAGATCGTCACATCCCAGAACCCGAAAGCCACGAACCAACGAACTCGGTTCTTCGGAGATCGACGCTCCCGCGAACCGGCAAGTTCGGCGGATGGATCGGGGGTGCGTCGCACTATGGTTCACCGGTTCACCGGTGCGGCAATGCCCGAGCCGGTGCGCGATTAACAACTTCAGCAGTTCTTCGCTCATCATTTGTGCGCAAATGTTTTACTGGCTTTTACAAGAATAATTTTCGAGAAAAAAATACGAAATTGAGGAGTTCTGCCCTGGTTCGTCAGCGGTTCTCGACTTCGGCATTTCTAGAGCTGAACTGTGATTTGTTTACGAATTTCAGTTTCAAATTGGGTGTAGATGCCCCTATAATGCAGGTGAGCAGTGCGCCGACGCCACCGATATATCCAAAGGAATAGCACCGCATATAACACTATGAAAACACTATCTGTTAAACAAGTCTCCGAAGTCCTTGGTGTGAGCACCCGGGCAATCTTGAAACGCCTCGATAAAAAACAATTGAAAGGAACGAGGCGGCTCAACAAGTTTGGCGTTGAGGAATGGTGGATATATCCGACCGCAGAAATTAAAGCGGCATTGGAAAAAGCGGGTCGCATTGATGTTCTTGGACCCACGGAAGATTATTCAAATGCCGACATCATTGATGTTGAAAGCGAACTAACAGCTCCCGATGAAGATGAGACATTTAGTGAACCGACTAATCCAGGAGCTTGGACTGAAGAGGCGCGCAGCGCCACAGAGGACGTAGCAGAAGGTGTTTGGAATAACATTATTAGCCGGTTTCTGGGCGAATTAAAAGAGCGAGATCAACTCATTGGTGAAATGCGCAGTGAGCTAGCGGAAAAAGATCGACAGCTCAAGCTACTTCCAGATTTTCAAAGGCAGGCAGAAGAAGAACGCAAAGCAGCAGAATTGAAAGAGCTTGAATCTGAAGCTTTGCGCAAACAGATCGCTGCGATAGAGTCTGTTAAAGATGAGGCTGAGGGATTACGACGATCAGCAGAGGAAGAGCTGCAACGTCTTAAAGATGAAAAAGAAGCGCAAGTGATAGCCGTGCACGAACAGCTGCAAGCTTTGACCGCAACAGTCCAGGAGCTGCAAAAGCCAAAGCCATCCTGGTGGCAGAAGTGGTTTGCCCCGCCTTCCAATGAAGCTTAAGAGGGGAAATCATGTCCGTTCAGATAACAGACCCTATTTTTATTGCCTTTGTGACTGCCGGCGGCGCCGCAATTGGCGTTTTGATGACGAGCATCTGCACGTCAGTGAATCAGGCGCTTGAGCGCAATTCAAAGCACAAAGACCTTATATTCAATGCTGCCTTGGCTCAAGCCAGACGTCATGTTGAGCTAGGCATGGAAATAGGCAAAGTGACTGGAGCTACTGTTACTGTGCGTGACGAAACACTTTTGGCAGGAGATTACTACAAATGGCTAAGCCATCTGCATCAACACGGAACCCTTCCAAAAGAAGCTATTGAAGCCGAAGAAGCATCGATCAAGGAAAGAGAAGAGATTGAACGGCTGGCAAAGGAGCAAGCAAAGGTGCACAATCAACGGACTGTAGAAATGGCTCTAAGCCATCCGGTGAGTGCAAAACATCTCCTTTCCACAACCAAGGATCTGTCGATGTTTTCGGAAGAACAATTGGCAGCGCTTCGCGAAACAGCGAGCGCAAGCTTTTATTGAGGAGAAATTTAGTGAATAAACGAGAGCGAGAAGCCGAAAAGGCAACAAGAAATGCCAGACAGCTGGTGTCAAAAGTCCGAAGTGGATTCATGACAGAGCGCGACAAAGAACATCTTATGTTCCCGCTCCGTGCCGATGATTTCGACTTTGGAATCTTGCGCAGCAGCTCACATCCGTTCTGTGAACTAATACCGCCCGGCGGCGCGGGTGTCAAATTCATCTATTTCAAGCGCGACCAAACAATCCGGGATATGGAGTGGAATGAGCTATTTCGGCAATTTCCCACGTACCGACCCTAGGAATGGAGCACTGCTAAGCTCGAAAGTTATTCCTTGAGAAAAGTACCGTGATAGCCCTTGTCGCGCCTGAATCGATCGACCAGCTTGTGGAAGTGAGTAAACTCTTCGATCGTTATTTCAGGGCGATCGGGGTAGTTCTGATATAGCTCAAATAGTTCGAAGATGGGCACTACCGAATTGCTTTTGGTGGTTTTCTTAAGCACCATCCCGTCTCCATATGGTGCCCCCTCCCGCTCTAATCTGTCGGCAAACTCCTTCAATGGCTTGAGGGGCTCGTTACGCATGGCAGAATAGGAGGCGAACTGATCGTACAGCTCGGCCAGGTGCGTAAGTCTGTAAACGATTGAAAGTACCTTTTCCTCTTCGGACGTTGTTTGCATTTCCTTGCACTCAATTAGGGAAAGACAGTCTCCCTCGCTTTTTCAGGGTATGCAAGTTATTTTTTGGGGACATATTTGGAGTGAACTTT
>WBZL01002872.1_pt1 | contig 16296 bp, 16 predicted proteins | sample 5204291 | NCBI WGS metagenome assembly WBZL01 (sample SAMN12344345, study PRJNA552823) | activated sludge metagenome | biome: Activated sludge suspended growth; feature: Nitrification reactor; material: Wastewater; isolation source: activated sludge from nitrification reactor of wastewater...
GATCGACCCCAGCGCCAAGGTGCTGCTCATCGAGCGGCCCATCCCGTCGGTGTGGGCCGGGCGCAAGCTCGGCGAGCTCGACGTGGGCGGCCACGCCCGGGTGGCCGCGGTGACCCGGCTGGGCGAGGGCAGCGTGGCCGGTCCCGACACGATCCTGCAGGACGGCGACGTCATCCACGCCATGGTCAGCGGCGATTCGCTCGAACGCTTCGACAGGCACCTGGGCACCGGCCCGGCCAAGGGAGGGCACTGATGAAGGTCGTCATCGCTGGCGGCGGCAACGTCGGCACGTTCATCGCCGAGGACCTGGCCAAGGCCGGGCACGAGATCGTGATCGTGGAGGTCGACGCCGACCGGGTGGCTGAAGCCACCTCGAGCACCCAACCCGCCGGGGTCCGGTGGGTCACGGCCGATGCCTGCGAGGTGTCCGAGTTCGCCCGCGCCGAGGTGGAGACGGCCGACGTGGTCGCCGCCGTCACCGGCGACGACGAGGACAACCTGGTGATCTCGCTGCTCGCCAAGCAGGAGTTCGCGGTGCCCCGCGTGGTGGCCCGGGTGAACAACCCCAAGAACGAGTGGATGTTCAACGAGATGTGGGGCGTCGACGTCTCGGTGTCCACGCCCCACCTGCTCACCGCCCTCGTCGAAGAAGCCGTCTCGGTGGGCACCCTGGTGCGACTGCTGTCGTTCGAGGGCGGCCGGGCCCGCCTGTGCGAGGCCACCCTGGCGCCGGACTCCCCCGCCAACGACAAGGAGATCGTGGACCTCGGCCTGCCGCGCAGCGCCACCGTGGTCGCCGTGCTGCGCGAGAGCCACGTGATCGTGCCCCGGGGTGACACCGTGCTCCACGCCGGCGACGAGGTGCTGGTGCTCACCACCCCCGACGCCGAGGACGACGTGATCGTCGCCCTGCTGGGTTAGTCCCCGGCCCGGGCCCGACTACGCCTTGGGGTCGTCGAGGGTCTCGACGAAGTCCTTGGCCTTCTCAGCGGCCGTGTCGATCTTGTCGGTGTGCTTGCCGCCCGTCTTGTCGTCGATGACGTCGGCGGCCTTGTCGATGGCGTCGTCGGCCTTGTCGGCGTTCTTGCCCACCAGGTCCTTGGCCTTGTCGAGGAATCCCATCACCACACCTCCAGGTGCCTACCGCCGTGGACCGGTCGTCCCCGGCGTGGCGTCGACCCTACGGGTGGCGCCCACCGATTGCCACCGGACCGGGGACCCGCCGTTGCCAGGGATGCTGCCGTCTGGAAGGGTGGCGGCGTGCTGAAGAAGTTCCGCAACAAGATGGCCACGTCGATCGACGAGATCGAGGTGCAGCGCCTGGCCGACCGGGTCGCCGACTTCGCCCTCACCCCCATAGCCGAGGCGCCCCTGCGCACCCGCGTCACCATCGCCGGCGAAGTGCAGAGCGTGCAGGTCGTGCCCCACCTGGGTTCGCCGTCGTTGGAGATCACCGTGAGCGACGGCAGTGGTCGGGCCGCCGCGGTCTTCACCGGCCGCCGACGCCTGGCCGGCGTCGACTGCGGCCGCCGGGTCCTCCTCGAAGGGGTGGCCCGCCGCGAGGGGGGCCGCCTCCTGGTGGTGAACCCCGCCTACACCATCGTCGAGTAGGGGCCCGGGTAGGTCAGGTCGGGTCGACGGCGCGCGAGACCTGGCCGGCGAGCAGGTCAAGTACCGCCGGGTCGGCCCCGAAGGGGTCGAGCAACCGCACCTCGACACCGGACCGGGTCTCCGCCGCCTCGGCCACCAGCTGAGGGATGTCGACCTGCTGGTGGCGGCCGGGGTGGAGGAAGTACGGGAGCACCGCCACCACGGTGGCCCCGGCGTCGACCGCCCGACCGATGGCGTCGCCGATCGACGGTTCGGCCAGCTCCATGAACGCACCGAGCACCGTGGGTTCGATCCGGGCGTCGAGCGCCGCGGCCAGGTCGAGGTGCGCCTGGTTGGCGGACGACGCCCGGCTGCCGTGGGCCACCAGCACGACCGTCACGGTCTGATCGTCGGGTGATGCCACCATCAGGTCACGCTACGGCCCGAGCCCGGATCCAGCACCCACGGCACCGTCGGGAGCAGCACCGGTTCGAAGCGGTCGACCAGATCGGCGGCGCGGACCGGCTCGCCGGGCAGGGCCAGCCGCAGGCTGACCGCCAGGATCCGCAGCACGTCGAGGGCCGAGACCCCCAGGGCGGCCAACTCGGGCAGGGTGACGGCGCCGTCGCGCTTGGCCAGTCGCTGCCCCGAGGGCCCGAGCACCAGCGGCACGTGGGCCCACGTGGGACGGGGCAGACCCAGCAGGTCGGCCAGGTGGGCCTGGCGCGGGGTGGACGACGCCAGGTCGTCGCCCCGCACCACCTGGTCCACGCCCTGGGCGGCGTCGTCCACCACCACGGCCAGGTTGTAGGCCGGCACCCCGTCGTTGCGACGCAGCACCACGTCGTCGACCACCGCGCTGAACTCGCCGAGCAGCACGTCGTCGACGGTCACCGGGCCCACGTCGGCCCGCAGTCGCAGCGCGGGCGGCCGCCCGGCGGCTTCCCGCTCGGCCCGCTCGCGTGGGGTGAGGCCGCGACAGGTGCCCGGGTAGGCGCCGTCGGGCACGGGACCGTCGTGGGGGGCCGACGCCGCCTCCCGGATCTCCCGCCGGGTGCAGTAGCAGGGGTAGGTGAGCCCGGCGGCGTCGAGGCGGGCGATGGCCGCCTCGTAGAGATCGAAGCGCTCGCTCTGGCGCACCACCTCGCCGTCCCAGTCCAGGCCCAGCGCCGCCAGGTCGGCGAGCTGGTCCGCCTCGTGGTCCTCGCTCGCCTGCACCCGGTCGAGGTCCTCCATCCGCACCAGGAACGAGCCGCCCTCGGACCGGGCGAACAGCCACGCCACCAGCGCGGTGCGCAGGTTGCCCAGGTGCAGGCGCCCCGTGGGGCTGGGAGCGAACCGTCCGGTGGTCATGGTCCGCTCGACGGTACGCCGCCCCCGCACCGGGGTCAGGCGATGGCGCCGGCGTCGCGGAGGTGGGCGAGGCGGGCGGCGTCGGCACCGAGCTCGGCGGCCAGGACCTCGTCGGTGTGCTCGCCCAGCCACGGGACACGGGTCTCGGGGCCCTCGGCCACGGCCGACAGCTTCACCGGGTTGCCCGGCACCAGCACCGGCTGCTCCACCCCGTCGGTGCGGGGCACCTCGACCAGCATGTGGCGGGCGGCCACGTGCTCGTCGTGGACCAACTCGTCGTCGGAGAAGCACGGGCCGGCGGCCACACCCGCCGCCGCGAGGTCGTCGCACGCCTGCACCTTGGTGCGGGTGGACGCCCACTCCTCGATGGCGGGGCGGAGCACGGTGTCCAGGTGGTCGATCCACCCCTGCCGCTCGGCGAAGCGCTCGTCGGTGGCCCACTCGGGGTGGCCGATGGCCTCGACCAGCTTGGCGAAGTGGTTCTCCCGCCCGACCTGGATGATGAACCAGCCGTCCGCCGCCCGGAACCCGTGCATGATCAGCGGCCCCAGGTCGCCGTTGCGCAGCCCCATGGACCAGAAGTTGGGCACGATGTCGGTGATGGCCACCAAGGCGTCGAGCATGGCGATGTCGACCTTCTGGCCCTTGCCGGTGGCGTCGCGGTGGCGCAGGGCGGCCAGCACGCCGATCACCGCGAACAGGCCCGAGCCGATGTCGCCCAGGCCACCCATGGGGGCCACCAGTGGTGGCGCGTCGCCCTGACGCTTGAACTCGTAGATGCCAGACATGGCCTCGGCGATCGGGGCGTAGGCCGGCCAGCGGTCGTAGGGCGAGCCGGTGGAGCCGAAACCCGACACCGACAGGTACACGGACCGGGGCGCCACCGCCGAGATGTCGGCCCAGCCCAGGCCCAGGCGGTCGAGCGTGCCGGCCTTGAAGTTCTCGGCCACCACGTCGAACCGGGGGGCCAGGTCCAGGATCACCTGGCGGCCCTCGGGGTGCTTGAGGTCCACGCAGATCGAGCGCTTGTCCAGGTTGTTGCGCAGGAACGTGGCCCCCACCCGCCGGCCCTCGGGGTCGGTCATGGCCGGCAGCGACGCCCGGCCCGAGTCGCCCCCCTTGGGGTGCTCCACCTTGACCACCTCGGCGCCGAGCCGGGCCAGCAGCTGGGTGGCGTAGGGCAGCGACTGCATCTGCTCGAGGGCCAGCACCCGCACCCCGTCGAGCGGCTTGCCGTTGCCCACTGCGCCCTCGTTGGCGATGTCACCCAGCTGCATGCGTACGTCCTGCTCCCGTTCGGACCCGGCCGTCGGACCAGGTTTCTGACGACCCGTCAGGTTAGTGGGCCGCGTCGACACCAGCTCCGGCGACCCACCTACCATCGGCCCAGGCGGCGCATCGGCGCGAACCCGAGGGAGCACCGACATGCCCGTGACCCGACCGACCCGACCGACCCGACCGAGTCGGACCATCGGCACCCGCTTCGCCATCGCGGCCCTGGCCGGAGTGATCCTGGCTGTCGGCGTGTCGGCGTGTGGTTCCGGCGACGACGTCCGTACCGACTCCGCTTCCACCAGCGCGGCCCCGACCACGCCCGACGGTCCGGTCGGGTCGGACCCCGGCGCAGTCGACGACCCAGACGACGGGGCCACCGGCTTCTACGTGCCCGGCGAGCTGCCGGAGGGGTGGACGGCGCGCCTGGACCACGTGAGCAACCCGGTCCCGCAGCCTTGTCCGTGCGAGCACACCATGTGGCGCGAGGCGTCCGGCGCCACGCTCCTGAGCTTCACCAGCGAAGCCCAGGAGGACCTGGCCGTGCCGAGCGACTCACCTATCGGGTCCTCGAACGACCAGTACCTCGAGATCCCCGGGGGCTACGTCACGGCCAGCGAGTACGGCGTCTCGGCCACCTGGCTGGACGGTTCGCGCACCCACATGCTGGCCACCGAGGCCACACCGGAGACCGAGCCCCGGTTCGACGCCGAGGAGATGGCCCGCCTCGCCCGCGCCTGGATGGATCGGGGCGAGCTGGTGCCGCCGGCGGGGTTCGAACCGGTGTGGTCCGGGACCATGGCCGAGGCGGCGTGGGCCACCGAGCTGTACTGGACCATCGGCGACGGGGAGCGGACCATGGCGGTGAACCTGCAGCCCTGGCCCTACGACGTGGCGGAGCTCCTGCCGCCCAGGTGGGGTGACGCCGTACCGGTGGTGCTCGAGGGCAACGGACTGGAGGTCGTGCAGGAACCCGGCTGGGACGAGCCCTACCTCAGCGGGGTGTGGCCGGGCCGGGCCTGGATCGTCGTGGGTGAGAGCTACGGCGAATACAACTACACCGGCCCGTACCTGAGCCGGGAGGAGATCCTCCGAGTGGCCGGCGGGTTCCGCGCCGTCAGCGCCGAGGAGTGGGCCACCTACGTGGCCGCACAGATCGGCGAATCGGCGGCCGACGCCTGTGAACCCGTGCTGCTGGCCGACCGACTCGCCGACCTCCGGGTCCTGGCCGACGACCCTCGGGCGAGCCTGGATGTACGCGACCTCCAGGACACGTGCGACCGGGCGAGCGAAGCCGCCCGGCGGGCGATGACCGAGGGAGCGGACGACGGTTCCTGACGTCGTGCGCAACCGTCGGTCGGAGCGCCAGGTCCTCGCCTCACCCCCCCGGTAGGAGCGTGCTCACCAGGAGGGGGAGGGCCAGGGAGATGGAGTCGCGCACCACGCGGTGGGCCACGTCGTCGTAGGCGGTCTCGCCGCCGTTGACGATGATCAGCTGCGCCCCGGACGCCAGGGCGATGTCGCACAGGCTCGCCGCGGGGTGGACCTGGAGCGTGGTGCCCACGGCCCACAACTGGTCGCAGTCGGTTGCGGCCGCCACCGCGGCGTCGAGCACCGCGGGGTCCAGGTTCTCGCCGAACATGACCGTGGCCGTCTTGAGGATGGCCCCGCAGTCGACGCAGCGCGGGTCGTGGTCGCCTGCGTCGACCCGCTCCAGGGCCTCGGCCGTGGTGCTGCGGGCGTCGCAGCCCGTGCACATGGCCTCGACCATGTTGCCGTGGAGCTCCAGCACCAGCTCGGGGGACGACCCGGCTCGGAGGTGGAGGCGGTCGATGTTCTGGGTGACCAGGGCCCGCAGCGCCCCCCGGCGCTCCAGCTCCACCAGGGCGCGGTGGCCGTCGTTGGGCTCGGCGTTCCAGGCCGGGTTCGACCGCCGGGCGAGCCACGACCGACGACGGATCTCGGGATCGGCCAGGTAGTTGGCGATGGTGAAGAGCTTCTCGGCGTCGGGGTCACGGGTCCACACGCCCGATGGCCCCCGGAAGTCCGGGATGCCCGAGTCGGTGGAGATCCCGGCGCCGGTGAGCACGGTGATGCGGGGAGCCACGGGCCGAGGGTACGCCCGCCGCTCGCCGGCGCCACACCGCCAACTTGGGGGAGAACACGTCGTCCAACGACGCGAGCTCCCCCAAGCTCGTGGAGGGCGTCGGGTGGTCGGCGTACGCTCGGCCGGTCCACGAGGGAGATGAGGCAGCACGTGTTCGACACCGAGGCCGAGGCGTTCGAGCAGGAGCTGGCCGCGGTGGCCAGGGCGGCCCGTGAACAGCAGCACCTGCTGGTGCAGCGCGACGCCGGTCGGGCCGAGGTGGAGCGGGCCACCGAGGAGGTCGCCCGGGCCCGCGAGGCCCTGTCCGACGAGCACGGCGGCGCCCAGCAGCTCGCGTCGCTGTCGGTCGCCAGCGTGGCCGCCATGCTCCGCGGCACCCGCGACGACCAGCTCCGCCAGCAGCTCGCCGCACGGGAAGCGGCTCGGCTGGCGTTCCTGGCCGCCGAGGAGCGCCTGGCCGAGGCCCTGGCCGACCTGGCCCGGGTGGAGGACCGGCTGGTGGCCGTGGGTGACGTCGACGCCGAGCGCCGGCGCCTGGAGGAGGCGCGGCAGCGGTGGCTCGCCGTCACCGCGCCACCGAGCCCGACCGACGCACCCACGCCGACGCCGCCCCCGTCGACCACTCCCCCGTCGGCCGCGGCCGACCGGCTGGCCGCCGCCGAACGCCTGGGTGTGCTCGCCGAGGAGCTCCGGGAGGTCGACGAGGCCCTGGTGGCCGGTCACCTCGCCGCCGCCCGCCTGGCCCACGCCGCCACCGTGCTCGGCCGCACCGGCGCCGGCACCGCACCACCCGACGACGACGCGATCGACTCCGTGGTCGCCGTCCTCCGGCACTGCGACCTCGCCCTGGGCACCTTCCAACGCGAGCTGGCCGACCTGGTCCAGGGCGGCGTGGGGCCGCGGGGCGCCGGCCGGTGGGACGACACCGTGGCCACCTTCGCCGACCAGCTCTACGACGACCTCGACGTGGCCGCCCACCAGCAGGCCGCGGCGGCCCGGATCGACGTGCTGCGGGCCGAGGTCGACGCCACCCTCCACGCGGTGCGGGTGCACGGCCGGGCCCTGGCCGACGCCACCGCCGCCCTGGGCCCCGGTACCGGCCGAGGCACCTGAGTCCCCGGGGCCGCCACCGCCCCGCCATCGGGCGAGCCCGACGCCGCCGGAGTCCCTAGCCTCGGCCCCGTGTCCGATCAGCTCCCACCAGATCCCACCGTTCCCGGCGACGGGGGGTTCACGCCACCGCCCGCGCCGCCCGCGCCGACGCCACCGGCCTGGGAGCCACCGGCCTCGGCCCCGCCACCGGGTGCGATGGGTCAGCCGGCACCCACCGGTCCGCCCCAGCTGGTGCTGCCGGCCACCGAGCGGCTGCGCCTGGCGGTGAGCCGCCGGGTGACCACCGACTACGTCTTCAGCTTCTGGACGGCGTTCGGGTGGACCATGCTCACCTGCGGCATCTTCGGCTACTACGTGGTCTACAAGCTCTTCCAGCGCTCGGTGGAGCACAACGCCCGCCGCATCGAGGTGCTCGACGCAGCCACCACGGCGGCGTGGGAGCGGGCCGTGGCGGCCGGGCGCGGCCACGAGCTCACGCCCTGGTTCCAGTCGCTCGGCGCCCAGCTCGACGTGCTGCGCCGTCTCACCACCGAGTTCCGCGACCCGACGATCTGGACCGTCCTGTCGATCGTGGCCGGGGGCATCGCCCAGATCGTGGGCTTCGTGTTCCTGGACCAGGACCTGGTGGCCCACGAGGCCGCGGAACGCTCCGCCGAGGAGCAGCTGGCGGCGATCCTGGCGTCGCTCGGCACCCCGGTGGCGTTGCCCCCCGCCCCGGCCCCCAAGGGCGCCCACAACGTGGGCGGCCGCGTGCTCGCCGTGTTCGGCACCTGCGGCCTGTACGCGCTCTGGTGGGAGTACGACGTGATGGTGGAGGCCAACGCCAACTACCAGGTCGACTGGGCCCGCGAGGACGCCCTCCTGCAGGCCCTCGGCGCCTGACCACACCCCCACCCCTCCCCGTTCTGGCGTACGTGAGGTCCGGCGGATTCAAGCTGCGGGCGCAACAAAGAGCTGATTGAACGCTTCGGCTGGAGTCTGCCAGTCGAGGGTCTTGCGGGGTCGGGTGTTGAGGAGGTGGGCGATCTCGTCGAGGTCGGCTTGGGTGTGAACGGACAGGTCGGTGCCCTTGGGCAGGAACTGTCGAACCAGGCCGTTCCAGTTCTCGTTGGTGCCGCGCTGCCATGGTGAGCGGGGGTCAGCGAAGAACACCGGGATGTTGGTGGCGATGGTGAACGATTCGTGAGCTGCGAGCTCGGTGCCTTGGTCCCAGGTCAACGATTTGAACAGCTCGGCGGGGAGCCGGCTGATCTCCTCGCTGATCCGCTGCGCGACGTGGTCGGCGGTCTTGTTGTCGAGGCGGATCAGCATCCCCAGCCGGGTGGTTCGTTCGACCAGTGTCGCCACCTGGGAGGCGCTGTCTGCGCCGATGATCAAGTCGCCTTCCCAGTGGCCGGGCACGGCTCGGTCCTCGACTTCGGGCGGACGCTCGGAGATCATCACCATGTTCGGGATCGACGAACCCCCCGCTTGGACACGGCCACGAGGCCGGCGTCGGGCCCGGCCGCTGCGCAAACAGGCAGCGAGTTCCTTGCGCAGCTCAGGCTTGGCCTGCACGAAAATGGCTTGATAGATCGACTCATGGGACACCCACCACTGTGGGTCATCGCGATGGTCTCGGCGTAGCCGCTCAGAGATCTGCTCGGGCGACCACTTCTTGGTTCGCAACAACTCGATCACGAACGCCCACAGCCATGGCCGGGCGTCGATCCAGCGCTGCTGGGGTCGACACGCCGCCCGATCAGCACGGTCCTGGGCCTGGTAGGCCCGATAGGCGCCTCGGCCGCCTCCTTTGGTGATCTCGCGGCCGATCGTGGACCGGTGCTTGCCCAGCCGGCGGGCGATCTGGGCGTCGGTCTCCCCAGCCACGATCCCCACTCGGATCTCTTCACGGTCTTCGAGGGTCAGTGCCCCTGCGCGGGGTTGGCGATCACGTAACACCACCACAGGTTCATCGGCCACGAGTCGGCTCAGCGACCGCAGCGAGATCCCCGCCACCTCTGCGGCCACGGCCTGCGTCTCACCACGCGCCACCAAACCCAACGCGACCCGCGTCTTGGCCATCGACAACTTCGGACGACCCATCACAACACCTCCAAGAACGGTCGATGTTGCACTCACGACCTGAGGCCGCCTCCGACAGGTGGGCCGGAGGTACGCCAGAACGCGTGGGGGGTGAGAATGTGACGACCCGTCAGAAACCGGCCTAGCGTGCCCGCCATGCGTGGGATCATCAGCCACGGGGCCTACCTCCCCTACCGGCGGCTCGACCGCTCCACCATCGCCGCCGTGGCGGGCACCGGGGGCGGCAAGGGCACCCGCACCGTCGCCAGCTACGACGAGGACACCACCACGCTCGGCGTGGAGGCGGCCCGGCGGGTGCTGCACGCCACCGACGCCCGGCCCGGTGCGGTGTGGTTCTCCACCGTCACCCCCGCCTACGTCGACAAGACCAACGCCACCGCCATCCACGCCGCCCTCCGTCTGGGCGACGACGTGATCGCCGCCGACTTCGGCGGGGCGGTGCGCTCCGGGGTGGCGGCGCTGCGGGCCGCCCTGGCCGGCGGCCCGGCCACCCTGCTGGTGAGCGCCGACGTCCGCACCGGTCTGCCCGGCAGCGCCGACGAGGCCGCCGGGGGCGACGCCGGGGCCGCCCTGCTGGTGGGTGACGACACCCATGGCGCGGTCGTGGCCGAGGTGCTCGGCACCGGATCGGCCACCGACGAGTTCCTCGACCGGTGGCGCACCCCGGGCGACACCCGTTCCAGGCAGTGGGAGGAGAAGTTCGGCGAGACGCGCTACGTGCCCCTCGCCGTGGCCGCCTTCCGGGCCGCCCTGGCCGACGCCGGCGTCGAGGCCGACCGGGTCGACCACTTGGTGGTGGCCAGCACCCACGCCCGCGCCGCCAAGGCGGCGGTGAAGAAGCTGGGCGTCGACGCCACCAAGGTGGTCGACGACCTGGCGGCCACCGTGGGCAACCCCGGCGCCGCCCAGCCCGCCCTGTTGCTGTCGGCCGCCCTCGAGCAGGCCACGCCCGGACAGGTGGTGGTGCTGCTGTCGCTGGCCGACGGAGCCGACGCCCTGGTGTTCCGCACCACCGACGCCATCGCCACCCACGTGGTCCACGACCCCGTGACCGATCAGGTGGCGGGGGGCGCGCCCGTGGCCTACGGCAAGTTCCTGGCCTGGCGCGGCATGCTCACTCCGGAACCGCCGCGGCGACCCGAGCCGGCCCGGCCGTCGGCCTCGGCGGCCGGGCGCAGCGAGGACTGGAAGTTCGGCTTCGTCGGGAGCCGCGACCGCACCACCGGCGCCCTGCACCTGCCGCCGGCCCGGGTGTCCCGGGAGGGCGGCGCCGTCGACGACATGGAGGCCGCGCCCATGGCCGAGGTGGGCGGGACCGTCGTCACCTACACCATCGACAAGCTCGTCTACTCGCCGAGCCCGCCGGTGGTGTTCGCCATCGTCGACTTCGACGGCGGTGGCCGGGCCCCGATCGAGCTCACCGACGTGGACCCGGCCGACGTGGCCATGGGCGGCCGCGTGCAGATGACCTTCCGGCGGCTCTTCACCGCCGACGGCATCCACAACTACTTCTGGAAGGCCCGGCCCGTCCGGGGTGGCGCCACCACCGGCGACGCCACCGCCACCAGCACCACCAGCGTCACGGAGGCCTGACCAATGGGGAGCCACGGCATCAAGGACCGGGTGGCCATCGTCGGGATGGGGTGCACCCCCTTCACCGAGGCCTGGGACAAGGGCGTCGACGACCTCGCCCTGGAGGCGTCGAACGAGGCCTTCGCCGCCGCGGGCATCACCCAGGACGACGTCGACGCGTACTGGCTGGGCACCGCCCAGTCCGGCATGAGCGGCATCACCCTGGCCCGGGCCCTGCAACTGCAGAACAAGCCGGTGACCCGGGTCGAGAACTACTGCGCCACCGGCTCCGAGGCCCTCCGCCAGGCGGCCTACGCGGTGGCGTCGGGGGCCTACGACGTGGCCATGGCGGTGGGCGTCGAGAAGGTGAAGGACTCCGGCTACCAGGGCCTGAACGCCTTCCCGATCCCGAGCGACGGCACCACCCGCACCCTCACCGCCGCCGGCTCGTTCTCCATGGTGGCGCCGGCGTACGCCGAGAAGTACGGCGTGCCCATCGACGACCTCAAGCGCACCCTGGCCCGGATCGCCTCGAAGAACCACTTCAACGGGGCCCGCAACCCGCGGGCCCAGTTCCGTCGGGAGATGAGCGTCGACCAGATCTGCGCCATGCCCCCGGTGGCCGGCCTGCTCAGCGTGTTCGACTGCGCCGGCGTGGCCGACGGGTCGGCCGCAGCCATCGTGGTGCGGGCCGAGGACGCCCACCGCTACACCGACACACCGATCTACATCAAGGCCCTCAGCTTCGTGGCGGGCAACGGCTCGGGCCTGGGCGATCCCGACTACGACTACACGTGGTTCCCGGAGATCGCGGCCTGCGCGGCCGATGCCTACGCCCAGGCCGGCATCGCGGAGGACCCCACGGCCCGCATCGCCATGGCCGAGGTGCACGACTGCTTCACCCCCACCGAGCTCGTGCTCATGGAGGACCTCCAGTTCTCCGAGCGGGGCACGGCGTGGCAGGACGTCGAGGCCGGCCGCTTCGACCTGGGTGGCGAGCTGCCGGTGAACCCCGACGGCGGGCTCAAGAGCTTCGGTCACCCGGTGGGGGCGAGCGGTCTGCGGATGATGTTCGAGGCCTGGCTGCAGCTGCGCGGCGAGGCCCCCGACGACCGGCGCATCTCGTCGATCTCGGGCGACCGGAACCTGGCCCTCACCCACAACCTGGGCGGCTACCCGGGCGAGATGGTTAGTTTCGTGAGCCTGCTCGGCGCCGAACTGGGCTGAGGCTGCACGGCGCGGCCAAGAGCGCCCAACTTCAGGCGCCAATTTGATGCCGAGGTGCGGCTTCGCACGACCGAGGGCTGGCTGGACGCGCGAGGCGCGTGGGGTGCCTTGTTCGTTCCCGTCCTGCATCACCCCTGAACTCGTTGCTTCTCGGTGGATTGGCAGGGCCATCAATCACTGCTGCGCACCAAGGCAGGTGATTGATCATGTGGATGAGGAGCGGTAACGTCCACACTCAATGCGCCGGCGACTCAATGCGCCGGCGACTCAATGCGCCGGCGACTCAGACCTGGGGGACTGCCGGTGCAGAGAACGAATGGCTCGCCGAAATCGCACCACGGGGCGTTAGCACTCCTGTTCACAGTAGCCGCAGTGGTCGGGCTCACCGGTTGCTTCGACAACATGTTCCCAACCGCCAACTTCGAGAATGGGCGTTCGTCGTGCTATTCGCCGGTGAGCATGTGTATGACAGACAATGCTTCGGTGGCCTTCTGGGTTGACCCCATCATGCCTGCTTATATTCGCACCGGTACCCGGGCTGCAATGACAGACCTGGGTGGTTCGACAGACCTCACCGCGGTGGAACAAGCCGATCGAATCCTCGACGCAGAGAACAACGCCGAAACTGATCTTCTCTATTACGTGGACAACTACCTTCCGGACTTCCGAGTGGCGGAATCCTACTGCGAAGATTCGGACTTTCCAGCGTCCGGCCGATGCGACCAAGCAGTAGTTCGCTTCCATCATGATCGGATTCTCCAGTTGTTCCCGTGGGAGCAAGCCACCCACCCTGACACCTACCAGAGCATCGCCTGCCACGAGAGCGGCCACATGGTCGGACTCGTGCACGGACGTGAGTCCGATCCCATTCAGGACGACTCCAACCCAGTGCTTGGGTGCATGCGGGATGGTGTGTCAGACCCAATGACCACATTGGGATCGCACAATGTGACTTCGATCAATTCTGCATATTAGGAGGCTACGTGATTCCACCAGCGGCACCCACTCGCGGCCACTATCCCACCATGTGTGAGCCGGTGCGTCGTTCTCGGCAAAACCGACTCTTGGTCACGGCAGTCTTTGCTCCGGTGATGTTCGGACTTGGCTCCTGCGCAGGATCCCCTACCGGAAGCCAAGAAGCCGTGACCTCTGCTTCCGTTGGAACAATTCCAACATCAGGTATGTCAGTGTTGCCGCACACCCGGCCTCGCGACATGATTGATTTCGGTGACGCCGTGGTCTTTGCGACCGTCGAGTCCGAGCGAATCTTCGAATCACCCGACCAGAGCCCGGCCGGGTCGGGCACAGCGATGTTGCGGTACGTCACTGTGCATGTGTCAGACGTCCTGTGGGGCGAGGCCGACCTCGCGGGGACAAGCCTCGAACTACAGACGCTCGGTGGCTTCAACACCGACGAGGGGTACGTCGCCCAGATCGAGAGCGGTGGTCCGATCCTGGAGGTGGGTGGCTCATACGTGGTGTCCCTGTTCCAGATCGACGGCACGTGGAGCCAGCAGACTGGCCTCACGGTGTATCCGGTGATGGGGGGCGCTATCAGCATGACCGGTCACGCTCTTTCGGAGACACACCCGTTCGATGGAATGTCGGTTGAGGACCTCCGTGCATACCTGGCAGCCATACCCGCCGACCCGGCGGTGGAGCAGCATCGCGACGCTGAGGCCCCCGAGCGACTTCGCTTGGCTTCGGGGGACGGCTCGTCCAGCGACACAGCCACACCGAGATCCGTCCCTGGGCAGTAGTCGCGCGTTCGTCGCTCGGGGCACGGCCTAGGCCAGATCGGTCGTCAGCCACCCCGATAGGAGGACCCGAGGTGCGTACGGGGCCTCATCGCATCGAAGCAGCGAACGGTGAACGAGTCCGAGGTGGATGCGTCCCCAGATGCTGGACGGCTGACTCCGCTCAGGGCGCGGTGTAGGCGCTGACCGACACGGTCAGCGGGTTGTCGACCTGGGCGGCGACGGCGGCCCCGACCGCAGGGATCAGGGACGGATCGGTGGACGGCGGGGCGAAGAGCACCGTTCGGCGACCCTGCAGGGTGGCGTACCCGGAGTCGACGGGGTCGGTGGTGGGAATGGTGGCTCCGATGAACGCTCCAGCCGCTCCGAGGAACGACGAGTCGCCCCAGCACTGGGCCTCCGGTGGGGAGGTCTGGTCCCGGTAGAACTGGGTGGTGGCCGCGGGCAGGCCCGCCACCGAGGTCACGAAGCGGTTGGTGGTGATCACCTGGCCCTGCGGACCATCGACCGCTTCCCAGCTGGCCACCGGCGTGCCGACCGTGTCCTGCACCCCGTCGATGGTGACGCCGGCGGGCACGGTGGAGCTGCGGTACGTCATGCCCTGGGCGGCTGCGCTGAAGTCGACGAAGTCCATCATCGCCGGGATGGAGTGGACGCGGAGGTCGGTGATCACGTCCTCGCGGTCGCGGTACATGAGGTGGGTCCGCTGGGTGAGCGGGCCGCTGTTGGCCCCGATGTAGGAGCGGATGCCCCGCACCGGACCGTCGATGTTGGCCACGAACGCGCCCTCGCCATCGGCGAAGGTGGCGTTGCTACGACCGCAGTAGTTCACGGCGAACTGGTTCTTGTGGGCGTCGAGCAGGTCGACCCCGGTGGCCCCTGAGGCCAGCACCTTCCAGCTGACCTCCTTCCAGCGGTCGGTGAACCCGATCTCGTAGGTGGGGGTGATCACGCGGGAGGTCTCGGGGTTGGGGCCGTCGGCCCGCTTGTAGGTGGTCTTGTAGTCGCCGCTGGTGAGCACGAAGTCGTAGTCGACGTAGTCCAGGCCGGCGGCGGGGTCGAGGGCCCCGGCGGACTCGAAGAGGTACACCCACCCCTGCTGGTCGGTGCCCAGCGAGTCGTCGACCTGCACGGCCACGCCCGATCCGGGCACCACCCCGGCCGGCTCGGTGCGCTCGTCGTCGCGCGGCTTGCCGCCGGCGTCGGCCGCCATGAACACCAGCTCGTCGTTGGTGTCGAAGGTGGTGTCGGTGTCGGCGCCCACGAAGGTGTTCGGGTCGGCGTACTGCAGGGCGGTGATGGCGCCCGAGCCCGAGCCGTACACGGTGCCGGCGACCCCGGCGGTGGTGTTGTTGGCGGGCTGGGTGCCGAACCCGACCACCTTTCGCTGATCGATCTGCACCGGGATCTGGGTCCACTGGGGCTGGTCACCCACCCGGGCGTGGCGGAACGCCACGATGGTCCCGGGGGCCAGGCCCGCCAGGTCGGGCAGTTGGGCACCGGTGAGGACGACGGGAGCCGCGGGCCGGGCGACGGTGTTGACGTCGTCGCACCCGGCCAGGGCGGTGGCGGCGAGCACGGCGGCAGCGGCGGCGGCCAGTGGGCGCGCCAACGGGCGGAGCGACATGGACGGATCCCCTCATCCGGGCGGTGGACGAACCACGGTCACGGTCCGCGGCGGACCGTTCACCCGCTCGACCCTACCGGGGTCAACCTCCCGCCGTGTCGGCGGGCGCGCCCGGCGGTGGCGGGTAGTCGGGGGTGCGATCGGACTCGGGGATCTCGGTGAGGATGCCCGGCGACTCGGGGACGTCCTGGAACAGCAGCCCGTCGTCCATCTCCTGGGGATCGGCCAGGAGGAACCGCTGCCCGCCCAGCGGGTAGCGCCACATGCCGGGGCCTTCCACCTGCTGTTCGCTCGGCCCCACCAGGTCGGGGTCCCACCACACCACCGTGAAGTCGTCGATGCCCACGAAGTCGAGCTGCTCGAAGATCCCGTGGTCGCCGTAGCTGATCTGGGGGGTGGTGGGTCCGCCGCCCGACGGCGGGTACCGGAACATGCCACCGGCGAAGGTCTCGGGCGTGAGGTCGGGGCCGGCCAGGTGGATCCCCGTGAACAGGAGCTGCACCACCGGGCCGGTGACCTGCAGGCTCTTCTTGGCCTCCGGATCCTTGCCGTGGAACCACCTGTAGAGCCGCCAGGTCTCGGACTGCTCGGGC
>WBZL01002873.1_pt1 | contig 16295 bp, 15 predicted proteins | sample 5204291 | NCBI WGS metagenome assembly WBZL01 (sample SAMN12344345, study PRJNA552823) | activated sludge metagenome | biome: Activated sludge suspended growth; feature: Nitrification reactor; material: Wastewater; isolation source: activated sludge from nitrification reactor of wastewater...
ACCCTTGCACGCGCAAATGCGACGTACTGGCTGAACTCGGGCCGCTCGCGTCCCATTTAGACGCATCGATCGCCGCAACCGGCATGCCGGTCAGCGGAAATCGAAAGCTTCACAGGCTCTGAGCCCGCACACCGTGAAACGGCATGTCGCCAACATCCTCGACAAGCTCGGAGTCGACACGCGCGGCCAAGCAGCCGCGCGCTGGCACCACAGCGTGGGTTCCTGAGCTCTTGACACAACGGATCCCTGTTGGAGTGATTTGCCGTCGTCAACTTGGAGATCTCTGGTAGCTGAGCGCATCACGCCCGGAGCTCGCAAGGTTTGCAGTTTTCGTCATTTCGGCCGCTTCCACGTCCCACACAGCAGCTTGCGCAACTCGCTGAACCACAGCACACCGCTGGCCATGGCAACGCAGACCAGCCACTGGTCGGCAGCGAGCGGCACGGTACCGAACGCGAGATTGAGCACGCCCACATGCACCACCGCGACCTGCAGCGCCAGCGACAGTGCGATCGCCCCCCACAGCCAGGGGTTGACGAACAGGTGGCGAAACGCGCTCGTCGTCTCGGAGCGGGCGTTGAAGCAGTTGAAGAGCTGCGCCAGGACCAGCACCGTGAAGGCTGCCGTGCGCGCAGTGGCAAGGTCCTGTGTGCCCTCGACCAAGCCGCCGGGCAGGTAGATGTCGAGCGTCAGCAGCGTCACCACCGCCATCACCAGGCCGATCACGACGACGCCGGCCCACATGCGTGCGTCGATGGCTCGCTCGGTCGGCCGCCGTGGCTTGCGCGCCATCACGTCGTCGGTTTCCGGGTCGACCCCCATCGCCAGCGCCGGCCCCGAGTCGGTGAGCAGATTGATCCACAGCAGCTGCGTCGCCAGCAGCGGCAGCACCACCGCTTCGCCGGTGCGGGTGAGTCCGATCACGCCGGCGCCGACGACGCCGAGAAAGACCGTCAGCACCTCGCCCATGTTGGACGACAACAGGTAGCGCAGGAACTTGCGGATGTTGTCGAAGATGTTGCGGCCTTCGTGCACCGCGTCGACGATGGTCGCGAAGTTGTCGTCGGCCAGAATCATGTTGGCCGCCTGCTTGGTCACCTCGGTGCCCGTCACGCCCATCGCGACGCCGATGTCGGCCGCTTTCAGTGCCGGCGCATCGTTGACGCCGTCGCCGGTCATCGCAACGACGTTGCCGTCGGCCCGCAACGCGTCGACGATGCGCAGCTTGTGCACCGGCGCCACGCGAGCGTAGACCGAGGTTTCACGCACCGCAGCGGCCAGGCCCGCCGTGTCGAGTGCATCGAGTTCGGCCCCGGTCAGTGCCTTGGCACCCGTCTCGACGATGCCGAGATCGGCGGCGATGCGGGCCGCCGTGCGCGGGTGGTCGCCGGTGATCATCATCACGCGGATGCCGGCGCGGTGTGCCTCGCGGATCGCCGCGCCAGCCTCTGCGCGCGGCGGATCGATGATGCCGACGGTGCCGACGAAGATCAGATCGCGCTCGAGGGCCGGTGAGGCTTGCGGATCCTCGCTCGGCTCGAGCGGCCGATAGGCGACGGCGAGCGTGCGCAAAGCTTCGTCGGTGAGCGTGTCCACATCGGCCACGGCACGCGCGCGCAACGCGTCGTCGAACGCGACGACGTCCGTGCCGACACGCGCGCGCGTGCAACGTTCGAGCAGTACATCGGGCGCGCCTTTGGTGACCACGATGAGCTCGTCACCATGCTCGTGGTCGCGCTCGATCGTCGACATCATCTTGCGGTCGGAGGTGAACGGGATCTCGCCGATGCGCTCGAAGCGTCGCTCGCGCCGCTCGGTCGCTCCGAGCTTGCGCTCGGCGACGAGGAAGGCCGCCTCGGTCGGGTCGCCCTGGATCTCCCATTCGCCGCCTGCAGTCTGGCGCAGATCGGCATTGCCCGCGAGGCTGCCGCCGCTGAGCACGACAATGTGCTCGGCGCGCAGCGGCCCAGCGGGCAGCTCGCGGCCCGCGTGTTCGATGCGCCCTTCGGGCGAGTAGCCGACGCCAGTGATGCGGGTGCCCCCGGAGGCGGTCATCACACGCTCGATCGTCATTTCCGAGCGGGTCAGCGTGCCGGTCTTGTCGGAACAGATCACGGTGGCGCAGCCGAGCGTCTCGACCGACGACAGCTTCTTGACGATGGCGTTCCGCCTGGCCATGCGCTGCACGCCGAGCGCCAGCACGACCGACAGGATCGCCGGCAGTCCCTCGGGCACAGCAGCGACCGCGAGCGACACGCCCAGCAGCAGGACCGTGATCACGTCGGACGCCGTGCGCACCTCCGACAGCAGCAGCACCGTCGCCACTACGACGACGGCGATGATCACGACCGCGATGCCGAGCATGCGACCGATGCGGGCGACCTCGTTCTGCAGCGGTGTCGGTTCATCGGCGGTGGCTTCCAGCATGTCGGCGATGGCGCCCACCTGCGTCGCCATCGCGGTGGCGGTGACGATCGCGCGGCCGCTGCCTTGCGTGACAGCCGTTCCCTTGAACACCATGTTGTGTCTGTCGCCCAGCGCCGCCGGCGCGCCCAGCCTTGTCGGGTCCTTCAGCACGGCTTCGCTCTCGCCGGTCAGCGAGGCTTCCAGGATGCGCAGCGTGGCAGCCTGCACCAGCCGCGCGTCGGCACCTACGGCGTCGCCTTCGCCGAGAAAGATGACATCACCGCGCACCAGTTCGGCACTGGCAACGCGCTGCATCCGACCGTCTCGTATCACCGACGAGGTCACGGCGGTCATCCGCGCGAGCGCGGCGACGGCATTCCCGGCCTTGGCCTCCTGCACGTAGCCGAGCACCGCGTTGAGTGTGACCACCAGGCTGATGACGATGGCATCGACCGGCCAACCGGCGCGGCCCTCGATGGCCCAGGCGAGCAATGCGATGACGACGGCACCGAGCAGCAGGTAGACGAGCGGATCCTGGAACTGCGCCAGGACGCGGCGCCAGGTCGGTGTCGGCGCAGCTGCGCGCAACTCGTTGGGGCCGTGCTCGACGAGCCGGCGCAAGGCCTCCTCCGTCGAGAGCCCGACATCGATGTCGGTGGCAAGCAACCGGGCGATCTCGGCGACGTCAATGGTGGAGGGATCGTCGAGCATGGTCACCCGCGTCGCTGAGATTCTTCTTGCCGGTTGTGATGGAGTCGGCGCGTACGGGCACCGCCCAAGGTGATGGCGTCCACGAGCGCGCTGTGACCTGCAGGCGGACCACGCTCCCCGCCATCACCGCGTCCATTCTGCGCGACTTATCCAACACCTCGGTGCCGCGTTGATTGCCGCCGCCGGCGTACTGGCCGATTGGGGCAGTACGGTTCTGCGGGCCCCAATGAGCCACTCGTCGACTTCCCTGACACGTTGGCGTGCGCGACGCCAGATCCCAGAGACTGCTTTGTGGCGCCTAGTTTGGAGAGGTGGAAGGCTGCAATGGGTCGACAACTGCCTGCCAGCCCTGTAGGTTGAGTGGCCGGACCTGGACGGTGCGCCGACATCGGCGACGCCTCGCTGTTTCTCTGTTGATCGCAGGTCTCGACGCCGAGCGCTCTTGCTTTGACCGTTGTCTTAATTGACATAGGAGACAAAGGAGACTATCTTTCGCATGCTGGTCTGGCCGCAAGGAGGCACCTCATGTCGAACCCAATGGCATTGATCGCCGATCGCCTGCCCAAGGTGACGGCCGAGGACGTGCGGCGGTTTGCCGACACCGTCGTCATCCGCGACGCCGAGGCCTTTGCGGCCGAACTGAACGTGTTCATGCAGGAACGGCTGGAGCGCGTCGAACTGCCGGCCAACACGGCGACGGCACCTCGCACCGCCACAGAAGCAGCCCTGGCGCAGAAGGCCGCGGCGTTGCGCGCGGGCAGCCGCTGGACGCCTGCCCAAACCGACATCCAGCGTGGGCGTGCGGCAATGCTGGAGGCCTACGAACGGGCGCACAACCTGCCGCTGCCGCAGTTCGCGCGGCTGGCGAACAAGGTGCGGCAGCAGATCTACAAGGACATCGATTCGGGCCGCCTGCTGGCGCTGAACGTCGGGCCACGCGGCCGCAAGCTGCCGGACTGGCAACTCGATCCCGTCAAGCAGCGGTTGACGCAGGTGGTGCTGCAGGGCGCGGCCGGCGTCGACGCCTGGACGCTGTACCGCGCGCTGTCAGAACCGCTCAAAGGTCTCAAAGGCCGCGCACCGGTCGAGGCGGTGACCGAGGGCTCTGTGAACGCCGTCGCGAAGGCCGTCTTCAACGCGTTGGGCGTGCACTGACACCTTGCCGCATGGCCATCGCGCTTGCGACCCGGCGCCTGGCCGCGGGAGAACTGCTGCAACACGTGAGCCGCGTGGCCTACCGCGGACAGCGCTTGCATTTCGGGAGCGACGGCACCAACCGGTATGACGCTCCCGACGGGAGCTATGGCGTACTCTACCTGGGCCTCACGCTGCCCACTGCATTGATGGAATCGGTGTTCCACAAGCACCACTGGGACCGGGACCCACGGCGCTCGATTGCGCTGGCCGAAGTCCACAGCCGTCTGGTGCGGGCCGTCGGTGTCCTGGACGACCTGGTACTCGCGGACCTCACGGCACCGGGCGTCATGGCCGCCCATTTCGGGCTGAACCTGGAGCAGCTCGCCATCCGTGGCTACGAGGACACGCAACGAGTCTCTGTTGAGGTCCACGCGATGCGCGACGCCGACGACAAGCCGATCTTCGACGGCCTGCTGGCGCCGTCGCGGAACAACTACCCCGAGCCGTGCGTCGTGCTGTTCGACCGGGCTCGCCACAAGGTGAAGGTGATCGACGACATCGACCTGGTGGATCACGTGGACTGGCCTCGTTTCGTCGAGGACTACCGCATCGGCGTCGAACCCGATCCAGGCCCACCGGGGATGGAAGCGGAGGAGGGTGGGCCGGGCTGAGTGCCGTTGACGCAGGGCATCGCCGTTGGATGCTGATCGAACCAGCAACCGAGGCACCCTTCATGGCATCGTCTTCCCGAGTCGCTCATCATCTGCGCGAACAGCTCCAGGCCGAAGGCTATCGGGTCCACTGCGGCCGGGGCGAAGACGGCCCCGAACTCGCAGGACGCCATTGGTTCACCTGGGCCATCTCCGGCATGGCCGGTTGCGAGGTCGGTCCGACCTGTGCATCTTCCTGGGACGCATGGTCGAGCGCGCTGGACCATCGGCTGGCCAACAGCCGCATCGAGCTCGAAGCCTTCGAAGCCGCCTCGGTGACGCTGGCGCCATTCCATGCGGCGACGCTGCCGGCGGAGACGCTGGATCCCCGCGCGTTCGCGGCGAAGCACTGCTTGTCCGAGGACATGGCGGCCGACCAGATCGAGCGCCTGCGCGCGCAGACGGTCTACATGAACGACCGGTACCAGGTCAAAGTGGACATCGTTCGCGCGCCTTTCGGGGAAGAACTCGGCGACGTGTTCTGGCTGTCGATCAAGAGGCGCGACCGCGCACAGGTGCGCGACTGGCGCGTGCTTCAGCAGATCAAGAACATGATCGTCGGCGACGAGCACGAGGGCTTCGAGATCTATCCCGCGGAATCCAGGCTGGTCGATACCGCGAACCAGTACCACCTGTGGGTGCTCGCGGATCCTGCGGTGCGCTTGCCGGTCGGCTATCGACGCCGGGAGGTGCTGGACAGCGACGAGGCGTCCGCATCCGGGGCGAGGCAGCGGCCTTTCGGTGCGAAAATGCCGCGGGCCTGACCCGCGCATTCGACCGAGGCCCTTCAGCGCCGCGATGAAGGTGCCGCGGCGCGTGATGTCTTTCGTGGGCCGCGCTTCAGCCTGTCGCCTTCAGGCGTCGGCGCCGACGCACGGCTCACGAGGCGCCAGAATGCCGCAATGCCGTCCCGATTCGCCAAGGACTTCAGCTCGTTCGCCGATCTGGCCGAGGCCTTCGCCCGTGACCAGGACTATCGGATCGTCCAGCTGCCGCGCCCCGGCTCATCGACCATGGTCCTGGCGCCGCACGGCGGCAGCATCGAGGCCTTCACGTCCGACATCGCGCGCGGCATCGCGGGTGAGGAGTACGGCCTGTACCTGTTCGAGGGCCTTCTGAGGGCCGGAAACTTCGCGTCGCTGCACCTGCCGAGCGAGCGTTTCGATGAGCCCGGCTGCCTGCAGATGCTCGAGGACTGTGACCGCGTCGTCTCCGTGCACGGATGCAGCGTGGCCGGTGAAGCCGTCTTCATCGGCGGCCGGGATCGTGCGCTCGGCGAAGCCGTGGCGGCGCGCCTGCGGGCAGAGGGGATCGCCTGCCAGGATGCGGCGGAGAAGCTTGCGGGACAGGATCCACGGAACATCTGCAACCGCGGACGGACCGGGCAGGGCGTTCAACTCGAGGTCTCGCTGGAACTGCGACGGTCGCCACACCGGAAGTTCCTCGTCGCCGCCGTGAGGCAGGCACTCGGAGGTTGACACCACCGTCGGGCGGACATCGAGTTCGCCCGGCGCCGCGCTGGTCGTTCCGGCGACGAAGGGTGTACGGCACGCGCCGCCCTTGAAAGAACGCTCTGGCGCAGGAGCATGGCTGCATCGACCTCACGCAGCCGCGCTCCACCATGAACCTGCCCGCTCACCCCACCTTGCCGATCCGTCGCATCGTCCAGGGCGACAACCCGCGCGAATACTTTGACCCCGACGAAATGGCCGACCTCGAAGCCGGCATTCGTGCCGCCGGCGGCGTCATCCAGCCCATCGTCGTGCGGCCCCTTCCGGACAGCGACCACTTCGCCATCGTCGTCGGCGAACGCCGCTGGCGTGCGGCCCGCAATGTGCTCGGCGACGACTACGACATGCCGGTGCTCATCAAGGACGTGACCCCGGCCGCCGCCGAGGCGATGGCCGTGATCGAGAACCACCATCGCGCAGCGATGTCGGTCGCGGAGGAAGCGCGCGCCGCGCAACGCCAACTGCAGCGCAACCATGGCGACCGCACCGAAACCGCGGCCGGCATGGGCTGGACACAAGAGATGCTTTCTCGCCGGCTGGCCCTGCTGGCCTGCACCCCGGAGGTCTTGAGCGCGCTGACCAGACACCAGATCCAGCTCGGCCACGCCGAACTGCTCTCCGGCGTGCCCACCGAGATGCAGGACCGCGTTCTCGCCGGCCTGCTCGCGCACAAGGTGCCGGTGGCCGTGCTCAAGGCCCAACTCGGCCAGTACGCACGCCGTCTTGCCGATGCCATCTTCGACACCGCGCAGTGCGCGGCCTGTCAGCACAACTCCAGCCGTCAGGCCGGCCTCTTCGCCGAAACCATCGGCGAGGGCTACTGCCAGCATCCGACCCACTTCGACGAACTGACGCAGCAGGCCGTGGGCGCCAAGGCCAGCGCGTTGTGCACGGAGTACCCGGTCGTGCACGTGATCCGCCCGGGCGACGGCTTCGCGCCGCTGCAGGTGTCGGATGACGGTGAACTGGGCGTCGGCAAGGCGCAGTATGCGGCCTGCCAGGGATGCAAGTCCTTCGGCTGCGCGGTGTCCGCGATGCCGGGAACCTGGGGCACGGTCTCGCCGTCGCTGTGTTTCGATGCCGCCTGCAACAGCCGGAAGGTGGCGCAGTGGCGCAAGGCCTCGCGCGACGCCGCCGCGCCGCCGTCCGGCAAGGGCGGGAGTGACGCGCCATCGCGAGGCACCAAGGCTGACGGGAAGACCGCCACGCAGCGCCCGCAGAAGGGCTCGCCGACCCGGCCGGGCAACCAGACGCCGCAACGGGTGATCGACTATCGCCTCACCGCGTGGCGCAAGTGGCTCGCGGCCGAACTGATGGCCCAGCCGCAGCGCGGCCAGCGCGTCCTGATCGCGCTGATGCTGGCCGGCCGGGGAGCGGATCTGCGGTCGGCCCAGTTCGAGCAGGCCTTTGCCAGGATCGCCGGTCCCGGGCCCAGCGAGCACGCCGATCTTCAGGAGTCGCTGCGTCGCGCCGATCGGGTCGAAGCGGATCAGGTGGGTCGGCTCATCCAGGCCGCCATCGCATCGGCCGCGTTCGGCGTCGACACGCACAACCTCGAACTGCTGCTGAACCATCTCGGCGTGGACGAAGCGAAGTGGTTCCGGTGGGACGCGGCCTTCCTGGACCTCTTCACGATGAGCGAACTCGAAAGCCTGTCCGTCGAGGTCGGCCTGAAGACGGCCCTCGGCACGCGCTTCAAGGCGGCGCGCGCTGGCAGGAAGGACGCCTTCATCCAGGCGCTGCTGAACGTCGAGGGATTCGCCTATCAGGGCACGGTTCCCGCGGTGATGCGCTACGCGCGCCTCACAGCGAGTGACCCGGATGCCCCTGCCGCCCGCGACGAAGGCCTCGAATCCGTCCCGGCCGACCGGACCGAGGCGCCTGCCGCCGCCTGATCGCGCGCCGACCCTTGAGCAGCGGTCCTCGCTGCCTACGATGAAGTTCATCGGGCCGTGCCCGTCACAGGAGACCTCCATGTCGATGTTCCAGGAACTGTTCTCGCTCGCCGCCGGCGCGAGCCTCACGCTGACCCTCAGCGCCGACGCCAGGACCAGTCGGATGACGATCAACGTGATCCCCCGGCCGCACAAGGACGGCGACGAGCCGGCACTGGCCAAGGCACTGAGTCTGACCGCCACGCCGCAGGAGTTCGACGAGGGCTTCGTCGCCGCGCTGCGGAGCTACCGCGAAGCGCGGCAGAGCCTGGCCGAGCAGGTCGAGGCCACCCGGGAAGTGCTCGAAGCAGCGAAACTGGCGTCGGTCAGGAAGGCCACCGATGCGAACACCAAGGCTCGTGCCGACAAGCCCGTGCCGACGCAGAGGCCCGCTGTGTCCTCTGCGCCGGCGCCCGGCCCCGCAAGCGACACGGACATCGACGAGGACGAACCGTCCCCGGACGTGCCGCGCGTCCAGCCGCAGGGCGTCGGCGAGGTCGCAGACCTCTTCGGATGACGAGCCGCTCGGTCCCTTGAATCCGAAGGCACGCGTACGAGACTGACCGGCACAGGGCCGACGCATCCGCCGCGACCCGCAACCTACGAAAGGCTCCCCACCATGTCGATTGATATCCAGGAAGTCAAGTGCGTCTTCCGCTACAACGGCATCGCGCTGCCGGATGTGCCCGGGCTGGAGCCGCGCGAGGTCCGCGACCTCTACAGCGCGCAGTACCCGGAACTCGTCAGCGCCGAGGTCGAGGCCGGCGAGGTCCGCGATGGAACGCAGGAGTTCGTCTTCCGCAAGGCGGTGGGCACCAAGGGCGCCGCTATGCGGATCGGCTCCCGCGTTACGGCGGTGCGTCGCCGCGCACTTGCCGAAGCGCAAGGCCTCGGCGGCACGGACCCGACCTTGGGCCGATGGCTGGAGAGCCAGCGGGCGAGGGAGTGCGCCCGTGCCCTGAGCGATTTCGTTGACCAGAACCTGCGCGGCGCGCCGCACGAAGCGGCCGCCGACCGAGTGCATCTGCCGAGCGCGTTGCTGGCGCCGCTGCCGTGACTTCAGGCCTGGCCGGCAACAGCTTCGCGGCTGCTCGAATGCCCGGTGTGCTCTCGCTGCCCAGGCTCGACGCATCGGTGCCGCGCAAGATCGTGCCGGGCCGGCTCGGCGCCGCCAACGCCGCGATCACCCGCTTCCTGCTCGACGCCAAGGCGCTCCGCAACGGCGACCTGCCCGAAGTCTTCGACGACTCGATGCGTGCCTGCGAACGGGCCCTCGGCCACTGGATCGCGCGTCAGATCGGTCCGCTGCGGTGCCTGCGGCCGGCCTTCCACATGCAGGTGCTGGACAGCCTCGGCCACACCATCGACCGCAGCCGGCAGGGCAGCGACCGCGAGCTGCCGCCCTATGCCGCGGTCGAAATCTCCTGGTCCGAAGCGGGCGTCCAGGAATGGCCGGTCGGTCGCCGGCTGGAAGAACTCGAAGCGGCATGTCCCAGCCTCGGCGCCACGGTGCTGAATGTCCTGCATCGGCAAGCCCTCCGCGCCTATCCGCTGTTCACGCCCACCGTGGCGTGCGACATGGCGTCGTGGGTCTACTGGTACGGCGAGGAGGATGAGGAGACGGCGCTGGACATGCAATGTGGCGACGACGAGGAAGCGCGCGAAGCGGCCCGCGCGGAGATGGTCAGCCGCGATCTGCTGGACGATGCGTTCCCGGCCTGGGCAAGGACATGGCCCAGGCGGCGCACGAAGGATCGCTCGCCGAACCTCTGGTCCACCATCGACCTGCGACGCGCAGCCGAGCGGCTGACCGATCCCCGGCAACGCGCCATCGTCGGCGACGCAATCGCGCTCGCGCGGCTGCCCATCGCCGATGACTTCCGCTGCGACTGCGACGGCGAGTTCGTCGGCTTCGGCGCGGTCCTGTCGTGGACGGAGGGCGACCTGACGACGCGGGTCTTCGACGACCTGATGCAGCACGCGCAGGAGGGCGAATGCTGCGACCGCATGGGCGAGCAGCGGATGGCGCTGAGCGCGCCCGCGGCGATGACGCAGTGGCAACGGGCGATGCGTCCACGCTTCAAGGCCATCGCGCTGATCGACCGCTTGATCGGCAGGCTTTCGAGCTGAGACTGTCCCGATGAACCAGGCCGACTTCTCGATCCACGTGCCGACCGATGGCGTGCTGAAGCTCGACCAGGCCGTGCTGATCTACCGGGGAGCGTCCGGCGGCGCGCTGGCCACGGTGCACGAGATCGAACACGTCGACAGCGAGCCGGTGATCGGCGCCGGCCGCGCGATGACGCCGCGCAGCGCGCTGTCGCTGGCCCGCGCGTTGCTCAAGCGCGCCGCGCACGGCGGCTTCCTGCCCGACAACGTGCTGTTCCTGGCCGGCGACCTGATCCTGTGGTGGCTGCCCCCGGGCCTGCGACACGTCAGCTTCCGCGTATCGGAGCGCGATGCTGCGCTGCTCGGCGGCGCCGAGTGCGGCGAGGCGGTGCCGCATCCGGGGCTGGTGTTCGCGGCGTCGAGCCGGGAGTGGCGCGTGTGGGCCGTCAAGGGCTCGCAACGGCCGACGCCGGCGACGCCGCTGTTCCAGGCGCCTTACTTCAATGTCGATGCCAAGGGGCACGTCTGCCAGGGCAGCGCGCCCAGGCCCGACGGCACCACCACCGAGAAGGTCGAGGCCTGGAACGATGCCTTCTTCCGCAGCTACTTCACGCATCCGAACGTGAGCGCGAAGCTGGTGGCCTACCGGGGAGGGGGCTTCGGGTTCTGGCGCGACATGCTGGATCGGCGCTTCGGGCGGTTTCCGCAGCGGGTGCTGGTGCCGATGAACCTGACGCTCGGGGCGCTGCTTGGCATCAAGGAGGGCCGGTGATGCAAGGCGTCCTGGACCCGCGAGACGCCGCGCTGCAGTCGGCCTGCCCGGTGGTGATCGCGCCGCGCTTCGGCCCGTTGCCTCCGATGCCGCCGGGCCAGCGCCTGATCGCCGCAGCCAACGGACTGTTCGTCCAGGTCCGGCTCGACTGGCTAGATTGCGTGCATTGCCTGACCCCCGAGGGCCTCGGGCTGCCGCTGCCGTACGGCAGCGTGAACGAGCATCTGCGCTTCGCCTTCGGCTTGTTGCCCATCCGGCTAATCGAGCAGTTCGTCGATGCCGGCCGCCACTCCCTGCCGAACGAGTCGGCCGGCGCGTTGATCTACTCGCGGTCGAGCGGGCGGCTTCGGCTGGCGATCTGCGAGCCGGCACGCTGCTCACCCACGCGCATCGACTATCGCCTGCCGCCGATGGCCGCTGACGAAACGCTGGCCGTCGACCTGCACACACACGGCCGCCTGCCGGCGTTCTGGTCGGATGAGGACGATCGGGACGACCAGGGGATCAAGGTCGCCGGGGTGTTCGGGCGGCTCCACGAGGAACGGCCGGATGCGTGCTTCCGGCTCGGGCTCAACGGCCTGTATCTGCCGCTGCCCCATCCCTGGGCCGCGTCGAGCGTCGGCGCACCGCCGATGGCGGAACCGGCCCTGGTCCGACGCTGGCTGCGCCGCTTGCTCCAGCGGTGGTCGGCAGGAAGATGACCGACATGGAACACATCATCATTCCCGACCTGCTCGACAAGCGCGTCGAAGTCCACCTGGTGGGCGTAGGCGGCAACGGCGCGCAGATGGCTGCCTGCCTCGCACGGCTGGACATCGCCATGCGCGCGCTCGGCCACCCGCACGGGTTGCACGTCACCGCCTTCGACGCGGACCGGGTCAGCGAGGCCAACGTGGGGCGGCAGCACTACAGCGCGGCCGACATCGGCCAGTACAAGTCCATCGTCTCCGTCCACCGCTTGAACCTCTTCTACGGGCTGGACTGGTCGGCCGTCCCGCAGCGCTATGAGGTTGTGCAGGAGGCGCGACCCTACGGCCGCGGCGCCGACATCCTGATCAGCTGCGTCGACAGTCGGGCGGCGCGGCGGCAACTGCACCGCAGCGCGTTCGACCGCTTCTCCGGCTTCCGCTACTGGCTCGACCTCGGCAACACGGAGTCGACCGCCCAGGTGGTGCTCGGCCAGCCTGCAAACCGACAGACGGACAGCCTGGGCGCGCAGCGCCTGCCGTGCGTGACCGAACTGTTCCCCGAGCTGCTGGACGCCGATGTGCCGGACGACGATCGGCCTTCGTGCTCGGTGCGCATGACGCTGGCGTCGCAGGGGCTGTTCGTCAACGACGTGGCGGTGCGCTTTGCGGCGCAGCTGTTGTACGAGCTTTTCTCCAGAGGCCGCATTGCCGCGCACGGCGTCGTCGTCAATCTGGACAGCAAGCGCAGCGGACCGATCGAGGTCGATCCGGGCACCTGGGCGCGGTTCGGCGTTCGACGGGTGGACGACCGGAGCCTCAAAGCGGAGAGAGCCAAGGAGGGCGTTGAATGAAAGATTGGAACGTGCGAGTGTTTCGGGAGGGAAGGCCGGTGATGCTGGGGCAGGTCAGCGAGCGCAACGAGGCCTTGGCGCGTTGCGCGGCGCTCCACAAGTTCGGCGTCAGCGACGACGAGTTGGCAATGCGGGAAAGGGGCAGGGAAGGCCTGGCCATCCGTCCCGACGACGACTTCGAGGTTTCCCCGGCCAATTGATCGACGCGCGAGACGTGGCTCGCGCGGTCGATGAGTTGATGCGCAGGCTGCGATCACGGTGCCTTGCGGCCCTTGCGGCGTATGGCGGTGGACTGGCCTAGGTACGCGCCAGCCGCGCGCAGGCGCGAATGCCCGGCTCTCTCCGATACGGCCAGCCGTGCTTGCCGGTCCAGGTCGGCCGGCACGCACCCGCCACCGCGCACCGGGGCCGCCACGCCGGTCAGATCCTCGTAGAAGCCCTGCAGATTGCCGTGGCGCAGGCCGTGCGCCGTGACGCCGCGCTGCGCCTTCGTGAAGCCGAACTTCTCCAGTGCGTAGTCCAGCCGGCGCAGGTTGCGCTTGAGGCCGTGCGCCGGGTTGCCCATGTGGGCGTCGCGACCCTCGACGACGGAGCGGGCATGCGCGACCGCCTCGCGCTGCGCCGCGGTCTCCAGCGCAATCCAGCGCTCGCGCCCACCTTTGCCCTTGACCCACACATACTCATCCGCCCGCCGCTGCTCGGGCGGCAGGTCGGTCTGGTCGAACGGGAAGACGTGGGCATAGGGCTTGTGCATGACCGACTCCTTGCGACGCAGACCCAGTGCGTCCATCAACCGCATCGAAGCCGCGATCCGCGGATCGAAGCGGGCGACCGCGGCCAGCGCCGCCTCCACGTCGACGCCGTTGCCGCGCCAGCTCTTGTCGCGCTGTGCGTATTCGTGACGTTCGTATTCCTCCAGGCTGAGCCCGTAGCGCTCGGGCTTGCGCACGAAACCGTGCTTGCCCATCCAGGACGCCAGCCCGCGCAGGAAGCTCAGGTAGGTCTGGATGGTGGGCGGCGCCAGTTGCTCCCGCTGCCAGACCTGCACCATCGCATGGATGTGCTTCTGGCCGAGGTTGCGCGGGTCTGGCGGCTTGTGGAAGCCGGCCTTGAGCTTCAGGTCGCGGAAGAACCGGCGCAGGAAGCGCGCGCGCTCCTGTCGGGTCTTGTGCGAGACGCTCTTCTCGAAGACCGTGTGCCGGCCGTTGTGCAGCGCGAGCAGCACGTCCAGCACCCTGAGCGGGTCGGTCTTGCCGGGGTGGTGGCTGTCGAGAATCTCCTGCGGCGATCGGCCGCTCCATTCCTGGCGGCGAAGCGGCTGCTGCGAGCGGATGCGGCGCGCATGGGTTGGTCCGTGGACCAGGTGGGTGGATGTCCGGAACTCTGATGGCGTGAACATGTAGGGCTTCCTTCAAGGTTTGAATGCGCCTCCCGAGCGGCGCACGCGTTGATCGACAGGCATCGTCGTTGCCGGCACGCCGCGGATGCCATCGCGGCGTGCCGGTGGTGGTCTGTGATCACGCCGCCGCGCCCGACCACAGGAGGCGCGACGACGACCCAGAAGTTCTGCGGTCCTGGGCAAGCCCGGGCGCCGCTCGGTCGGTCTTAAAAATGAACACGTGATCCGGCTCCGTCCGCGCATTTCTGCGACCACGGAGATGGTTGATGTCGATCGCCTCTGGGGCAGGTCGACATCGAGCGAGGAGGTCTGGCCTCTCGCCGACTGGTGGATCAATCCTGGATTCGTAGCGTCATCCGCTGGCATGGGTCCACCCCTGACCGAAAGTCCAGGGCGGTGCGAGCGTTTGAGCGAGAGCGAGCAGGGAGCCCATAGGGCAAGCACGACTGCGCGCGGCGTTGAACAACGCATGCTCGGGCGATGACGGGATCGGGAACTCGGCATCCAGTGCCGGCCCGGTGACGAAGGCCACGACGCGCTTCAGGAGCGCCCAGCGGGATGCTGGCAGGGTCGGTGGCGCATGCACTACGAGAAGGAAACCTCGGCGCCATCACCTCCGGGGTGATGGCCGCACCGGCTCGGGGCCGGGGCTTCAAGGGCAGGTGACGACTGCGACGCCTCTTTGCTGCACAGGGCAGGGGGCTGAGGGTGCCCTCGGGAGTGGGTAGTTGACGATGGATGGGCGGTCGCGGTCAATGCGCAGCCCCGCAAGCGACGCGATGGCGCGGGGCTTGACGGTGGCGGACAACGTGCTAGCGAGCGGGCGGTGAGGGCCGTTTTGTGTCGCAAACGAGCCGCGGGCGGATTTGCACGACGGAGTTGACAGGCTCGACGTCGGCCTCTGGCCTCGGCTGGGGCGCTGGAGGCCGGCATTCCTCAGACGGCTCCGCCACATCGGCAGTGAGCCGAGCCGGGTTGAAAACCCTCGGCCCAGTGAGATCGTGGTGTCACGCATTCACATCATCGCCCCTTCCGACGGCAACCAGCCCGCGCATCTCGTACCGCAGTGGAAGCCGACTGCACCTGCAGCGTGCCTGCAGTCGAAATCGTGGCCGTTTGGCGGGATTTGCGTGTGGCCGGGGTGCGTCGCGTTGGCGATGCTGATCCCCACTTCAACCTCACCAGGAGCCAGTTCATGGATTCGATCGTCAGGGCGGTGGATGTCGGTTCCGGCAACACCAAGTTCGTCACCGGCGTGGCCGGGGCGGAGATTCGCTGCGCCATCTTTCCCTCCGTCGCCTATCCGTCCAGCTGCGACACGCCCACCTGGCCGGTGGCCGAGCGGCGCAAGACGGTTTGCATCCCGGTCGGGCCGCTGTACTACGAGGTCGGACCGGACGTCGGGCTGGCGGCCGACACCTTCAGGGCCAAGCAGCTGCACGACGAGTACACCGAGTCGCCCGAGTACATGGCGCTGCTGCGCGGGGCGTTGTCGATGATGAAGGTGCCGCACATCGACCTGCTCGTCGTCGGTCTGCCGGTGGCGCTGCTGGCCCTGAAGAAGGCTGCGTTGGAGAAGGCGATGGTCGGCACGCATCAGGTCGGCAGCGGCCGGGCCATCACCGTCCACAAGGCGCTCGCCGTCGCGCAACCCCAGGGCGCGCTCGTGCACTTCGCGGCCGAGCACGAGAAGATGGCGACGATCGGCAACGAGCAGAGCCTGGTCATCGATCCGGGCTCGCGGACCTTCGACTGGCTGGTCTGCCGCGGCATGCGTTTGGTGCAGAAGCAGTCGAGCTCAATCAACCGAGGCATGTCCGACGTGCTGCGGTTGCTGGCCGCAGAGATCTCCAAGGACATCGGCACCCCGTATCGGGACTACGACGCCATTGACCTGGGGCTGCGCACCGGCAAGGCGCCGATCATCTTTCAGAAGCCGTCAGTAGTGTCCCAACGTCCTCAACCGAGTCGCTGGTAAGTTGATGATCTGCCTTGGCAAATCGCGATCGCGGTCTGGTCTCGATTTGAACTTCGAGCCGCAGACTTCTGGCCCTTTGCGGTGCTGT
>WBZL01002874.1_pt1 | contig 16295 bp, 12 predicted proteins | sample 5204291 | NCBI WGS metagenome assembly WBZL01 (sample SAMN12344345, study PRJNA552823) | activated sludge metagenome | biome: Activated sludge suspended growth; feature: Nitrification reactor; material: Wastewater; isolation source: activated sludge from nitrification reactor of wastewater...
AAGCGTTGTCCCACCGACAGACACTCCTCAACCCACGCTCACCTTCGCGCCGACCGAAACATTCACCCCGACAATTACCTTCACGCCAAGCATCACCCCGACGTTCACGATCACATCCACGCCGACATTTTCATTCCCTGTGGTTACGGTCAACAAACAAGCGCATTGCCGCTACGGTCCCTCGCAAGCCTATCTCCACGCCGCAGACTTGTACCCCGGCGATGTTGGCACAGCGCGCCAGCGATTTCTATATAGCAAATGGCTGTACGTGAAATTCGACAAACTGGATTATTTCTGCTGGGTCGCGCCATCCGTTGTGGATGTGGTCGGCGATGTGACCACGCTGGAGTACAAAGAACTTTATCTGCAATCCATCGGGAGCAACATGTACGGTCCGCCGCAGAACGTGTTTGCGGTCCGCGATGGGAAAAAAGTTACGATCCATTGGGACAAAGTCGTGATGACCAACGACGACGACCGCGGCTACCTCCTCGAACTGTTCGTCTGCCAAAACGGCGCGTATATTTGGTGGACCGATTCATACCCCGATCAATTCAAAACTAGTTACACAGTCACCGACGAAGCGGGTTGCAACTTCCCCTCTTCAGGAAAACTATACACCGTCGAAAAGCATGGATTCTCCGAAGCGGCGATTATCCACTGGCCCCCGCCGTAGATATTTTTCAAAGCATGAATCGAAATGCCATCTTCACTCCTTTAATTCTTCTCGCGTTCACAGCGTGCCATGCCAACGCGCCGCAACCTCCATTGCCGACTGCGACACAGACGGACTCGTCCCCCACTGCGACTTTCACCGCCCCACCGACTCTGACCGCCACCCCGCAACCGCATCGTCCGCCGGTTCAACTTGGTCCAAACCAGACGGATTTTCCGACGGGCGTCAATCCGCTCACGGGGCTTGAGGTGCACGACCCGTCGTTGTTAGACCTTCCCGCAGTGTTAGTTTCCATCAGTAACATGCCCGTGACTGCCCGTCCGCAAGCGGGACCCGCGTTCGCGCCGTGGATCTTCGAGTTTTACATCGGCGAAGGCTCCACGCGATTCATGGGCGTGTTCTACGGCGACAATTTGCGCGCGATTCCCAACGTCACTGGCGGATGCAAGGTGCGCGAGGAAGTCTTCTTTCCAACAGGGCATTGGATCGGCAACCGCATCTGGCTCGATGAAAACGCGGACGGCGTGCAAGACAGTTGGGAAGCGGGAGTTGGGGGAGTCTGCGTCCGCTTGCTGGATGCGAACAGCCGAAATGTTTTAAACGAAACGACAACCGATTCAAATGGATATTTCGCCTTCGATCATCCGCGCGATGATGCGATCATCCAAGTCGTCAAACCCGATGCGTATCAATTCACTCTGCAAAATGTCGGCGATGAGGATTCTGATTCGGATGCGGACGCCGAAGGGGAGCTAAAAGTCCCCGCGGGTGAATCAACCCTCCCGTATGTTGACGCGGGGCTCGTCCTCCAAAAAATCCCAACGATGACGGCGAGTCCTGTTGTGACCGGGACTCCTCCGAATTGGTTTTTTCCGCTTGAGCCATATATCGGACCTGTGCGGTCGGGGCGACTCACGTACAACCAGATCGGCGGGATGTTTCCGAATAGTTGTCTCGTGTATGCGAGCGCAGCGGAGGACATCGGCGAGCAACTTGATGCGTGCGAGATCGTTTATGGCGTGGATAAAACCACGCCCAACAGCGCGTTGCTCACGCGCGCGCGGTTGCGCGAACTCGCAAAGAATGCGTTGAACCCGCGGCAACCTGTGAATTATTCGGGAAATGTTTTCTCCGATTCAATTCTGAACGACGGGCGTATTGCGAATGAGATCGATGTCTTCTACAATTCGTTCACGCAATCGGGCTGGCAATACGACCCGATCTCGCAAACGTATTTGCGTTGGACAGACCGAGCCGATCAAACTGGAAATCTTTTTCCCGCAACAGATCGTCTGACGGGCAGGCAAATGGCGTTTGAAAATGTGATCGTATTGTTCGCCGAACATTCGCGCTATCGTCATAATCAACTTGAGATTTTGCTCGGCGCGGGTCAAAAGGGAGTCGCGTACTTATTTCGTGATGGACAAGTTTTTAGAATCCAATGGTCAACATTGAATCGTGAATACGAGAAGGCGACAGGTTTGCTTCGTCCGATCTATTTTGTCGATTCGTTCAACAACCCCATTCCTCTCCACCCAGGCAGAACGTGGATTCATTTGATGACTCCATTTTCATCTGTGAGCGATCAAGGCAACGGCGCGTGGCTGGCGCAATTTGTTCAACCCGCCGATCCGTTGGATACGCCGACGCCGTGAAAGGCAAGGGAGGATTAGAGAATTAGAAGATTGAGATTAGAGACTGGAGACTGGAGATTGGAGATTGGAGATTGGAGATTGGAGACTGGAGACTGGAGATTGGAGATTTATGAATTTCTATGCCGCAAAACTAAAATTCCTTTTCGAGAAAAACGCGAATCCATCCCAAGCCGCGCCGATGAAGAAGTATATGCGCGATCAGTTCGAATATTTGGGAATCAAATCTCCGCAGGTGAAGGAGTTGCTTCGGGAGCATGTGAAACTTCATGGCATGCCAACGCTTGAGGAGATGGACGAGATCGCTCTCGACTTGTGGAGCCTGCCTCAGCGCGAATTTCAATATGTTGCGATGAGTTTGATGGAGAGGCTGGAAAAGAAACTGCCCGAGTCGTCTATCAAAACGCTGGAATATATGATCACGCACAAATCATGGTGGGACACAGTGGACAACATCGCACACATCGTCGGCGCGCATTTTCGCCGCTTCCCCGATGTGAAGGAAAAATATCTCGCCAAATGGCGTAAGTCAAAAAATATCTGGCTCAGGCGCACGGCGATTCTGTTTCAACTCGACTACAAGAAAGAAACGGATTTTGATCTACTGCGCAAGATCATCCGCGAGAACCTCGGCTCGGATGAGTTCTTCATCAACAAAGCCATCGGCTGGTCATTACGCCAATACGCGCGAGAGGATACAAAGGCAGTGAAAAGGTTTGTGAAGGAAACCGACCTGCATCCCATCAGTCGGCGCGAGGCGATGAAGCATTTGAGGTAAAAGTAGCCGGTGGCTTCGCTTGTCGTCAATTCTGCAATCAGTGGCTTGTTTTTATCATCTGTCCCCAAGTTCTTTGGACGAGAACGCCCACACCTATCCCAGCCAACAGACCAATCAAGATACCGGCGATGAGTTTGATGAGTTCATTGGAGGTTTGTGTGATTACAATTTGTCCAAGATACCTGCCAGCCAAGCCCGCGAGCGCCATTGCAAGGAGAATACCGAATACTTCAAGAGCAATCTTGCGCACCAACTCGCCACTCGTGAGATTGCCTCGCTTGTACAACTCCCTTTGCTTCTTGATAATAGGCAGAATGACTACGCCGAAACTTAGCAGGAGTAGAGACATGCCAAGAACTGGCATGGCGGATGGAAAGAACCACATCAAGATAACCAAAATCACCAAAAGTAATAAACCAACAAGCTTCATCTCGTCTCCTTTCGCTTATTTTTAACATTATGGTATAGGTGTCGCAACAAAAATTGAATAGTTAGTCGAAAGACCATTGTAAGGCGTCAAATATTTCAAGGCCAAATCTGCATCGCCATATTCTTCTTTTAGTATATTTCTATAATCCTCAGGCTTGAAATACGCCAATGAAACTATGGAAAATTCAGACTTGCAAGGCGAACCGTCGACATTCGACAGTGTTGTTCCCTGATAGCAACCTACAGTTATCCCGATATTGGGATAATAGAAGTGAATAGATTTTTTCCAATAGTCCGGATGAATTGTTGGGCTTGAAACTAAAATCACTCCATCTGGTTCTCCAAAAACATCAAGAACCTGACCCATTATCAACATGTCGTTTATGTAAATGCGGTCAACCACATCATCGTCATCCTCTTCAAATATAAACGATATTATTGGGGGAGAACCATTAGGATGATAACGATATGATTCATCAATGAACCTAATCTTGATAAACTGATAACCTGATAAGTATTCCCCTTCTTCAATTTGAATCTGGCTTGAATCTGCCGGGAACGTATCAAGCACATTTCGTATTTCCTGCCTTGTGGAAACACCTGTTTGCAGTCCATTCCAGCAGGGATTCTCGCACCCAGTTTGGTCAAATTCTGCAGGGGAAGCTGGAATTTCTTCAGACCAGAAAAGAATTCCGCAAGATAATCCACCGCAAAGTAACAAGCCAAAACTAAGAATCAACAACTTTTGCTTATATATTCGCATTTTAGTTCTCCTACTTATCTGTCAAAAAATCCCAGCAAATGATCTATGATAAGAATCAAGTTGTTTCTTTGCTTATTCACAATCTGGTATCCACTCCAAACAGCCAGTTTTCTCAAACTGCTTGAACGCATCCAAAGGATTAACCCAATTTGGTTCATTGATGCCAAATTCCCGAATGTATTTCAAGAAATCCTCCTCGCTGGCAAATCCTACCTCGATCTTCTGATCGGGTACAATAACTATCCAATGCCACATCGGATCAGTAGGGAATATTTGTGGATTGGTTGGAGCAAAGATCATGATCGCGTCATGATGCACGGCTATTTTTTCTATGCTTCGAATGCGAGTTACGGGAGGATTCTCAAGTAGGTCCATTTGCCAACCTACGGATGTGCCTTCATCCGTTACTACCCTGTATGGCTTGATCAACGGCACGACCAAAAACTTTCCTTCTCCGGAATCCTCGTAGAACGGGTCGCTCTGCCGATGTTTTTTTTGAGACAAACCTCTGCAACTCAGTGTAGAGATCAGCAGGATAAGCAGGGCAAAAATTGGTGCGTATTTCATGATCTTGTTTTCCTTGAAATAGAATGATAAAACGATTTATCTGTCATTTGACCAGTGAGCTTGTACTTGCATTTCATTATTACCCCCAAGGATATCGTGATATAGAAAGCCCAATATTTTCGTGACAGCATTGTATGCGCTGCTTCTATCCTTGGACGGCTCCAAGTCGAGCTCATCCTCAAGAGCATAATCAATATGGGAAGGAATCGGTTCATCTTGAAAGAATTCACTAACCCTCCCGTTTTCAGGTCTAGCAAAAGTCCATTCCAATCAATGATTCTTTTTTCGATTTCGCCACCATCGCCAAAGAGGCTTCCCTATCCAAGAACCTACAATCCCAGCCAACCAAAGTATCCATAGATTTGGTAAATGCTCCATAGTGTTACTCCTGATTTGACGATTTCCAAGGGCGGCGTTCCCAGGCTTGATACGCCATTGAAATAGTTCCCCAAACAAAGAAAAAATGAAAAACCAACCCCATGAGGGAATACCCTATTGTGCCGCCATGCCTTTCTGCAACGCCGGATAGAAAGGCTCCAAAAATACCTGCTATTGGCGCAAGCGATAGCACAGACATGGCAATAACTCTGCCGAGACAGGATCGAGGCGCGAAGATTTCTGTATGAAGGGTTTCGGAAAGTTTCTCGTTGAGAAGTGGCAACATTGCCGCAAGCACGTACATTGCTCCCAATGGAGCAATAACCTTCCATGAGGGAAAACTTGCGTATACAAGATTGAGGCAAGCTACACCGATCACCGCTGGCATTATAGTTATTGAAATTAAGTACCTCGATATCCAAGACATCAATTTGTTTTCATCGTAGATGCGATATGCGATGCCAGACATAAAAAAAATAGCGCTACATCCTAGCGCGATATACATAGAAAAATAATTGAAGATTATTTTTCTATCTCCCGTTGGTGTGACTCCTGCCAGTGATACAGTGACTGCCAACACAATTACTCCCACAAATATATATTTTATTACTTCTGCCGATTTCTTCTGTTTATTCATAGGTTACGGCTCCGGTGTTTGATTAGGGATACCCTGGGTGTGTTGGTTGGCGATGACGGCATAGGAGTTGTTAATGCGCGCTCAGGAGTTTACTGACCCATGTTGTTGCATACAGAAATATGTCGAATTTAGGGTATAGAAATTAAACGCCAATCCATCATGTAAAGAGTCACTCTTTCTGGCAGACCTAACATTTGATTGTTCAAGAGAATTTTGCTTTCGCCCGTTGATAAGTCGAGCAGATTTATGACGCCAAGCGCGTTTATATTGTCAATTGCTACTTCATTTGATATCGGAGACCATAGAAAAGTTCCAGATGTGTATTGAACCGGCCAGATAACATCTGTTTTCCCGGTCTCCGTATTACTAACACAAAACAAAGATTTTTCCTCCCGGTAGCCATAATAACCAATGAATTTACCATCAGGCGACCAACGCACGTCACCACCAAATTGCGTATTACAATCTTTCGGGTCAATTAGCAAGCGAGTGTTCGTTAGTCCATCTTTTGAAATATTACCAATCCATAATTCTGCGTTTGCTGGATAATTTGCTTGTACGGGGTATGTAAGTTTCGTGCCATCAGGCGAGAATCGGTAGGAGGAGCCACTAAGGAAAATAGGGAGCCCGCTATAATTCGATAATTCTTGAATTAGTTTTTGTGTGCCGTCTAAAGTGACAAGATAAACGTTTTTATTTTGCGTTAGCCAATAAGAACCCTCAGGTGATGTTAATAATGCGCCTCCCGAAGGGGAGATTTCTGTAACCACGCCAGACTGAAGGTCAATGCTATAAAGTGAACTATTCCCATATTTGATTCTAGATTCAACTAAAACAATTCTGTCTGTTAGCCAAACAGCATCAGGGAAACCATTATTCAATTGAGGATGTTCAACAGCATCAAGAATCTTTATTGGGTTATCACCATCATACCTACTAACCCAAAGCCCTTCCTCATTCTTGTATAGAAGTTGTTTACCAGATGGTGACCAGCCATAGGCAAATTGCGCTTTTGGGATCAGTGAAATCTTATTCCTATCTATATCATAGATAAACGCTTTAGACGATCCATTGATAAGAATTTGTGATGTGCGACTGTCCGCGGGAGATTGTTTATAAAACATCGCAAAAACAATTATTAATGAGCCCAACAAGAGTAGGATAAATAAAAACTTTTTGTTTTTCATAGTAATACCTTATTTGCAATCATGATGAGTTCCATCGTTAAAGTAATATTGAGTACTATATTGTCCGTACTCTATATATACTGGAGTCCCCTCATCCATAGGAAGCGATACACCTGTTGGTGTCGCACAGTATGATGTAACGCTAAAGGCTATCTCTGGATGACCTTCGAAAGGTAATACTGGCAGATTGTTGGGCCAAACCAAAAGCCCTGTTGACGGATCGTAAGCGGGAGATTCCATAAGCATAGTGGCTACCTGTAAAGTTTGATCCCAATTGGTTTCTATCGCATCAGAGTTTTGGTGAGGGTAGGGCGCATTAAAAGCATTAAACGCTGGTTCTTGCCCGCTTTGGCCGTCTTCAGTTTCATAGTCGTAAGGCTGAGAAATGACGTATAAAATCAGGCTCTGATATTGTTCTAACGACAGACTTTCTACTCTTATTCCTCTGTTCCGAAGAATGGAATTAATGCGGTTTATCGCCACCTGCATTACGTTTGCAGAGGTAAGAGCATTAATACTCGATCCACCTTCGCCATATAGAGTGTGAGCCAGCATAACTGATGGAGAATCATTTGGCGATAGGCATACTGATTTTATTCCATCTTTCTCCGACTCAATACAATAACCCTGCCAATAGTTTACATATTCTGCAGGTGTTCTGTAAGAGATTGAGGGAATTATGTATTCTATACCGGCATTGATAATACATATCACCTTGTTGGGATCTGTGTTGGGGACATAATAAATTTGATTATTTGGATTAGCGTCGCTATTATTGGCTTCAACAAACTCATCCACAGTTATTCCATATCGCACAGCGATATTTATACACACATCATTTGGTTGTACAACATATACTGCTGGTGGTAACGTAAACGGTATGGGTGTAGTTGTTGCCGTCGGTGGAACTGTTGGTGGGATAGGCACGGGTGTCTCGGTAGATGGGCAGAGTGTTGGCGTGGTCGTTGGTACAGACGGCACATTTCCCGTTCCACATGCGGAGAGAAGCATGCCGAGTAGCAACAACCCAACCACGATGCCGTGAAATCGCTTTTTCTTTCCGGTGGTGAGAACACCTGCCACCGGCAAGGCGCCAATACCTGCCAGATTGAAAAGCGAGACAGCGGGCGGAGTGAAGATTGGTTGTCCCAAACAATTGAGATAATAGGTTGTTCCTGCAATTGCGGCAAGGGTCACTGTTCCTGCGGTTGCCCAAGCCGCTGTGGGATGAGTTTGAAACAGGCTAAAGAGACTCGCCCAGCCATTTTGAACTGTCTCCATCGCCATGTTAGCGTTGTTCTTTACGGTATCAACTACAGGCTTGATGTATGGTTGATAGATATGTTCATTAATCCACTTCGCCGATTCCTTGACAACCTCTTTGATCTTTTCCGCCGCTGGTTTGATATAAGGTTGATAGACTCTTTCGTCAAGAACAATTACGACAGGTTCAACGATTTTGTCCTGCACAAAGGTTGTGACAGTGTTCCATGTTTTTTGAATTGGCTCAACAATATTCTCCTGCGCGAAGTCTACTGCCTTGTCCCACCAGTTGGTTTGTGCTTCCTGCTCACCCTGTCTCATCGCGGCATAATAGGCGGCATAGCCTGCCTGCAACTCTTCGGCTTTCCGCTTCTCCTCTGCCGCTTTTTGTGACGCTTGCCAATGGGCTTCCTCTTCTTTCTCAAAGCGCGTCATCTTGTTCGCCATATGTTCGTTCTGCGCGTCCCGCCTCATCTGCTCCGCTTCCAAATTGGACGCATACGCTCCGGCGTTGAAGACGCCATCTCTGGTCGCATCCTTGATCGCCTTGCTTCTGGCCGCCGCATCCATTTCCTTGCCATGCTTCGTTTTATATTCCCGATTCGCCTCATAGATCGCCGCGCCGTTGGCGTCCCATATCTTTTGTAATTCTTTGCGTTGTTTAGCGAGTTCCTTCTCTTGGCGGGTCAACGATGGCTCTTCATCTCGACTGGCGCGGGCTTTGACTTGCTCCGCTTCATCTCGACTGGCTCGATGCAACGCTTTGCGCTTCTTCTTTTCTTCCAACGCGGTAGCCGTTGCCCAGCCAATGAGCGCGGCGGCGGTTGCGCCCCACAGGATGTTTGAGTTGGATGAGGTGGAAGCAGAGGCTGTACCCGTAGCCAGCAATAGGGAATTTTGAGTAACTTCTTTGGGGTCTGTGGTTAATCCACCAAAACTTGTTTGCGGCGGCGTTGTTAATGATGAGTTTGCGATAGGCAACTCATCCTCATCGAACAATTCCTGTGGTGGAAGGAGTGGTTCCTGATTGTTTGTAATCGTAGGCTGGAGCAAAGAGAACACTGCGGGTTGGGGAACAATCACCCTGCCCAATCCGAAACGCTCATTGCCTGCTTGGTCTTTAGCTTTGATCCACACCAGATATTCGCCGGGCGGAGCAACCGTGCCATCCCTGAACTTTCCATTCCATGTGATCTCACCTTTAAACTTGTCCCCTGAAACTTCTTCATCCCACGTGACTTTTTTGTATTTCTCGTCTTCATCTTCAATCACGATACGCAATGCCGCAAGTCCGCTGCCATCATCCTGAATGTTGTACCCAATAGTCTTGTTCACTTCCCATGAAGAAAGAAGGTCAATCGCGGGGGCTGTAGTGTCTACATAAAATTCCTGAATAGGAGTTTCAGTCTGATTCCCCGCATTATCGGTCGCTTTGAACTGGATCGTGTGATAGCCGTCCGTAAAAGAGACAGGAGAGGTGTACGCCTGATAAAGCCCGCTATCGGCGGAAACTTCGAGTGAAGCAATGCCCGAAGTGAGATCGCTGGCGCTGGCTGTGACTTGCATGTTGGAACTATACCACCCGTTGCCTCCCATCGCGCCGTTTACATTCAGGCTGATGGAAGGTGTGACCGTGTCTACCGAAATGGTGGTTGATGAGTTGGAGACATTCCCTGCATTGTCTACGGCGTGCACATCAACGGCATACACTCCATCATTAAGGGTGGTCGAGGCTGTCCATGCTCCGCCATTGACCGACAACAAGACACTGGATAATCCTGATGTGGAGTCTGAACCAATGGCAGTAACCGTTGTAGAAGAAACATACCAGGTATTCGTCCCGTTTGAGCCGATGACATCCAGACCCACATTCGGCGACATTGCATCCACTTTGGCGGAGAGACTTCCCATCTCGGAACTGTCGCCATACGATGATAACGCCCAAAAGGTGAGATCATTGTTGCCTTCGCTCAAAGGCACATCGCACGAAGAACCCGAACAGGCAAATGTTTGTCCGTTCAACGAGCCTTCAACCGCGAGAATGTTGTAACCCGCTAAAGGCTCGCTTCCATTCAGGGTAAGCGTAGGCAAAGTGTTACACCAGCCATTGTTCGAGTTGCAATTTTGCAGGGAACTGCTAATGGCCGCAGGAGGTAAGTTGATTGTCTTTTCTACGACTTCTGATATGGTGCCGAGTTTGTACGAATAGGTGGCATCGCCGCAAGCGCTACCCGGCTTGCGTTTCCACTCGCAGACGATACAATCGTCCGCCTTATTTCCTTTTTTATCAAGGCAATATGGAGCCTTATTATTGTCCCGCGCCCACACACCATAATCATACGTGTCCACTTCGCTCGTGGTAGTTGTGCGATCTGGTCCAAGATAATCTGCCAAGACAGGTGTGACAATTCCTAAAATCAGAACTGTTATAACAAAATACAAGAGCGATTTGCGTTTGATATGGATAAGATCAGATTTGCCTTGCATGGTTTTCCTGCCAATCAATGATGATGACTTCTAATGAAGCCGCAGGAGCATACAGGCGAATAGTGATGTAGGAGTTTACAGGCTTGTTTGGAATGGATTACAAATGCGAAAGGCTGTCTGACAGATTTTTATCTCGAAACCTGCCGCCAAAAGCAATCTCCCTCAACGGTGAAGAGAGTGCTTCTCGAAGACTCTCAACGACATCAGCGGTTCCTCAAAAACTTCGTCGCGTCTGAAAAGTGACCTTTGAGATAATCGCGCACGGCGGGTTCTATGTCCATTTCATCCAACGCTTTGTGCATGCACCATTCCCATTGACTACTTTCCGTCTCGCCGATGGAGAATGGCGCGTGACGCATTCGTAAAGCAGGATGACCACGCGATTCGATATAGAGTTGCGGTCCGCCCGACCAGCCAGTGAGGAACATGAAAAGTTTTTCGCGCGATTGTTTCAAACTCTTCGGATGAATGGCGCGGATGTCCGCGGCTTCAGGCGCGGAATCCATCAAGTCGTAGAAGCGGTCAACGAGTTTGCGGACGCCCGTCTCGCCGCCGAGGAGTTCGTAGAGGGAGTGTTCGGAGTCGATCATTAGAAAGAACTACCCCACCACCCGCATCTCCCTCGGCATATCGGACAACACGTCCGCGCCCGAGTCGGTGATGACAACATTGTCCTCGATGCGTACGCCGTTTCGTCCAGCCAGATAAATCCCAGGCTCAACCGTGAACGCCATGCCGGGTTCGAGCAATTGCATATTGTCGCCGCGCATGTAGGGGTCTTCGTGTCCCTCCATGCCAATGCCGTGACCGGTGCGATGCGTGAAATATTTTCCGTAGCCAGATTGTTCGATCACGTCGCGCGCGGCTTTGTCCACATTTGCGCATGGGACGCCCGGCTTCGAGGCGGCGCGACCAGCCGCGTTCGCCTCCTGAGCGATCTTGTGGATTTTTTCGTACTCGGCATCCACCTCACCCACTGCAAACGTGCGCGTGAGGTCGGAGATATACCCATCGCGCGCCGCGCCCCAATCCACCACAAGCAAATCGCCCGCTTGTAATTTTCTTTCCGTCGGCGAGGCGTGCGGATTTGCCGAGTTCGGTCCCGCTGAAACGATGGGACTGAATGGCATTTCAGGATCGGAACCATGCTTGAACAATTGCATCATCAACTCTGCCGCCACCTCTTTTTCGCTCATGCCAATTTTGATGAACGGAATCGTCGCCTCAAGCGCGGACTGGGCGATCTGCACCGCGCGGCGCATGGCTTCCACTTCCGTTCGATCTTTTCGTAAGCGGAGTTGGGATAGCGCATCGCCCGCGTCGGGGAAGTCCGCTTCGGGGGCGGCGTTCTTCACATAATTGAATTCCAGCAGACGCAATTGCCGCGACTCAACGCCAACCCGCTTCCCATCGAGATCGAGAGCCTGCGCCGCCTTGCGGAACGCCACATCCCATTCGGCTGGGTTTTCGGGATACGAAAACACTTGCAGTTTGTATGGAAGATTTGCCACCTTTTGCAATTCCAATTCAGGGAGGACAAGCGCGGGGATTTGGTCTTTTGCAAAAAACAAAACGACGGGACGCTCCATCAAGTGGAAGTTCAGCCCGGTGAGATACTTGAGGGTTGGACCCGGATTCAGGATCACTGAATCAAGTCCACCCGTCGAAAGCGAAGCGTTGAGTTTGTCCAAGCGTGATTGAGTCATGTGAGTCTCCTTAAGCATGTTATCGCGTTGAGCGGAGCGTAGCGCAGTCGAAACGCAGGGATGGCGTGTACGTGTGTCCTTCGACTGCGGGACTTCGACGTACACTCAGTCCCTCCGCTCAGGATGAAAAGTTAATCCAAATTATGATTCTTCTTCGAGAAGAAATACGTGATCCAATCCACTGCGACGGGGAAGAGCGTGTCGAACGTGGTGATGATGCGAAACCACCACGGGATAACCAGCGTGCGGCGCGGACGTTTGGCAACTTCGACAACGCGCCGAGCGACATATTCAGAAGTGAGATGCGGATACTTGATGTGCCTGATCGTTTTGCGCGCTTGCGTGCGTTCGAGTTTATCGCCGAACTCAGTGACGGCGGGACCGGGATAAATGCCCGAAACTTTGATGCCGAGGTGACTCACTTCGCGGCGAAGCGCGTCGGTGAACGCGCGCGCGCCGAATTTGCTGGCGGCATACGATGTGATCGTGGGCGCGGCAATAAGACCAGCGACAGACACCATGTTGATGACGTGACCTTCGCCGCGTTCGAGCATGTGCGGAAGGACGGCGCGCGTGACGAGCATCGTGCCGATGAGGTTGACGCGGATCAGCGTTTCGATGTCGCGTTCGGGTTTGAGATTCTCGAACCAGTTGACCGCGCCATAGCCCGCGTTGTTGAAAAGGATGTCAATGTTGCGATAGAGATCGAGCGCGGTCTGCACCATCACTTCGATCTCGGCGCGTTCTGAAACATCTACAGGAATGGCAAGCGCTTCGCCGCCTTTGCTTTGAATCTCAGCCGCGAGCGTTTGCAATCTATCGAGCCTGCGCGCGGTGAGGATGACTTTGCATCCTTCTGCGGCAAAAAGTTTCGCGGCGTCTTCGCCGAATCCAGAGGATGCGCCCGTGATGAGGACGACTTTGTTTTTGAGTGAATTTGACATAATTTTTTTAAACACAAAGGACACAAAGTACACGAAGAAAAACTACGGAAAGGCTATTCGCTCGTCACGTGTCCAACCTTAGTGTCCTTTGTGTTAAATTTACTCGCTCTCTTCTTGCGTTTCTTCCTTATTCTGCTTCTTCGGTCGCGGCGGTTCGATGACCGCATCTTTGCCGAGCGCGATCTGCAAGACATCATCCATGTGCTTGACTGGGATGATCTTCAATTCTGATTTCGCGGTCTTCGGAAGTTCGGTTAGGTCTTTGAGATTCTTTTCAGGTAGAATAACGGTCTTCAATCCCGCGCGATGCGCGGCAAGCACTTTTTCGCGCACGCCACCGATGGGAAGGATTCGTCCGCGTAAAGTGATCTCGCCCGTCATGCCGACGTGTTTGAACACGGGACGACCCGTGAGCGCGGAGATGATCGCGGTCGCCATCGTAATTCCAGCAGACGGTCCGTCTTTCGGAATTGCGCCTTCGGGCATGTGGACGTGAATATCCATGCGCTCGAAGACTTCGAGATCAATTTTCAATTCTGCGGCGCGTGATTTGATGTACGTCAGCGCGGCTTGACCCGACTCTTGCATCACGTCGCCCATCTGACCCGTCATTTGCAATCCGCCTTTGCCCTCGAGAACCGCGACCTCGACGGGCATGATCTCGCCGCCGTTTTCCGTCCACGCGAGGGATGTGACCACGCCCACTTCATCCGTGCGTTCGGCTTCGGGCTGGAAGACTTGTTGCGGACCGAGATACTTTTCTATCGAATCGGCTTTGACGGTTGACTCGAACTTCTTCCCCTCCGCTTTCATACGCGCCACCTTGCGACAAATCTTGCCAAGTTCGCGTTCCAAATTGCGGACGCCCGCTTCATACGTGTACTCGCGGATAATCTTCCGCACTGCGTCGGCTTCAAACGTGAGGCTGAGTTCCTCCACGCCATTCTCTTCCACCTGACGAGGGATCAAGTAGCGGTTCGCAATTTCAAGTTTCTCTTCTTCGATGTAGCCAGGGAACTCGATCACTTCCATGCGATCCAACAACGGAGACGGAATACTTCCCAGCGAATTCGCCGTTGTGACAAACATGACCTTCGAAAGATCAAACGGCAATTCCAAATAATGATCGCTGAACGTGTTGTTCTGTTCGGGGTCGAGCACTTCGAGCATCGCCGAAGCGGGGTCGCCGCGGAAATCGGAGTACAACTTGTCAATCTCATCCAGCATGAACAGCGGATTCGACGTCCCCGCCCGTTTCATGGTTTGGATGATTCGCCCAGGCAACGCGCCGATGTAAGTGCGGCGATGTCCGCGAATCTCGGCTTCATCGCGCACGCCGCCAAGCGATACGCGCGCAAATTTTCTTCCAAGCGCTTCGGCAATCGAACGTCCGAGTGATGTTTTTCCAACTCCAGGCGGACCAACGAAACACAGGATCGGCTGGCGTTCTTTCTTCGGCTTCAACGAACGGACGGCGATGTATTCCAGAATCCGTTCTTTGGCTTTCTTGAGTCCGTAGTGATCGCGCTCCAACGTTTTGCCCGCGTTCTTCACGTCGAGATTATCGGGCGAGAAATTCGACCACGGCAGTTCGAGAATCCAATCAATGTACGTGCGGATGATTCCCACTTCGGGCGCCATCGGCGGCATTTGGTTCAGGCGTTCGAGTTCCTTCATTGCGACCAACTTCGCCTCATCGGGAAGATTCGCCACATCAAGTCGCTTCTTCAAGTCGTTCGCGTCGCGCGTGAAGATGTCGCCTTCGCCCAACTCGTTTTGAATCTGACGCATCTGCTCGCGCAGATAAAACTCGCGCTGACTTTTATCCACTTCGCTTTGCACCTTCGAGTGGATTTCGTCTTCGAGCTCCAACACGTCCACTTCTTGCGCCAAAATTTTATTCAGTGCTTGCAATCGTCCACGCACATCGAGCAACATCAACAGGCTTTGCTTCGCTTCGTAATTCAACGACAGCGACGTGGCGAGCATGTCCGCAAGCCAGCCAGGTTCGGAAATATTCATCGCGAACAAATGCGCTTCTTCGGGAATCGAACGATCCAACTGCACACAACGATCGAAGAGGTCCAAAGCCGAACGCATGAGCGCGCTCGTTTGGCGGTCGGCAGTTTGAGGTTCCGCAATGACGCGGGCTCGCACTTTCAAATAGGGCACACTGCGCACGAACTCCACAACTTCCACGCGGCGGCGTCCCTGCACAAGCGCGGAGTGCGAGCCGTCTGGCATGGCGAGCAAACGCCCCACTGCCATCTCCACGCCAACGGGCAGAAAATCTTCGACGCTGGGGTTGTCAATGTCCGCGTCGCGTTGCGTCAGCCCGATCACGGTCTGCCCTTTGCGCTGCGCCTCCTCCACCGCGAGCAACGACGATTCGCGCCCGATAAAAATCGGCGAGACCATGCGCGGGAACACGACCAGATCGCGCAACGGCAACACCGCGGCTTCGATCATGCCATCGGCATCCGCCTCGCGATTCGCAATGCGATACAACTCCTCCGTGCGTTGAGAGAGGGTCAGATCAAAATTTTCTTCTTCGGTCCAATCTTTTGGGTGACTCATTCGTCCTCTTCATCACATCCCTAAATCCCTGACGAATGAGGAACAAAGGGGTAATGAGTTTCGTTGGCTAACTTTAAGAACAATTCGTAATTACAAGGTATTTTATCCTGTATCACAAAAATCTGTTTATGAATTTAGGGTGTCCCGTAATCAACGGGAAAGAGCCTCACCACGAAGGACACAAAGTCTTGCGTTGAGTTCGTCGAAGCGACACAAAGGGGGGAAAAGAGCCTAGATTCCTTGTGTTTTTC
>WBZL01002875.1_pt1 | contig 16289 bp, 16 predicted proteins | sample 5204291 | NCBI WGS metagenome assembly WBZL01 (sample SAMN12344345, study PRJNA552823) | activated sludge metagenome | biome: Activated sludge suspended growth; feature: Nitrification reactor; material: Wastewater; isolation source: activated sludge from nitrification reactor of wastewater...
GTCCGCCGGCCACCATCCCTGGGAGGTGGTGAGCAGGTCGGCGATGTCGGCCTTCACCGCGGCCAGGTCGAGGCTCTCGAACTCGGTGGCGTAGTCGAAGTCGTCGCCCATGGGGTCGATCTGCGGAGAGTTCTTGGCCAGCGGCCGCAGGTTGAGCTGCTCGGGCCACCAGTGCTGGTTGGCCATGGAACCGGTGGCGGTGTGGCTGTGCCCCAGGACCGGACACCGTGCCGCCGGTGCGTCCTCCTCGTCGGTGGTGGTGACGGGACCCGTGTCTTCGTTGCTCATCGGTGGCTCCTCATGGTTGGCACCGCACCCGGCGCGTCGACGCCCGGACCGGCGATCGGCGAGCCCGACCGCCGTCACGACGATGCTGCCACGCACGTTCCGTGTTTGCTCCCGAGATCAGCGCCCATTGACAGAATCGATCGGGCAGACGCGCCCCAGGGAAGGCCGCACCCGGGCCCGACTCCCGACGCGGGCCCGGGCCCGGGTCTACGGTCACTGCGGCCACGCAACGAGGAAGGGCCAGGACGTGAGTGACGTGCGCGAGTGGTTGCGGGACCCGGGCACACCGAGGGCGTGGGCGATAGCGGCGAACGACGGGATCATCGCCACTGCGGGCATCCTCCAGGGCTTCGCCGGTGCAGGCGCGGGCGACCGGTTGCTGCTGTTCACCGCCACGGCCGCCACCATCGCGGGTGGCCTGAGCGTGGGCGGCGCGAAGTGGGCGGAGGACGCCGCCGAGCGCGAGGCGCAGCTCCTCATCGCCGAGCAGGAGCAGGCCGACCTGGCCATCGACCTGCACGGCGAGCTGGCGGAGCTGGCCCACCACTGGGAGGCACGGGGCCTGGGGACCGACCTGGCCCGGGAGGTGGCCGAGCAGCTCACCGCCCACGACGCGCTGGCCGCCCAACTCGAATCGGAGCACGGGTTCGACGAGCCGATGGCACCGGCCCTGCCGATCCTGTCGGGGCTGACCACCGTGCTCGCCTACACCGCCGGTGCGTTGGTCCCGCTCCTCATCACGTACTTCGCGCCGGTGGCGATCGAGACGTGGGCGATCCTCAGCGCCGTGGTCATCGCCCTGGCGCTCACGTCTGCAGTGATCGCCCGGGTCGGCCGCCTCTCCCGCCGGAAGATGCTGGCGCGGAGCCTGGTCGTGGGGGCAGCGACGATCCTCGTCAGCTACCTGGCCGGCGAGGTCCTCCTGTGAACGCGGGCCGCTCGGGCGGGCAGCCTCAGTGCTCGAGAGCGGGCAGTCCGTCGATGCTGGCGGCGTTCTTGGCGGCCCAGTAGTCCCGGAGATCCTCCGGGGTCTTGCGCTCGGCCCACTGGCGGAGGGTGGGTCGCTCCCGGTCGAAGGCCATGAACGGCACGGCGTAGCCACACGACGACTGGATCCGGTCCACCTCGAGCTCCACGATCGAACGGGCCCCGGGCAGTTCCGGGAAGCGGGACGCCAGCTCGGCGAACCGGTCGGTGCCGAGGGGGTGGGCGGTGCCCGTGCCGAACAGGCGGACGATCCGGGGAGGCCCTTCGAACGCGCACAACATGATGGTGAGCCGGCCGTTCTGGCGGGTGTGGGCGATGGTCTCGGCGCCGCTGCCGGTGAGGTCGAGGTAGGCCACCGATCGCGGCCCCAGCACCCGCAGGGAGTCGTGGCCCTTGGGCGACAGGTTCACGTGACCGCCGTCGGTGGGGGCCGAGGCCACGAAGAACACCGGTTGCGCCTGGATCCACTCGACCAGCTGGTCGTCGAGGGTGTCGATCACGGATGCCATGGCCGCGATCCTGTCACGGGCACGTCCCCGGCCTGATCTCGGTTGATGCGTCCAGGACCCCCGGGCCCCGATCGCCGCGCCGCACCTGTGGTCAGCGAGGGGTCAGTGAGCCGGTTCGGTCTTGCCGAAGGGGAGGCGCTCCACCACCAGGGCGATGGTGGTGCCGACGGCCAGGCCGACCACGGCGGAGGCCAGGGTGTTGGCCAGCCAGGTGATCACACCGCCGATCGCGCCGGCGTGGGGCAGGGCGTGCTCGAGATCGTGGACCAGGTCGTAGGGGGTGTGCCACCCCAGTTCGTGCGCCCCGACCAGGAGGATGTGGCCGCCGACCCAGAGCATGGCGGCGATGCCGACCGTGGAGAGGCCGGTCAACAGCTTGGGCATGCCCCCCACCAGGGCCCGACCGAGGCGCTGGGATGACTCCGAGTCCCGCTCCGTCATGGCCAGGCCCACGTCGTCCATCTTCACGATCAGCGCCACCAGCCCGTAGACGATGACGGTGATCAGCACGGCGACCACGGCCAGGATGATCGCCCGGGAGACCACCGGCTCGTCGATCACCTCCTTGAGGGCGATGACCATGATCTCGGCCGACAGGATGAAGTCGGTGCGGATCGCCCCCTGGATCGTGGCCTCCTCGACCTCGGGGCCCTGGACGACCGCCGGCACGTCGTGGTCGTGGTCGTCGTGGCGGAGGGCGTGGATGATCTTGTGGGCGCCCTCGTAGCAGAGGTAGGCGCCACCGATCATCAAGATGACCTCGACCAGCGTGGGTGCCACCGCGCTGAGCAGGATCGCCGCCGGCAGGATGAACACGAGCTTGTTGCGAAGCGATCCGACGGCGATCCGCTTGATGATGGGCAGCTCGCGTTCGGCCGCCAGGCCGTGGACGTACCCGGGGGTGACCGCGGTGTCGTCGACCACCACGCCGGCTGCCTTCATGCTGGCCTTGCCGGCCGCCGCACCCACGTCATCGATCGAGGCCGCGGCCAACTTGGCCAGTGCGGCGACGTCATCCAACAACCCGACCAGACCGCCGGCCATCACTCGTCCTCACGTGTCGACGGAACAGCGGCCGAGGTTACTCACCAGCGTCAGCCGCACCCACGACGCCACCACCCGCCAGGCCACGGGCCGGCGTCGGGGTCCTCAGTCCCCTGTTTGCTGATCGAGCGATCAGACTCAGGGGCCGGACCCGCCCTGACCTGACCTGACCTGACCTGACCTGACCTGACCTGACCCGCCCTGACCTGACCTGACCCGACCCACCCCTCACCACCCCACCGGGAGCACCACGTGAAGATCGCCAACCTCGACGGCCGCGCCGTCCTCGTGCTGGGCGACCAGGTCGCCGACATCGCCACCGCGTCCGACGGCCGGTTCGGCCCCGACCCCATGGCCCTCTACGACGACTGGGACGCCTTCACCGAGTTCGCGGCCGGGGTCACGGGCGGCACCGGCCCGCTCGACGAGGCGAAGCTCGCCAACCCGGCGCCGAGGCCCCGCCAGGTGTTCGCCATCGGCCTCAACTACCGCAGCCACGCCGAAGAGTCCGGCATGGCCATCCCCGAGGTGCCCGCCACCTTCACCAAGTTCCCCGCCTCGCTCAGCGGCCCGTTCGACCCGGTCGAGATCGTGGGCGGGAGCGTCGACTGGGAGGTGGAGCTGGTGGCGGTCATCGGCCGGCGCGCCGACCGGGTGGCCGAGGTCGACGGGTGGTCCCACGTGGCCGGGCTCACCGTGGGGCAGGACATCAGCGACCGCCACCTCCAGTTCGCAGCGGGGATGCAGTTCTCGCTCGGCAAGTCCCGCCGGGGCTACGGCCCCATGGGCCCGTGGCTGGTGACCCCCGACGAGTTCACCGATCCCGACGACCTCGCCCTGGGTTGCTCGGTCGACGGGGAGACCGTGCAGGACGCCCGGTCCAGCGACCTCATCTTCGGCATACCCCGCCTGGTCGCCGAGCTGTCCGCCGTGCTGCCCCTACTTCCGGGCGACGTGATCTTCACCGGCACCCCGGCCGGCGTGGGCATGACCCGCCAGCCCGCCCGGTCGCTGCAGCCCGGCCAGGTGCTCGAGTCGTGGATCGAAGGCATCGGCACCATCCGCAACCACTGCGTGTGACCCGCGAACGATGCCGGTCACGGCATCAGGTGCCGCAGAAGGTTCGGTACGGGCCGAACGCGACCGGGGCCGGCTCGGCGTAGCGCTCCAGGCCCGGTCGCTCCCGGAACGGGTCGGCCAGCACGTCGAGCAGTCGCTCCACGGGCGCCAGATCGCCGTCGGCGCCGGCGGCGAGAGCCTCCTCCACCAGGTGGTTCCGGGCGATGTAGACGGGGTTGACCGCGTCCATCGCCGCGGCCACGGCGTCACGGTCCGGACCGATCCGCCCGTACCAACGCACCAGCCACGCGTCCACGGGGTCCGGCTCCGCGAACAGCCGGCGGAACGGGTCCAGGTCACCCCGAGCCGCCGCCGACAGGGACCGGAAGGCCGAGGTGAGGTCCACCCGTTGCTCCCGCAGCAGCCCCAGCAGGTCGGCCGCCAGGGCCGGATCGCCCGCCTGCTCGTCGTCGGGGTCCAGTCCGAGCTTGGCCCGCATGCCCGGCTCGTGGGCCGCCGCCAGGTGACCGGGAAACCGCTGCAACACCTCGGTGGCCACGGCCACGGCCGTGTCCTCGTCGTCGTCGATCAGGGGCAACAGCGCCTCGGCCAGCCGGGCCAGGTTCCACGCCAGCACCGAGGGCTGGTTCCCGTAGGCGTAGCGCCCGCCGTGGTCGATGGAGCTGAACACCGTGGCCGGGTCGTAGACGTCGAGGAACGCGCAGGGGCCGTAGTCGATGGTCTCCCCCGAGATGGTGGTGTTGTCGGTGTTCATCACACCGTGCACGAACCCGGCGAGCATCCACCTCGCCACCAGCGACGCCTGCGCGGCCACCACCGACTCCAGCAGGCCGAGGGCGGGGCGGGGCCCCTGGGCGGCGGCCGGGTGGTGGCGGTCGATGGCGTGGTCCACGAGTCGCCGCAGCAGATCGGGGTCACCGGTGGCCGCCGCGAACTGGAAGGTGCCCACCCGCAGGTGGCTGGCGGCCACGCGGGCGAGCACGGCACCGGGCAGGAGGGTGTCGCGCACCACCGGTTCACCGGTGGCCACCACCGCCAGGGCCCGGGTGGTGGGGATGCCGAGTCCGTGCATCGCCTCGCCGATGAGCAGCTCCCGAAGCATGGGACCCACCGCCGCCCGGCCGTCACCGCCGCGGGCGAACGGCGTGCGCCCCGAGCCCTTCAGGTGCAGGTCTCGCCGCTGCCCGTGCCGGTCGATCACCTCGCCGAGCAGCAGCGCCCGGCCGTCACCCAACCGGGGCGAGTAGCCGCCGAACTGGTGCCCGGCGTAGGCCTGGGCGACCGGCGTGGCCCCGTCCGGCACCGCGTTGCCCGCGAGGACGGCGACGCCCTCGTCGGTGCGCAGCGCCGCCGGGTCCAGCCCGAGCTCCTCGGCCAGCGGCTCGTTCAGGGCGAGGAGCGTGGGTGTGGGCGCCGGCGCGGCAGTCCAGGGCACGTAGAGCCCGTCGAGCTGGTCGACGAACGTGTTGGCGGGCGCGAAGGGCCAGGCGAGATCGGGTGACACCGCGCCAAGGCTACGGGCGCGCCCTCGTGATGACCCCCGGAGCGCGGGGCGAGGCGCCGGCCACCCCGCGGATCGGCTGCCGGACGGCCATAGCCTGACAGGGACCGCCCCAGTCCACGGAGGACCATCCATGAGCGACCTGACCATCGACATCGGCATCGACGAAGCGGATCGCCAGGCCATCGCCGAGGGTCTGTCCCGGCTCCTCGCCGACACCTACACGCTCTACCTGAAGACCCACAACTACCACTGGAACGTCACCGGACCCATGTTCCAAACCCTGCACCTCATGTTCGAGACGCAGTACAACGAGCTCGCCCTGGCCGTCGACGCCATCGCCGAGCGGATCCGCTCCCTCGGGGCCCCGGCCCCCGGCAGCTACCGCGAGTTCGGGGCGCTGTCCTCGGTGCCCGAGGACGACGACCGGCCGGTGGCCGAGGAGATGATCCGTCGGCTGGTGGCCGGCCAGGAGACCGTGGCCCGCACCGCCCGCTCGGTGTTCCCGGTGGTCGAGGACGCCCACGACGAGGCCACCGCCGACCTGCTCACCCAGCGCCTCCAGGTCCACGAGAAGACCGCCTGGATGCTGCGCAGCCTCCTGGCCTGACCGTCCCACGACCCCGAGGGGAACCACATGGCAGGTCAGACGGAGGCAGACGGCCCCGACCGCACCAGCAACACCGGCGATGCCGGCGATACGGCCACGGCGGTCCGTGAGCTGGTGGGCGTGTACCACGCCAACGGCACCGTCCTCGGCGAGGTGTCGTACTGGGTCAAGGCCCGGCTCGGCCGGGGCCACTGCCAGCTGTGCGACATCACCCACGGCTCCGTGCGGGAGAAGGCGGCGTGGCGGGCGTGTCGAGCCGACCTGCCCGTGCCGTTCACCACGGTCCACCTCGACGAACGGTCAGCGGAGGTGGCGCAGGCCACCGAGGGCCGGACGCCCTGTGTGGTGGCGCTCACCGACGCGGGGCCTCGCATGCTCCTGGACCCCGCCGACCTCGAACGGTGCGACGGGTCACCGGCCCAGCTGGTCGACGCCGTCGAGGGAGCCATGGCCCGCCTCGGACTGCGCCCGGCGAGCTGAGCGGCGATCCCCGGTCGCACCCGGAGGCCGTCGGATGGATCGGGGTCAGCCGGTGTAGCTGGGGGCGCCGCCCACGGGGGCGGCCGGTGTGGCGTCCGGACCCGGAACTGGTGCGGGGGTGGTGGCCGGTGCCGTCGGGACGGGGGCCGCGGGGCCTCGGCGCTCGAAGGTGATGGGGCCGTAGGCGATGTCGCCACAGCTGGCGACGACCGTGACCGGTCCGGCGGGGATGGCGTACGGGATGGGCGCCTCCCAGTCGCCGTGCTCATCGGTGGCGGCGGTCAGGGTCTCGGTGGTGTCGCCGGCGCCGCGGAAGGTGACGCTCGCCTGGTCGGCGGGACAGTCGGTACCGACCACGGTGGTGTTGTCCCGTTCGGGACGCCACTCGCCCATGTTGGTCCAGGTCGGCCCGGGGAACATCGCCGGGTGTTCGACGTCGAACCGGACGGTGCCGGAGTCGTCGCCGCAGACGGCGGTGATCCGCAGGTCACGGTCGCCGGCCCGGAGGGCGTGGGTCCACTCGCCCGGCCCGTCCTCGACACCGGGCGACCCCACGATGGTGCCCGGCGGCGCCCCCTCGTCGAGGGCCACCACGTAGAACTCGGGGGCGACGTCGCAGGCCACGCGCGCGGTGACGTCGGATCCCGGGGGTCCGCTGACCGGCGTCAGCGTGACCCCGAGCGCGAACGCCACACCGCCGGAGACCGCGACCACGCCGCCGGCGATCGCCGTGGAGATCAACCTGCGAGCCATGCCTGCCCCTCTCGCCATTCCCGCCCCCGCACGACCGTAGCCCTGGTGGGTCACCGCCGCAGCCGGAGCCGCGCCCGCGGCGTTCTAGTACCAGATCGCCACGGCGCGACCATCCGAGTCCTCCGGCGGGTCGGGCAGGGAGGACGCCGTGCCGGCGGCGATCCGGCGGGCGGACCAGGCCACCACGGCGGCGTCGACCACGTCGTCGGCCACGGCACCCTGCACCTCGGCGATGACGTCGGGCAGCACGATGTCGGCCTCGGCCAGCAGACGGCGCCGCAGGAGCAGGCCGTTCCACGACTTCTTCGACCACCGCAGGGGTTCGCCGGCCAGCGCACGGAACGAGACCTCGGGGTGGACCTCAACGACCCGGGGGTCCAGCGCCGCCACCGCTGCGGTCTCTGCCATCTTGGGCACCAGGGCCCATGCCTGCCGCGACAGCATCGGCACGCCGAGCGTCCGGAGGGTGGCGTTGGCCTCGGCGTACGAGGGGGCACCGAGCGCCTCAGCCGGTGGCGCGGCGAACACGCTGGCCCCCCGTGGCCCCACGAAGCGACGGGCCTCCACGTCGGCCCGGCGCACCCCGCCGGCGACGTCCCCGATGGGGATGTCGACGCCGATCACCGCAACCGGTTCCGCCCAGCCGATCAGCTCCGGCAAGCTCCCGGTCCGGGCCCCGACGAACCCTTCGTCGTCCACGACGACCCCGACCCATCCGTACTTCCCGGCCGCGTCGACGCCCAGGACCCGACCCGAACCCGGCTCGCCGGCCGAGCGATCGGCGTCGGTCCGGCGACCGGACCGGGGTGCACGCGGACCCGGCACCTGGCGCTCAGGCGCCGATGTAGGCGGCGAGGTGCTCACCCGTCAGGGTGGCCCGGGTGGCCACCAGGTCGGCGGGGGTGCCCTCGTAGACGATCCGCCCGCCGTCGTGGCCGGCACCGGGGCCCAGGTCGATGATCCAGTCGGCGTGGGCCATGACCGCCTGGTGGTGCTCGATGACGATGACCGACTTGCCCGAGTCGACCAGCCGGTCGAGCATGGCCAGCAGGTGCTCGACGTTGGCCAGGTGGAGGCCGGTGGTCGGTTCGTCGAGGACGTACACGCCGCCCTTCTCCCCCATGTGGGTGGCCAGCTTGAGGCGCTGGCGCTCACCGCCGGACAGGGTGGTGAGGGGCTGGCCGAGCCGCACGTAGCCGAGCCCGACGTCGGCCAGGCGCTCCAGGATCTTGTGGGCGGCCGGGGTCTTGGCCTCGCCGTCGGCGAAGAAGTGGACCGCCTCGTCGACGGGCAGGTCCAACACCTCGGCGATGTTCAGACCACCGAACCGGTACTCCAGCACGGCCGCCTGGAACCGCTTGCCCTCGCAGTCCTCACACGTGGTGGAGACCCCCGCCATCATCCCCAGGTCGGTGTAGATCACGCCGGCCCCGTTGCAGCTCCCGCAGGCGCCCTCGGAGTTGGCGCTGAACAGGGCGGGCTTCACGCCGTTGGCCTTGGCGAACGCCTTGCGGATGGGGTCGAGCAGCCCGGTGTAGGTGGCCGGGTTGCTCCGCCGGGATCCCTTGATCGGCGCCTGGTCCACCGACACCACGTCGTCCTGACCCGACACCGAGCCGTGGATGAGCGAAGACTTGCCGGATCCGGCCACGCCGGTGACGACCACCAGCACGCCGAGCGGGATGTCGACGTCGACGTCCTGCAGGTTGTTGGCGTGCGCACCGCGGATCTCCAGGACGCCCGACGGCGTGCGGGTGGACGGCTTCAGCTGGGCCCGGTCGCCCAGGTGGCGGCCGGTGAGGGTGCCGCTGGCCCGCAGGCCGTCGACCGTGCCCTCGAACACCACCTCGCCGCCGGCGGTGCCGGCGCCGGGGCCCAGGTCCACCACGTGGTCGGCGATCTCGATGGCCTCGGGCTTGTGCTCCACCACCAGCACGGTGTTGCCCTTGTCGCGCAGCTGCAACAGCAGCTCGTTCATGCGTTGGATGTCGTGGGGGTGCATGCCGATCGTGGGCTCGTCGAACACGTAGGTCACGTCGGTGAGCGAGGAGCCGAGGTGGCGGATCATCTTCGTTCGCTGCGATTCGCCGCCCGAGAGGGTGCCCGAGGACCGGTCGAGGCTGAGGTAGCCCAGGCCGATCTGCACGAACGAGTCGAGGGTGTGCTGCAGGCCCTCGAGCAACGGGGCTACCGCGGGCTCGTCGAGCCCACGCACCCAGTCGGCCAGGTCGCTGATCTGCATCGAGCAGGCCTCCGCGATGTTGATGCCGGCGATCTTGGACGAGCGGGCCGCGTCGTTGAGCCGGGTGCCGTCGCAGTCGGGGCAGGTGGTGAAGGTGACCACCCGCTCCACGAACGCCCGGACGTGGGGCTGCATGGCCTCGACGTCCTTGGACAGGTACGACTTCTGGATCTGGGGGATCAGCCCCAGGTAGGTGAGGTTGATCCCGTCGACCTTGACCTTGGTGGCCTCCTTGTACAGGAGGTCGTTCAGCTCCTTCTTGGTGTACTTGCGGATGGGCTTGTCGGGGTCGAACCACCCACACCCGCGGTAGATGCGCCCGTACCAGCCGTCCATGCTGTAGCCGGGCACCGTGAGCGCGCCCTCGTTGAGCGACTTGGTGTCGTCGTAGAGCTGGGTGAGGTCGAAGTCCGACACGCTGCCCATGCCCTCACAGCGCGGGCACATGCCACCCGCCCGTTCGAAGCTGCGCTTCTCGACCTTCTTCTCCCCGCCCTTCTCGAAGGTGACCGCGCCGGCTCCGCGGATCGACGCCGTGTTGAACGAGAAGGCGTTGGGCGGGCCCACGTGCGGCGTGCCGAGCCGGCTGAACAAGATGCGGAGCATGGCGTTGCTGTCGGTGACGGTGCCCACCGTGGAGCGGGCGTGGGCGCCCATGCGCTCCTGGTCCACCAGGATCGCCGTGGTCAGCCCGTCCATGCGGTCCACCTCGGGGCGGGCCATGGTGGGCATGAAGCCCTGCACGAACGCGCTGTAGGTCTCGTTGATCAGCCGCTGGGACTCGGCCGCGATCGTGCCGAACACCAGCGAGCTCTTGCCCGACCCGGAGATGCCGGTGAAGGCGGTGAGCCGGCGCTTGGGGATCTCGACGCTCACGTCCTTGAGGTTGTTCACCCGCGCGCCGTGCACGCGGATCAGGTCGTGGCGGTCCGCCGGATGCGGCTCAGGCGGTTCGGTCCTGGACCTCGTGGCCATGTCTGCTCGTCCTTCCCCGGTCCGGGCGGAGCCGCCCGGTGGGCTCTGTCGGTGGGCCGAACCCGCCCCGTCCGACGGGGATCGGGGTGGCGGCCTGCTGCTGGGTGCCGGCGCGGTCGCACCGCCGCTGGCTGTCTACCTGATCGACGGTCGACCCGGCGCCGGGCCGGAGCCGACCCCGGGTGAGGGTTCAGCGCACCTCGTTGAGGCGGACGAGGTTCCCGGCCGGATCGCGGAACGCGCAGTCCCGGACGCCGTAGGGCTGCTCGGTCGGTTCGTGGACCACCTCGGCCCCGGTGGCCTGCACCCGGTCGAAGGCGCCGTCCAGGTCGCGGGTGGCCAGGATGATGTGGCCGTAGGTGCCCTTGGCCATCATCTCGGCGATGGTGCGGCGCTCCTCGTCGGTGATGCCCGGATCGGCGCCCACCGGGGTCAACACGATGGACGTCGCCGGCTGACCCACCGGGCCCACGGTGATCCAGCGCATGCCCTCGTAGCCCACGTCGTTGCGCACCTCGAAGCCGAGAGCATCGCGGTAGAAGGCCAACGAGGCCTCGGGGTCGTCGTGGGGGAGGAAGGTGGAGTGAATGGTGAGGTCCATGTCGGCCACGCTACGGACGGCCCGCGTGCGGTGCTTCTCGATTCCTGACCGGTCTGGTGACCTGCTTGGCCACGCAGGGTGGAAGCCCGGCCGTGGCCTGCGCCGCCTGTCGGCGGTAGGTGCTTGGTGGCATCCCGACCAGTTCGGTGAAGCGGGTGCTGAAGGTGCCGAGCGACGAGCACCCCACCGCGAAGCACACCTCGGTGACGCTGAGGTCGCCGCGACGCAGCAGCGCCATGGCCCGTTCGATGCGCCGGGTCATGAGGTAGCTGTAGGGCGACTCGCCGTAGGCGAGCCGAAACTGCCGGCTCAGGTACCCGGCCGACATGTTCACCCCCCGGGCCAGCGCTTCCACGTCGAGCGGCTGCGCGTACTCCCGGTCGATCCGGTCTCGTACCCGCCTCAGGAGCACCAGGTCGCTCAGGCGCTGCGGGGAGACGGGGTCGCCGGACACGGCCCCGATCGTGCCACGCGCCCCCGGGCCCGGCATCGGTCCCGGGTTCGCCGGGCGCTCCGGGTTCCGGAGCCGACGGAGCCACCGTCGCCGCCCTCGTCCGCACCTACCCTTGGCGCCCATGGTCGAGCGTGGAGGAGCAGCACATGTCGGATGAGACCACCACCGTCCGACGCAGCGTCGACGGACCCATCGGCCGGATCGAGCTGGCCCGGCCCGACAAGCTGAACGCGCTCGACCGGGCCACCCTGGAGGGCCTCACCGCGGCCGCCGAGTGGTTCAACGCCCAGCCCGGGGTGAAGGTCGTGGTCGTCGGCGCCGAGGGGCCGTCGTTCTCGGCCGGCTTCGACCTGGGCGACCCGTCCTGGCGCGAGCTCGGGCCGCCGGAGCACTCCGGGATCACCGGCCGGGCCATGGCGGATGCCATCGGTTCGATGTCGGCGGTGACCATCGCGTCGATCCGGGGCCACTGCATCGGGGGCGGCGTGGTGCTCGCATCGGCCTGCGATCTACGCATCGCCTCGACCACGACCACCTTCCGCATCCCCGAGGTCGATCTCGGCGTCCCCCTCTACTGGACGGGCATACCCCGTCTGGTGCGGGAGCTGGGTCCGGCCATGACCAAGGAACTGGTGCTCACCGGGCGGGCGTTCGACGCGGCCGAGGCCAAGGCCATGCGACTGGTGAACACGGTGGTCGCCGACGACGACCTCGACACCGCCACCGCCGCCCTCGCCGCGCAACTCGCCGCCAAGCCCGCCCTGGTGTTGCGGACCACCAAGGTGCAGGTGGACACGGCCTCGCCGCCGGTGCCACCGGGGAGCGAAGACGTCGACGCCGAGGTGGCGGGCTTCGCGGCTGCGTTCTCCGATCCGGAGTGCCTCGAAGCGGCCGTGGCCTACATCGAGCGCCGCCGCCGCTGACCGACGGGCCGCCACCGCACCGCCACCCACCACCCCACCACCGGCGTGGCCCGCGTCGGCCGGGCCCCGACCCGGTGCGAGGCCCGGCCCTCGCCGCGGAGACGCGGTACCGTGCGCCCGCACCGGACCCACGAGGGCAGGAGGGCAGGCGTGCAGACACTGCGGGATCGAGTGGCCCAGCACGGCGACGAGCTGGCGCTGATCGACGAGTTCGGCTCGTGGACGTGGCGGGAGTACGACGCCCGCCTCGACCGGCTCGTGCACGGCATGCGCGGCCTGGGCCTCGGGCTCGGCCACACCCTCGCCCTCCTGGGAAACAACCGCCACGAGTGGTGCGAGGTGATGTCGGCCTGCACCGTGAGCGGGGTGGTGACCGTCCCGGTGAACTGGCACTTCTCGGTCGACGAGATCGCCTACGTGCTCGAGAACTCCGGGGCCACGGCCATCGTGGCCGACGCCGAGTTCGCCGACACCGCCCGGGCCGCCGCGGAACGAGCCGGCGTGGCGGTTCGCATCGCCTTCGGTGGCCCCATCGACGGCTTCGTCGACTACGACGAGCTCCTCGCGTCGGCCAGCGCCGACGAGCCCGACGACCTGGTGGCCGGCGCCACGATGTTCTACACGTCGGGCACCACCGGTCGACCCAAGGGGGTGCGCTCGTCCGCCTTCCCCATCGGCGGCGATCCCCAGGAGAGCCTGGACCGCCTGGCCCTGCTGATGTCGCTGTACCAGGCGCCGATCGACGGGGTGGTGCTGTGCAACGCGCCGCTCTACCACGCCGGTCCGCTGGCCATGTGCTTCGTCCCGTTCGCCTGTGGCGCCACCCTCGTGTTGCGCCGCAAGTGGGACGCCGAGGAGACCCTGCGCCTGATCGACGAACACGCGGTCACCAACTACTACGCCGTGCCCACCCACTTCACCCGACTACTCAAGCTGCCGTCGGAGGTGCGCGAGCAGTTCTCCGGCGAGAGCCTGCGGTGGGTGCTCCACACCGCAGCGCCATGCCCGCCGCAGATCAAGCAGCAGATGATCGACTGGTGGGGGCCGGTCATCAACGAGCTGTACGGCGCCAGCGAGGGAGGCGGCGTGGCCACGTTCGTCTCCTCGGAGGAGTGGCTGGCCCGGCCGGGCACCGTGGGCCGGGCGCTGCCGATCTGCGAGGTGCTGGTGATCGGCGACGACGGCGAACGCCTCGGGCCGAACGCCACGGGCCAGATCTACATGCGCAGCCTTCTCGGCTCGGACTTCGAGTACCTCGGCGACCAGGAGAAGACGGCCGCGGTGCACCTGGAGCCGGGCGTGTTCTCCTTCGGCGACGTGGGCCACCTGGACGACGACGGGTACCTGTTCCTGTCCGATCGCCTGATCGACATGATCATCTCGGGCGGCGTCAACATCTACCCGGCCGAGATCGAGGCGGTGATCGCCACCCATCCCCTGGTGGCCGACGTCGGTGTGTTCGGCGTCCCCAACGACGAGTTCGGCGAAGAGGTGAAGGCCGCGGTGGAGCTGGTGGCGGGCGCCGACCCCGACGAGGCCGAGGAGAGCCTGCGCCGCCTGTGCCGTGACCAACTGGCGGGCTACATGGTCCCGCGGTCCTACGACTTCGGTCCGCTCCCCCGCACCGCCACCGGCAAGCTGCCCAAGCGGCAGCTCCGGGCCCGCTACTGGGAGGGCTCCGGCCGCTCCATCTGAGCGCCCCGGCGGACCACGCCATCCTGTGGTGGAATCCCCCCCGTGACCGACACCATCGAGATCTCCCGAGACATCGCCGCCTCACCCGAGGCGGTGTACGCCGCCATCTCCGACGTGACCCGCATGGGCGAGTGGTCCCAGGAGTGCCACACCTGTGAGTGGCACCAGGGCTTCGACGGCCCGGTGCTGGGGGCCACCTTCGACGGCCACAACCGAAACGGCGACCACGAGTGGACCAGCCAGGGCAAGGTCATCGAGGCCGACCCCGGACGGGCCTTCGCCTTCGAGTGCTCCATGTTCGACTTCCACTTCTCCACGTGGGGCTACCGCATCGAGCCCACCGAGACGGGCAGCCGGGTGACCGAGTGGACCAGGGACCTCCGGCCCGAGTCGGTCATGGAGATGAGCAAGGAGATGTCGGGCGTCGACGACCGCGACGCCCGCAACCGCCACACCATGAGCGGCACCCTCGAGCGCCTCGCCGCCGCCCTCGAGTCCTGAGACCGATCAGTCCAGCATCGAGGCGCCGGCCAGCTCGCTGCGGGCGGCCCAGGTGGCGTGGGTGCCACTGCTGATGCGCTCGGGAAGCCGGAGCCGGCAGACCGGCCCGGCCGCCGGGTCGGCGGCGTCGTAGATCACGCAGTACGACGCGTCGGCGTTCAGGTCCATGGTGAAGGTGACCAGGTAGCCGTCGTCTTCGCCGGTGGACCCGACGCGTGGGGCCAGGACCGTCTCGCTGCAGAACACGCCGGGCTCGAGGGCGATGGCGGTCTCCGTGCCGGCCACCAGATCGTGCTTGACCAGGCCGTTGAACAGGAAGCGGTCGGGATCGCCCGTGGCGGCGTAGACGTAGCGGTGCGGGGTGGTGAGCGCGGTGGCGTTCAGCATCCCGAACTCGGTGTAGCGCCCGCTCAGGTGCTCCTCGGTGGTGGCCCCGGTGCGGAGGTCGAAGCGCCACCGGTGCAGGACCGTCTGGAGGTTGTCGAGGGCCAGGCCCCGGAAGGCCGCCTCCTCCAGGTTGGCGGCGCCCTTCGCCGAGGGCAGGGGGCACCCCTGGAAGAAGCCGTCGAGCACGATCTCGTCGCCGACCTCGTAGGCGTTCACGAAGTGCAGGACGTAGGTGGGATCGGCCTCGAACCAGCGGACCGGTCCGGTGCCGTCCCGGCGCACCACCGCGAACCGCGACGGGAGGTTGCGATCGAAGCGGGGTGCGTGGATCCCGGCCTCGAGCAGCTCGGGCCGCCAGTAGAGGGGGAAGTCGTTGAGGATGACGTGGTGCTCGGTGAACGCCATGTCGTGGGGCAGGCGCGGACCCGGCAACGCCACGTCGGTGGTGTGCTGGACCACGCCGTCGGGACCCACCACACCGAACCGCAGGTGGGGCTCCTCCTTGGAGTAGGCGAAGAACAACAGCTCCCCCGTGCGGGGATCCACCTTGGGGTGGGCCGACACGCCCCAGGCGGGGATGTCCCCGTTCCAGGTCTCCTTGCCGAGGGTGTCACCCGTGGAGAGGTCGATCCGGTACAGGTCGCCGCAGAAGTAGAAGCTGGTGAGGGCTTCGCCCCGGTGCACGACCACGTCGGTGCTCGACGCGTCCTTCATGCGGCCCCTGATGCCCCAGCCGTCGGTGCGGTGGGCGTCGGCGGGCATCTCGATGAAGCCGGACCACAGCTGCACGTCGGAGTCCGCCTCCGCCTCCAGGCCGTCGGTGCGGATGAAGCGGTTGCGGTAGGCGGCGCGTCCGTCGCGGAACTCGATGAGGTGCACCATGCCATCGCCGTCGAACGGGTGGTAGGCGGTGATGGCCGGGTGGAGGGGGTTCTCGGTGTTGCGCAGGTACATGCCGTCGAGGTCGGTCGGGATCTCGCCGTGGACCACCTCGGGCTCGGCGTTCCACTCGTTCACCATGGGCCGCCACGCGCCGGTGCGGTACGGGTGCGTGTCGTCGACCGGGAGGGTGGATCGGCGGGTGGCCACGAGCTGAGCGTGCATGTCGGTGTCCTGCGGGGTGGGTTCAGCGAGAGCGTGTCGGTGCGAGCGTGTCGGTGCGAGCGTGTCGGTGCGAGCGTGTCGGTGCGAGCGTGTCGGCGCGGTGGGGAGGTGGGCGATCAGGCGGTGGACGCCTCGACCACGAACGAGAGCGTGGT
>WBZL01002877.1_pt1 | contig 16288 bp, 9 predicted proteins | sample 5204291 | NCBI WGS metagenome assembly WBZL01 (sample SAMN12344345, study PRJNA552823) | activated sludge metagenome | biome: Activated sludge suspended growth; feature: Nitrification reactor; material: Wastewater; isolation source: activated sludge from nitrification reactor of wastewater treatment...
GCCTACAAATAATGGCAATACATTTATTCCGGAAGCATCATGTGAAAAAGTGTTGCTTTCTAATGTTCCTATAGGTGTGGCTACTTTAATATGCTCTACTAAATCTTCAATTTTACCATAATATGTGGATTCTTGACCAGCGCCTCTTGTCACTATCCAACCGCCTAAAGTGGAATACTCAAAAGATTGAGGGAAATGACCTAAAGTATAGCCTTTTGCTTGCAATATTTTTTCTAATTCTGGGCCAAAAATGCCAGCTTCAAAAGTTGCCGTTAAATGTTCTTCATCAATCTGAATTAGCTTCTTATATTTACGTAAGTCGAGCGTACATTTAATGTCTGATTTTCCTGATAAATTATCTAAAGAAAGCGCACCTACAACATTAGTACCACCTCCAAATGGAATAATGGCTATATTATTATCAGAAGCTTGTTTTAGAATATATTGAATTTCATCGTGTGATGTTGGTGTAATGACAACATCTGGTGAAATAAAACCACCACCATTAAAAATACGGATAACGTCGTAATAGCTTTTGCCTAATGATACAAATAAACGGTCATCGTCTTTGAACGAAATTTTCTTTGGATCTAAAACAGCAAATATATCTTTTATTTGTTCCTTTCTTTTGTCTGATAATTGAGGAAGTTCAAATTTCTTTGGCGGAAAAAATTCTTCTCTCAAGCTGGTTTTCCATCTGTCTTCTACTAATGTTTTGAGCTTTGGATAATCATTAATATGTTTTATCTCATTTGGGTCACCCCATTTCCACCAGTCTCTTTGCATGTCAAAATATTTTGATGTAATTTACAGTATAACAGCATAATATTTGCATAAAATAATTATTAACTCTACATTCTATTTTATTTTTAGGAAAGGCAAAAATCAATATTATAAAATCGTAATTTTAGTATATTAGATACACTTTCTGTAGTATTTTATTTAATTTTCAGTATGTTATACCACAACGACAAATCAATTCTTTTTTTTAATGGCGAATACAAAAATGTAAAAGACTTTAGAATAAGTCCTTTCAATCAAACATTTCATTATGGCTACGGTGTTTTTGAAGGATTAAGAGCCTATAATTCCCATCAAGGACCACATATTTTCAAAGTCAAACGCCACTTTGAACGTTTAAAAAATTCAGCAGAAAAAATGAATATGCAAATGCCATATTCTGTTCAAGAGTTGATTAATTACGCTTATGAATTATTGGAAAGAAATAATATGCACGAAGCCTATATCAGGCCTTTAGTATTTATGGATAAAAATATGACCTTACGTGCTTTAGACGCTGACAAACCCAACTTTTTAATGACCTGTTGGAAATGGAATCGTTATTATCCTTCTAATCACTTAAAAGTATTGGTTTCTTCTTGGCGTAGGCCACATCCAAGGACAATGCCTGTAGATATTAAGGTTACAGGTAATTATGTCAATTCTATTTTGGCTACTCGTGAAGCACACCAAAAAGGATATGATGATGCTTTATTATTAGATGTTGAAGGTTATATTGCTACTGGACCAGGAGCATCATTTTTTATGGAAAAAAATGGTCAATTAATTGTTCCACCACTAACCAATATTTTTCCAAGCATTACTCGTGCTACATTAATAGATATAGCCAAGCAAATGGGAATTGATGTTTTAGAAAAACAGTTTGGCGTGGAAGACGTTATCGAGGCTGATGGTGCATTTTTTACTGGTACGGCAGCAGAGGTTTCAGGTATTGAAAGCATTAATGGGCATAAATTAAAAATTTCTTGGGAAGACTCAATCGGTCATCTATTGCATAACCGATATAAAAGAATAGTTTCTGGAAAAGACACTAATTTTTTAGAGTATTTCTAATGATGATTTAAGTGTCATGTAATTTTTAGCCAATAATTTTACGCGATACTGTTAATGTATCTAAGCATTTTTATTAGTTTTAGAACTAATAAATTTTTACTTTGCAAAAGTAACAATTATAAATAACGCTATCAAAACAACAGAGAAGATAGCAACAAAATACTTGTGCAAATCAATTTCAACTCGTTTATCGGACATGCTTTTTTATGTTTACATAAATATAACATATACCAAAAACATACTATTTATAGAGTTTTGCACATATCTGCATTATTAACAACAAAAGATTAAACTAAAAATTGCTCAATCTTTTGTTATTTTGAAAATCTAAATAAAAAACATGTCAACTTTAAATAAATACAGCAAAACAATCACACAAGATGCTACACAGCCAGCAGCACAAGCGATGTTGCACGCTATCGGTTTAAGTGATGATGATTTTAGAAAAGCACAGGTAGGCATTGCATCAACTGGCTGGGACGGCAATCCTTGTAACATGCACTTAAATGGCTTGGCTGCGTCTTTAAAAAATCTTATTAATCAACAAGATTTAGTGGCATTAAATTTTTATACAATTGGCGTTAGCGACGGCATCTCAATGGGAACATCTGGTATGCGATATTCATTAGTATCACGCGAAGTGATTGCTGATTCCATTGAAACAAATGCTGGCGCTCAATTTTATGATGGTATTATTTCAATAGCAGGTTGCGATAAAAATATGCCTGGCGTCATCATGGGTATGTCGCGCTTGAACAGACCATCATTAATGGTATATGGTGGCACTATTGCACCCGGAAAATATAAAGGAGAAAATCTAGATGTCGTTTCTGCATTTGAAGCATTAGGTAAAAAGTTTGCTGGTTCAATTAGCGATGAAGATTACAAAGGTGTAATACATCATGCATGTCCAGGAGCAGGTGCTTGTGGTGGAATGTACACAGCAAACACGATGGCATCTGCCATTGAGGCATTAGGCATGAGTTTGCCATATTCTGCAAGCAATCCCGCAGTTTCAGAGGAAAAAAGAAATGAATTAAAACAAGCAGCGATTGCAATAAAAAACTTATTAGAGAAAGACATTAAACCAAGCGATATCATGACGTTCAAAGCATTTGAGAATGCTATTCGCATCGTTATCGTTTTAGGTGGTAGCACAAATGCAGTTATGCACTTGATAGCAATGGCGAAAACGATAGGTGTGAAATTGTCTTTAGCTGACTTTATTCGATTAGGCAATGAGACACCAATGCTTGCCGATTTTAGACCAAGTGGCAAATACGTAATGGAGGATTTGCATAAAATTGGTGGTGTACCTGCTGTAATGAAATATTTATTAAAAGTAGGCTTATTACATGGCGATTGTCTTACTGTAACAGGAAAAACATTAGCTGAAAATATTGCAGAACTGCCAGATTTAACGGAAGGACAAGACTTAATGCACACAATTGACAATCCAATAAAACCTACAAGTCATATTAGGATTTTATTTGGAAACTTGGCAACAGAAGGCGCAGTTGCAAAAATTACAGGCAAAGAAGGCGAGCGTTTTGAAGGAACAGCAAAGTGTTTTGACAATGAACAAATGGCAATAGATGCTATGCAGGCAAAGAAAGTAGTGGCAGGAGATGTGGTTGTTATTCGATATATTGGGCCACGTGGTGGACCAGGCATGCCTGAAATGTTAAAGCCAACTTCTGTTTTAATGGGCGAAGGATTAGGCAAAGAAGTGGCTTTAATAACAGATGGCAGATTTAGTGGTGGCTCTCATGGTTTTGTAGTTGGCCACGTAACACCTGAGGCGCAAAATGGTGGAAATATTGCATTGGTAAAAGATGGCGATAAAATCATTATTGATGCGGTAAATAATACAATAGATGTATTGATTTCTGAAGAAGAATTAGCTACGAGAAAAGCATCGTGGACAGCACCTGCTTTGAAGGCTAAATCTGGAATATTATATAAATATGCAAAGACAGTATCATCTGCCAGCGAAGGCTGCGTGACAGATGAGTTCTAGTTTGTATATATTGGGCATTTAGTTCAGCTGGTTTAGAGCACTACCTCGACAAGGTAGAAGTCATTGGTTCGAATCCAATAATGCCCACTTTTTTAGTAAAAAGCTATTATTTGTTAGAATTTTAGTTTAATTTTAAATACCTAAATGGTTAATTTAATATTAATCTATGAGTTCAACAGTAAATACTTTAGATTTTTATTCAAAATGGAAAGAAGGTGCACACACTGAAAATTCCATTATTAATGAATTGCGTCAACATGGTTTTGATAGCTTACAAATCATTGAAACATTACAACAATTTAAGAAAAAACAATTAGATGAACGCCAAACATTGGGTTTCATTATTACAAGTATTGGTGCATTTTTAGGATTTGTAAGTTGTGTAATGACAATGTTGGATATTTTTCCTGACTTACGTGGTTTTATGTTATATGGTTTAACAAGCTTAGCTTTAGTTTTTATCTTTATTGGATTGTATTATATATTCGAATAATAAACTGCATTTCTAATTTCATTTATTAACTAATAAGTAATGTAGTAAGTTCTACATTAATTATTTAATGGAATCTTTTAAAGGTACAAAATTGATTTGTTGATGCATATTTGATGTGTCAATCGTTGGCTTTTGCTTTCTGGCTTTGCGAGAAAATAAATCTTTGAAATTATCAAAATCTTTTTGGAAAGAAATAGCAACGCCTGTACGCACTCTGTCTTGGTTGATTAAATCATAGTTTGCTGTACGCGCATAAGTTTTCAAGCGAATTCTACCATCAGCAGTCACCAAATATTCTAATTGGAAATCGCCTGCAATAGCGGCATTATTGCTTGTTTGTCCTGTTGGATTTGAAGGAGAAACCGAGTTGTTATTTCCAAAATTAACATTACCACCAATAGTTAAAATAAGCTTTCCGCCTAATATTTCTTGCTTATAGCTGAATCCGAAATTGCGTGATTCTGTTTCTAAATCTGTTAATAAAACATCTAATGAAGCGCCTTTAATGACACTGCTTAAACCTTGTGAAAGCAAGCGCGATATTTGATCTGAAATTAATTGTGTAACGGTATTGGAATAGCCTGCAATTTTTTGCTCCGAAACGCCAGTAGGGAAAAATGAATTAAACAATAATAAAAAACCAGCTTGGTTATTGACTTCATTTTGATTGCCATTTATTTCTACTAATTTTCTGTCTAAAACATCTGGAACGACACCTGAAGGCTGAATTTTAAAACCTATTGCCGTTTTGTCTAAAGTGCCTGAAATTAAAAGATTCAAGTCTATTGGAAACGTTCTATTCATGATAGATTTTGCTTCCGTGTTGGTAGAGTCAAACAAATTACGAACAGATGCTGATTTGATATTGTATAAAGCATTTACGGCAAGCTCAGCTTTTAAAGGATCGCCGTTAAATGTAATTTTGCTGCCAGGACCAATTTTAAATGTTTTGTTTAATATTCCTTGAAAATTAAAATCGTATTTGCCGTCTGTAAGGTTATACACGCCATTTAACGACATTTCTCCTTTTTTATCCATGGTAAAATTCAAATCACCGTAACCACGACCACTTATTTTGTCATTAGCACTTTGATCGAGAATGATATTGACTTCTGCATCTTGTGTTGCAGAAATATTCATCATCATATTTAAACCACTAATTTTAGATTTATATACGATTTTCTTTACCGTGTCATTTGGATTTACAAAATTGACAAACGAGTATCCTTTATCTGACACTTTGTTAGAAACCGGCAAATTGAAAACTGTATTTTTTAATGTTTCCAATCGATTGACATTGATATTGATATTATTAAAGTAGCCATCAATATCTACATCGCCTTTTGCAAATACTTTTCCATAAAAATCTTGGTTGTCTTCATAGGTTGTATTCATAAAGTTATAACCGCTTGGCGCACTAACATTTACTTTGTCGGCACGCCATTCTTTAAATCCATTATGCAATAATTTTCCAGACAATAAAGCTGTATTTCCATAATTGTCGAATAAAGTAACAGTACCAAAATCGAATCCTTTATTCGTTAGTAAAATCTCTTCATCAACGAGCTTGAAGGTTGTGCCGAGCAATCGCATTTTTAATTCTGCAGTATCAATTATCCTTGCTTTACCTGTTAAAATAGGCTTTTTCAAGCTGCCAGAAACATTGACTTGTCCTTTAACAAAAGCACGAGGCACCAATAATTCTTTTTTCAATAATGCTTCTAAGAAATTTAAATTTAATTTTTCTATATCGGCATTGACATCCAATTGTTCTTTGCCTTTCAGCTGCATATCATACGTGCCATCAAAAGAAAGTTGATAATCTCCATCTTCAATTGTGCCACCTGCTTCTACTATTTTTTTTCCATTTCTACCATAGATTCCATCTAAACCTATGTATTTAACTTTATAATTGAGTATTTGTAAATCATGAATTGTTATATCAGCATTTGCTTGTAGTTTAGTAAGAATATTCTTCAAGTTTATTGTGCCACTTAATGATCCGTTTTTTATAGCGCCAGTGGAATCAATTAATTGCCCAACATCTGAAAGGTTTAAATTTTCAATATTGATTTTTGCATCAGAAAGCGAATTTTTTCCATTGTTAATGTTTATTCGTTGTTTGCCTTCGACCAATGAAAAGTTTTGAGCAATGAATATACTGTCCACAAAAATAAGTTCATTGCCTTTTTCAATTGTCCAAATTTTATTATTTACTTTTAATTTAGAATCGATAATACGTGCAATAATACTATCGTTTTTAAAATCTAAGCTTGACAAAAGTTGAACGGCGTTTTGTGCGGTGTCATTAGCAATTTTAAGATTAGTCAGTAATTGTTCTTTCGAGCTGTTAACACCTATATCTATGTTGTTTAAATTGGTTTTCTTAATGCTAGTATTGTTGATGGTTCCATTAAGAAATAAATTATTATTATTGGTATTACCTTCAATATTAATACCACTAAATGCAATATTACTATAGTTTGCAGAGTCCATTTTTGCCAACAATGAAAACTTATCTTGTGTAGTATTAATGCTAGTTTTTAAGTCGAGTTCGCTAATGTATTGTAAGTTCGGAACAAATACTTTTATCAACCCAAAGTCAGAAGCAAGCTTTATAGTTGCATCTACTTGTTGTGGTTTGTTTTGTTTAATATCTTTTGCTGTTGGTTTTATTAATTGTGAGTATTTGCTTAAATATACTTTCATGGAAGGCACCAAGGTAAGCGGATCAAATGCACCATTAAATCGTGCATCGAACTGGTCAGAATTGATTGTGTAATCTTTAATTGTACCATCATTTTCCATGTTTATAGATACAACAGAAAGTGCGAGAATGTCTTTGTTGTTTTGTAAAATAATATTACTGAAAAGGCTGTTTCCTGTGAAGTTGTCTATTTTATTTCCTTTGCCATGAATTACGCCATCTAAAGAAATAATAAGTGTATCTTTCGTCAGGTTTAGCTGATGAAGATTTGCATTTTTTATGCTTGTATGAAAATCGTATTTTGGAATAGAATCATTAAAATCTGCCCAACCATTAAAATCTACGAGGAAGCAATCATCATCAAAAAATGCTTTTCCTGTAAATTTCTTTTTTTGCAATTGGCCGTCAATTTTAATTTTGTCAAACACAAAACCATTAAAATAAAAATTCCGTAACGTGCCCGACAGTTTGGTATTTAAGTCTTTTGTTTTAAAACCATTTCCATCAGCATTTATATCAATATCTACAGTGCCTAAGAGTTTTTTATTGCCAGTAATTTCAGCCAAATTTAAACTTTTTGCAATTATTTTTCCTGAATATTCTGGTGCTTTTCCTTTAGGAAATGCCATCCTAATGTCGGTTACTAAATGACCTAAATTATCTGTTTTCAATTCACCTTTAGCGACAAAATCATTTGTAAATCCAAAGAAATTACCATTAAAACTAATAATACCTGCATTATTAATTTGTTTTGGAATTTTCACAAATGACAGCATATTTTTAATATCATCAGGAGATGATTTTAATTGTTTTATTTTTAAATCGAATAAAGTTTGACTTATCTTCGGCAATCCTTTTATGTTTCCAGCAACATCAATTACGGTATTTTTTCCAGCAGTTAAATAAAGATTTTCGACTCTCAAATTCGCCAACTTACCTTTTACAAATCCTTTTAATTGAATTTGTGGTGGCAAGTATTTTAGCACTTTTGGCGCAAACACGGCAACGTCATTTGCTTTGATAGCTGCTTCTTTTATGTCGGCTTTCATGATTACTTTCTCAGAAAAATATTTAAAAGAACGCCACTCATCTGTAAATTGTATAGATAGATTTCCTTTGAACTTTGTGTCATTAAATGCAATATCTGCATTGTCTAAATAAATACCATCATTATCAAGCAGTGCATTCGTTTTTATTTTTTTTACTTGTAAATTATTGTCACATATAGTATTTAGATTTTCAATATCGATATGCATACCTGTAGAATCCCAACGGTAGTTTTCTATGTCGATATTGATATCGTGAATATTCATTTGGCTAATCAGAAAAGTACCAGCAGCTTGATTTTTCTTTTTAAAATCCATTGCATGGTTTCCATTTCGCATCGTTAATTTATCAACCGTAATATTTAGTTTTTTTCCTAAGCCTTCTACGTTAAAGCCTTTTCCTGGTGGTTTATTAGGTTCTTTAGGTTTGTTGATTTCATTATAATCCGTAAGCTTATAAAATGGATCAATAAGTTCTAATTCTTTTGCGTCTATTTTTAGTGGACTAATATTAAACTCACGAACATCTACAAATATTTTAGAGAATCGAATATCCATTCTCTTGTCAGTATGTGGATCATCTAAAATAATATTTGAATTGCTAAGTGTAAGTTTGTTCAAACGCAATTCTAATGGCTTTCCTGCTTTCTTTTTAGTTTCTTTCTTTTTATTGGATTTAAATTGATCTAATAAAAATTGGAAATTATACAAGCTATCTGCTTTCGCACGATAACAGTAAAAATAAACACCATCTAAAGCAACGTTGTCTATGTATATTTTGCTATCTCTGAGTTTTGCTATTTGTTCAAATAAAGTTCTTCCAAGCATTAAATCGACATCTAATTTTTTTGCAAATAGAATAGTATCTGTTTTGCTTTTTTGAGATGAAAGGTAAACATTGTATAATTCTACTGTTCTTATAAAATCTATACTAACAGAGTCAATTTTTACTTCACTATTTAATTGTTTTGATAAATAATCACTTACTTTGTGCACTAAATAAGTTTGTACTTTTGGTTGTTGTATTAGATAAAAGACGGAAACAAATAACAATAGGAGTATTAAGACAATAGTCAATACAGCTCGAAATGTATATTTAAAGATTTTTTTCAACGATATAAAAATTGCAAAATTAAGCGAAAATAAGCAAATATTATGCCTGAAACTATCATATTAGCAATAGAATCTTCTTGTGATGATACATCAGCTGCAATTTGTATAGATGGTAAAATTGTTTCCAATTTAACGGCCAATCAAAAAGTACATGAATTATATGGTGGTGTGGTGCCAGAATTAGCCAGTCGGGAACATACTAAAAATATTATTCCTGTCGTTGCTGAGGCAATTAAAAAAGCAAATATTACTACAAAAGACATCAGTGCAGTTGCGTTCACACGAGGCCCTGGATTAATGGGTTCTTTACTCGTTGGCGGCATGTTTGCAAAGTCATTTGCACAAGCGCTACATGTGCCATTAATTGATGTACACCACATGCAGGCTCACGTTCTGGCTCACTATATTGATGAGCCTAAACCTACGTTTCCATTTTTATGTCTTACTGTTTCTGGAGGACACACACAAATTGTACTTGTCAAAGATTATTTAGAAATGGAAGTCATTGGCGCAACAATAGATGATGCGGCAGGAGAGGCCTTTGATAAAACAGCAAAAATGTTGAAACTACCATATCCTGGTGGTCCTTTAATAGATAAATATGCACAATTAGGCAATCCTAAAAGGTTCAAATTCTCAGAACCACAAATTGAAAATTTAGATTTTTCTTTTAGTGGTTTCAAAACGAATGTCTTATATTTTTTACAAAAAGAAATAAAAAATAATCCCACATTTATTGAAGATAATTTGAATGATATCTGTGCTTCTGTTCAACATACTATTGTCTCTATTTTGATGAAAAAATTAAAAAAAGCAGCTGAACAAACAGACATAAGAGAGATAGCAATAGCTGGAGGTGTGAGCGCTAATTCTGGATTGCGACAAGCATTGCTACAATCTGGTGAAAAATACAATTGGAGCACATACATTCCTCAGTTTCAATATTGTACGGATAACGCTGGAATGATTGCTATAACTGCATATCATAAATATTTACAAAATAAATTTTGTGATATAGACATTCCGATTCTTGCACGAATGCTTATGTAATTATATTGTTTTTATTTTCTTCATAAGCAAAAATGTGTACTTGACATTATTTATCCTAATATTGTATAATATTTATGCAACGCGTTTCTATAGATTTTCCTTCTCCAATCCTATATTCTTTCACATTTACGATAAATGCAGATGATATAAATATTGCCGATCACATGGGCAATGAACGCATCTTAGTATTAGCGAATACACTTCGTGAAAAAATGTTTGAACACTTGCAAATTCCACTTTTCGATTTGCAAAACAGACATGGAATTGTAGTCGCCAATCATTGCATTCAATATAAAAGTGAAGGATTTTTAGGTGATGAAATTTTGCTTAATGCAGCCGTCAATGATATCACAGAGTGCAGTTTTGATTTGTATTTTCAGTTTTTAAAAAATAATGGAAAAACTATGGCTTTGCTCAAAACTGGTTGTGTATATTTCGATTTTGAAACACGAAAAATAATGGCTTTGCCAGAAAGTTACTTGCGAGCATTTCATAAAAACATCAGTATCTGAATTGCAATTAATACTTTATAATCAATATCTTTCATTCCATCACCATATATCGGTACTTTCATAATGCTGAAAGTTTAAGCTTATATTATTTATTGTTAATTCAATATTTTTGAGCTAAGCAATTTTTACTTTCACTTATCTTTAGATAATTATAATTCAAAGTTTGTATGTCATTTTCAGCTCGCAATCGGAAGCAATATATTAAACAACTACAATCCGACCAATTTGATTTATTGGTCATTGGTGGTGGCATCACTGGTGCTGGAATCGCATTAGATGCCGTTACACGTGGCTTAAAGGTGTGTTTAATCGAAAAAGCAGATTTTGCATCAGGCACTAGCTCGCGTTCTACTAAACTAATTCATGGTGGTTTACGCTATTTGAAACAATTAGAATTTGGTATCGTTCGCGAAGTAGGTCAGGAGCGTGCTATTTTATACAAAAATGCACCACATATTGTTCATCCAGAAAGAATGTTATTGCCAATAATTGAAGGTGGTTCATTAGGAAAATATTCGACTTCATTGGGTTTATATGTTTATGACCGATTAGCTGGCGTTGAAAAAGGAGAACGAAGAAACATGCTTTCTAAACAAGAAACTTTAGCAAAAGAACCATTGCTAAACACAGATATTTTAAAAGGAGGTGGCATGTATGTTGAGTATAGAAGCGACGATGCTCGCTTGTGTATTGAAGTACTGAAAACTGCTGTAGATAAAGGTGCGCTGTGTGTTAATTATGTTTCATTTTCATCATTCACATTAGATAATAATAATAAAATCAATGGCGCAGTTTGTTTAGATATTTTAAATAAGGAGTCATTACAAATTAATGCAAAAAAAGTAATTAATGCTTGTGGCCCTTGGGTCGATGACTTGCGTAAAATAGACAAATCATTAACAAAAAAAAGATTACATCTTACAAAAGGTATTCATATCGTAGTTAAAAAAGAAAGAATACCAATACAACAAGCCTTATATTTTGATGTACAAGACGGTAGAATGATTTTTGCGATTCCTCGTGGTAACAAAGTGTATATTGGTACAACAGATACAAATTATACTGGCGATGTCAATTATCCATTTGCTACAAAAGAAGATGTAGAATATACCTTGCATGCTGCTAATTATATGTTTCCCAATCAGCATTTAAGCATTGATGATGTGGAATCAACTTGGGCTGGTTTAAGACCATTAATACATGAAGATGGAAAATCACCATCTGATTTATCGCGTAAAGATGAAATTTTTATTTCAGATTCTAATCTAATTTCTATTGCTGGTGGTAAGCTTACAGGATTTCGAAAGATGGCTGAGCGTAGTGTTAATGTGGTATGTAAACAACTAAAATTAGAAGACCAACGAGAATTTTTACCTTGCAGTACGGCTAATATTACATTAAGTGGTGGACATTTACAGCAAACTCCATTAGAATTTGCTAAGAATTTACAAGAAGATTTTAAGCAATTTTATTTAGATGAAATACTTGAATTAGTGTTGAAATATGGCAGTAATACACAATATATTTTAGCTATGGCACAAACTAATTTCAATAATAATTTACTATTCGCAGAAGCAGATTATTGCATAGAACATGAACTCACAAATTCTATTGCTGACTTTATCATAAGACGAACAGGTAGATTGTATTTTGAACGGTCTGAAATGAATAAACAATTACCATCACTAAGCTCATTTTTTCAACAACAAATACAGCTTCCAACAGAAGTCGATGAAATGTTCGCTAAACAATTTGACATAGAATATCAAGGAGTTCTATCGTTTAAATAAAGTTGTTATAACAACTAATTACTTATTTCAACTTTTATATCGTAAATTTGTTTTCAAATAGTTACTGTTTCTAATTGTTAATAAATAAAATATAGCTATGTCTAATAAAATTGCTACCATTCCATTGCCTACTAATGAACCTATTTTAGCTTACTTGCCCAATAGTACGGAACGTATAAACTTGAAAAAGGAGATTAGCAGACGCAAAAATATAGTGTATGATATTCCGATGATTATTGCAGGCAAAGAAGTGCGCACCAATGACACAGTAGATATTTTTCCACCACATGAATTGTCACACAAATTAGCGCATTATCACAAAGGAAATACAACACATGTACAACAAGCTATAGATGCGGCATTGCAAGCCAGAGAAAAATGGGCAAGTATGCATTGGGAAGACCGTGCATCTATCTTTTTAAAAGCTGCTGATTTGATTGCTGGGCCTTATCGCGCTGCTATTAATGCAGCAACAATGCTAGGTCAATCGAAAAATGTCTATCAAGCAGAAATTGACTCAGCTTGCGAATTAGCTGATTTTTTACGTTTTAATGTTTACTTTGCTTCACAAATATATAATGAGCAACCAATCTCATCTCCAGGCACAAGAAATACTTTAGAATATCGTCCTTTAGAAGGTTTTGTATATGCAGTAACACCATTTAATTTTACAGCAATTGCAGGTAATTTATCTGTATCGCCAGCATTAATGGGCAATGTAGTCGTATGGAAACCATCTAACACACAGATATATTCAGCGTGGACTATCATGGAAATTTTCAAAGAAGCAGGTTTGCCTGATGGTGTCATTAATATGGTATTTGCAAATGCTGCTGAAACAACTAATCTTATTTTGTCGCATCCTTTTTTTGCAGGTGTTCATTTTACAGGCTCTACAGGTGTTTTCAATAGCATTTGGGAAACCATAGGCAAAAATTTACATATCTATAAAAGCTATCCAAGAATCGTAGGCGAAACAGGCGGTAAGGATTATATTTTGGCGCATCAGAGTGCCGATATCGACGTATTGGCAACAGCATTACTTCGCGGCGCTTTTGAATATCAAGGTCAAAAATGCTCAGCTTGTTCACGTGCCTATATTCCAAAATCGATTTGGGACACAACTTGGGAAAAAATGTATGCCGCATTAAAAACTTTTAAAATCGGAAATGTCGAAAATTTTACTGTTATCATGGGCGCTGTTATTTCTGAAGATGCATTTAAAAGAATCACAAGATACATAGAGCAAGCAAAGGCCAATCCAGATAATATCATTATGTATGGTGGAAATTATGACAACAAAAAAGGCTATTATATTGAGCCTACAGTGATATTGACAAAAGATCCAAAATCAGCAACGATGGTGGAAGAAATTTTTGGTCCTGTTTTAACAATTTATGTGTATGAAGATGAAACATTTGATGATATTTTACATTTAGTAGATAACACATCTGAGTATGCACTTACTGGTGCTGTTTTGGCGCAAGACACCTATATTATTGAAAAAATGCGAAACAGATTAGTAAATAGTGCTGGTAATTTTTATATCAATGATAAATGCACGGGTGCTGTGGTTGGGCAACAACCATTCGGTGGTGCACGTAAAAGTGGTACGAACGACAAGGCTGGCAGTAAATGGAATTTACTACGATGGGTTTCGCCACGCACGATAAAAGAAAACTATGTGCCACCTAAATACTATTCCTATCCTTATATGGATGAAGAATAAAAGCATTAAAAATAATTACAACAAAGCCAATATGAAGTACATGTTGGCTTTTTAAAAATACGTTACACATGATGCATATATTGATTGTTTTCTAAAAAAATAATAGGAGATGCCGTTCCTGAATATTGGAAAATAATAGTAGCAGATTTTTTATCTATAATAGCTTTTTCTTCAAAAATATTAAAATCAAAATGTATCGGTAAAATGATGTAGCTGAAGTTTTGAGTATTTAGCTTATTTTCTTGTAAAATTTTTAATTTTTCATTTTTTGGTAAGTCTTGAATAATCAATTGCTGCGGTCTTACTTTATGGTGTAAATAATAATCAATGGCAATCATTTCTTTTACAATGATATCATCAGTATAGTTGGAATTTGCGAATTGGTAAATGATTTCATACACATCTTTTAAAGTATAGCGATGAAGATTACTGACGCATGAAAAATAAGTGCCTAAGCCTTGTAAAAAATCAAAAATGCTATAATGTAATGCAATATATTTTAGTGTGTTTATTGCTCTTCCTTTATTCCAATAAATTTCTAAAGCATGTTCGAGTAGTACAATTTTTTTTAACTCGGTTTTGCTCAAATAATTACTCTCAATAATTTGATAAGGTGGATTTGGATCAAACACAAAACCATGTTGTTGATGCTTATCACGAACTGGTGTTCCTTTTAAAAATTTCAAGAAACCTAATTGTAATTCAGGAGCGAAAAGCTTAAAAACTTCTTCAAACGAATATTTTATATCGTCGTAATAATCTAACGCCAAACCAACAATTAAATCAAGGTGTAATTCGATTTTATTTTCGAGTGTTTTAATGATGGATTTTGTTTTTTCAAAATTCTGTTTTCTGCTGACGGCAAGATTTGCTTTTTGATTTACTGTTTGAATGCCAATCTCAAATCGGAACAAACCTTTCGGCACATAATCATGAATAAATTGAACAATATCTGGATGAATGATATCTGCTGTTATTTCGAATTGAAAGATATTATTTCCAGTGTGATTGTCTAAAATAAATTGGAAAATATCTATCGTGAAATCTTTTTTTAGATTGAAAGTGCGATCTAAAAATTTGATTACACGACCATGTTGCATCAAGTAAAGTAAATTTCTTTTAATGCTTGCATTTGGAAAATAACGCACTTTATTATCTAGGCTAGCTAAACAAAATTCGCATTTGTAAGGACAACCACGAGAGGTTTCTATGTATAAAACTTTTGTTTTTAAACTCTTTTTATCATCATCGCTATATGGCATAATTTCTGCCAATGCGTCTAATGGAATTTGCGCGGCTACTTTGTTTTCAATTATCTTATTGTCGTCTGTTTTATAGATTAAAGCAGGCACTTCTTCGACATTTGGATAAGATTGAAAAAATGCTTGCAGTGGAATTTCTCCTTCTCCTTGAATAATGTAATCAATGTATGGTAATGCTATCACATTTTGATATTCATAGCTCACTTCTGGTCCACCAAGCAAAATTTTTATACTTGGATTTTGTGTTTTAATTTTTTTGGCAACTGCAAGTGTTTGTGTGATATTCCAAATGTAACAGCTAAATGCAATAACATCATAAGCAGTACAATAAGATACAATTCCATCAGCATCTTCATTGATGGTAAATTCTTTCCAATGTATATTTTCTTTATTTTTATTTAATTGATAAAAAATACGAATGGCTAAGTTGGTATGAATATATTTTGAATTAAGTGTAGCCAGTAAAAATTGCATACCACAAAGATAAACTATTAATATAGAACTCGAAATCGCTAAACATGAAGTTTATTGTTATCTAACTTCTTTTAATTCTTCCCATTTTTTGTCGTTCATATTGTCATCTAAATTTGGATTATAGGTGTTAGATTTTGTGCCAATATATTCACCATCACTATTCATCCAATATTGATTATAACCTTGCTGTACTTTATAAGTTTGTCCTGTTTCTGAATTATGTACTTTTTGGTTTTCA
>WBZL01002879.1_pt1 | contig 16285 bp, 13 predicted proteins | sample 5204291 | NCBI WGS metagenome assembly WBZL01 (sample SAMN12344345, study PRJNA552823) | activated sludge metagenome | biome: Activated sludge suspended growth; feature: Nitrification reactor; material: Wastewater; isolation source: activated sludge from nitrification reactor of wastewater...
AAGCGCCCGCCAGTACGGTGAAGCTCATAAATCGCCTTGATGACAAGAACTGTACCGGTCGCACCGATCGGGTGACCTAATGCAACAGCACCGCCATTGGGATTTGTTTTTGACGGATCAAATTGCAATTCGCGGGCAACAGCGCATGCCTGAACAGCAAACGCCTCGTTGGATTCTATGACATCAAGATCTTTAATTTTCAGTTGCGCGCGCTTAAGTGCTTTTTGCACGGCCGGGACAGGACCTATTCCCATAAATTGCGGATCAACACCAGCATGAGCGTAGGAAACAAGACGGGCCAATGGTTGCACATTATGTTTTTGAGCTGCCTTACTTTCCATGAGCACAACTGCCGCAGCGCAATCATTGATTCCGGAGGCATTTCCTGCGGTAACGGTACCCTTCTCCATAAAAACAGTATTTAATCTGGACAATGCAGCAATACTCACATCCTCACGAGGATGCTCATCAGTATCAAATACTGTTATATTTTTACGATTCTTGATTTCTATTGGCAGTATCTGTGTTTTGAAATAACCGCCTTTAATAGCATTGATGGCTCGTCGATGACTTTCGAGCGCATACCTATCCTGCGCCTCACGACCAATATCCCACTTCGCAGCAATGTTTTCAGCAGTTATGCCCATGTGCACCCCCGCAAAGGGATCTGTCAACGCACCAACCATCATATCAATAACACCAGCGTTGTTCATCCTTTGTCCCCATCGCAATGCAGACAGCAAATAACCACCACGGCTCATGGATTCTGCGCCACCGGCAATAGCTGCATCAGCATCACCCATTTGAATATACTGGCCGGCGGAAATAATTGCCTGTAAACCACTGCCACATATACGGTTGACTGTAAGTGAGGCAATAGTATACGGAAGCCCACCGTTTATACACGCGACTCGTGCCAGGTACATGTCACGCGGTTCACCGTGGATGACATTGCCAAAAACACCATGCCCTATTTCAAGCGGATCAATGCCCGCTCTTTTAACTGCCTCAGCTACAACTCTTGCAGCCAGTTCAACCGGCGGAATGTCCTTAAGAGCCCCACCATAGTCGCCAATAGCTGTTCTTACACCACTGATTATTACCACATCACGCATTCAATGACCTTTTTTTGAGTTTTCAACGCACTTCTTACCAACGTGATAATAGATGAGCACATCAAAAATGTAGCGACACGTCGACGGCAAGCCGCTCACAAAAAGAAAATAAAAAATGAACAAGGCTGGCTTCATTCGATCGCTTCTCACAAAACTGCAAAACACACTCCGAGCATCGCGCCATGCAACCTGATAACCGTGCAGCAGTTCTTCGACAAGCATTGCAATTCCTTAGGAACGCAGATGCCCAAACAAAAATTTCACTAAAATTGTTTTTCCAGATACTCGATGGTCAAGCTTGTCACTTTCGGCACACCTATTTTTAGCTGCAATGGATAAGCTTGCTGACCACCGGCATGCTGATAACCCCGGCGCTGATAAAACGCGATAAGTTCAGCGCGTTGAGAGACAACAAACATGCGAACCTTATTAGCCAGAAGTTGATGCTTGGCAATAGTTTCTGCTTGCCGCAGAATGTACCCGCCGACTCCCTGGCCCTGAAAATCAGGATGCACGGAGAAAAACCCGATATAGGCATGATGTTGCTCTTTTGCAAGATAAATACAGGCAACAAGCCGATTCCGCAGATACACCACATAAAAACGCGCGCCCGGTTTGACCAGTGCAGCGGCTATTTCGACAGGCGTAGTCCGGTCACCGCCAATAATATGCGTCTCCCGCGTCCATCCACGATCGCCACGATAAGCCAGATTAACCAGATCACAGATATCCCGGCAGTGCCCGGGCAGCGCTTGGGCAAGCTTAAATTGAGACAGAAATGGGGATACGTCGGCGACATCATGCTTCATGGCCAAAAATAAATTGTATGGTTTAGAATAAATTCAAAACCGGACTTTTAGTTAATGCTACCGCAACAATGTAAGCAAAAACGCATTGCGCGGCAATCCAGGCATTAATACGCATTCTCCGCGTTTTCCCGAAACGCATGGCGACCATGCCAAGGCCAATATAAACTAACAGCCCCGAAATCTTGGCGGTAAGCCAGGAGTCACTAAATGGTGCTTGCTGAATTTTATAAGCCAGCGTGACCGCGCTAACCAGCAGAACCGTATCAACAACGTGCGGCAGAATTTTAACCCAGCGTCGGCGCAGTATCGATGATTCCCGAATCAACCAAACGCCACGTATAAAAAAAAATAAAAAACTTGTCACCACGCTACTGACATGAATCATTTTAATCAGTGTATAACTCATCAATTGCTCCCGGGAATCAGCCACCCATGGCTACCGGCAACCGCCCCAGCGATAGTCAATAGACTCAGAACAAGCAATATCATATGCTTACGCTGGATAGCAGAAAAGGTTTGCATGGTAATATTTTGTGGTGGTGATTTTACCTGCTTTCTTGATTTAGGCTCGGCGACAAAAAGCATAAAAGTGAATAGCAGCCAGATCAACACCATACTGTGCATCCACCAGTATTGCCACTGAATAAAACGATGCCAGGCATCAAGAATGAAAGTCATGTAAAAACCGCTTAAACCAACAAGCAGCGTGGTTATACGCGCCTGCGCGGCAAAACGACGCCGGAAACTGGTAAAAAAGACCATTGCATCCCCGGGCGATGACATTTGCTTTAATACAGGCAGCAATATCAGCGTAACCATCGCCACGCCGCCAATCCAGAGCACCACACTCAACACATGCACCACTCTGGCCAGAACGAAATCATCCATGGTTGTTTATTGTTCTAATCGGATACAGCCTCATCTTCACTGCCAACCCAGCTCACCGCTTCATCGAAGTCTTCAAAAACAATCACTTGCGCATCAGTAAACAGGTTGGATATCCACGCACTCCATGCCTGCCACTGATCATTAGTAACGACCGCGATACGAGCAAAGTCATTACCATGTTCCCGCATAAACTTCAGATCTTCCCACGCGACATCGACGGTATAGTCAATCATATCACGCAAGTCAATGACGACATTGACCTTTCCACCAGAACAGGACTGATAAATGACTTCGTCTTCAAACTGTTTATAATCGGCCAATGTAAATTCACTGATCACAGCAACAACGATCAGGCCATTTTGTTTTTCTATGGTAATCATGATCTCACCTTTTTAAGTAATAGAGTCATCATAGGCAAATAATTCGTATGGCGCAATTGCTGCCCAGAGTTTTTACTGAATGGATAAATTCCGCTTATTGCGGGATTTCGGATCAATGCCGCCTCAAATCAGGTAATAACAACCAGAACACAATCTGTATTTCAGAATTATTTTCGAGCAACAGCGGCCAGCATCCTGTAACTTAAAATACCACTCATGGCGCCTCCTAGAATAATCAATACCATGCCCAGCCAGGCAACAGGCGGCAAAATTTCATTCCAGATCAATATACCCCAGATGCCCGCAAACAAAACTGTACTATACCCCAGCGCACTAACCACCAGCGTTGTTCCGGTATGATAAGCGCGCGTCATAGCCAGCTGCGCCAATGTCGCGGTTACGCCAATGCCAATCAGCAAGTGCATATTCTGCTGCGTAACCGGATTAAACGTGGTGAACAACAACCAGACGCCCGTAACCACTGTACTGATCACCGTAAAATAAAAAACCACACGCCACTCGGATTCACCGAGATTACCCAGCTGCTTGACGTTCATATAGGCAATCGCCGCAAAAAAACCCGAAATTAATCCTAGCAGCGCAGTCATCCATTGATCATTGTGCAAAGTCGGACGCAGCAGGAAAATCACTCCGACAAACCCGACAACTAACGCAGCGGCCATCGACCAGTGCAATCTCTCCTTAAGAATCAACGTCGAGAACATAGCCATAAACAGCGGCCAGGTATAATTCAATGAAATCGCAGTTGCCAGAGGCAATTCAGTAATACAATAAAAAAACATCAGCAGACTGCCCAGCCCGGTTAATCCGCGGCTGCAATGCGTTTTCCAGTGACGCGTTCGCAAAGTAAGACGATAATGGCAAACCGCCAGCCAAGTTATCGCGACTCCCATCAAGGAACGATAAAAAACCATTTCTACGGTGGAAAAATGTTTTGCGCCAAGCTTCACCAGAACGCCCATACAGGCGAATAGAAATGCGGCTACCAGCATCCAGAATGAGCGCATAAGAGAAACCAGTAAAAAACAGGCAGAAGAATTATAAATGCGGTTCTAATTCACGCCGCAGAAATTGATGAAAATGAACCATCCCGGCCTCCATCGGCATCTGATACGGGCCCGTTTCATTGATAGATTGATCATATAAAGCGCGCCGCCCTTCTGTCATGCGCATGCAGATCTCTCTGTCTTCGACAGCTGTCTCTTTATACGCAGCCTGCTCGGCTTCGACCAATTCACGCTCAAACAGCGCGATTTCTTCCGGGTAATAAAAGTCGACAACATTAGTGCAGCTTTCGACACTCGTCGGAATTATGGTGCTGATAACCAGCGTATGCGGATACCATTCAAGCATAATATTGGGAAAATAGAGCAGCCATATGGCGCCATGCGGCGGTAAAGTATTTTCATATTGCGCAAGAACCTGTTTCTGCCACTTCGCATAAACAGATGTACCTGAACGTTGCAGACGGGCCTTGTTAACACCGACTGTCTGCACGTTGTACCGATCTCCAAATTCCCAGGCAAGATCTTCAGTACTGACAAAATTTCCGAGACCGGGATGAAAAGGATTGACATGATAATCTTCCAGATAAACTTCAATGAATGTTTTCCAATTGCAGTCATAATGATCAATCTGAACGCGATCAAACAGATAACCTGAAAAATCGAAATCGCCGAACACACCGAGATCAGCCATATCTCCGGCAACCGAGCGTTTTCCGTTGAACAACAAGCCATGCCAGCTTTGCAGCGGAGTTTTGTTCAGGTGGATACAGGGATTTCGATCAAAATGAGGCGCACCAAGTAATGTACCATCCAGTGCATATGTCCAGCGATGCAACGGACATACAATACTTCTGGCATTACCCCTGCTTTCAAGAATACGTGCCTGACGGTGACGGCAAATATTGGAAATCAACTCTATACCCCGTTCGTTCCGAACCAGAACTTTTGCACTTTTCAGCCATTCCAGCACATAATAATCGCCGACTTCAGGCACCATGACTTCATGGCCGATATAGCCTGGCCCCTGGTCAAACAGCACTTTTTTTTCAAGCTCCAGTATTCCTGGATCAAGATACCAATCAATCGGTAATTGGACGGATGTTTTAGCCAATTTTGAAATTTCAGCCAGATCAATCATATTCAATACTATATTCCGTGTTTCAAGACCACCTGTTGCCACAAATGATCACTTCCCAGGCAAACAAAAAGACCCGGATACAGCTTCAGGGTCTTTAGATCATCTCTAAATTGAGTGTTTAAAACAAAATGAAACGCGAACAAAAAATGATTCCACAGTATGCAACTGATATGTAATGCAACACTCTTTGCAGACAACAACGCACCATAGCGAAAAAATTTCTGATTATACAAAAAATTATCTGCATGAATTGTCCTTTTAGTTCTTGCAGAAAAAAAACAACTGTCTGTTTGTTATAACAAATTAGAGACTATCAAACGCGAAACAACCACCACACACCAGCGAATTGACGCATGAAAAAATCTCCCAGGAATGTATTACAATACTACCGATCCGCAAATGCGGTTTTTTTTGTATTACAGAAACCATTCGCACTGACGAACTTTATATTTGACAATTATACCTTTCCGGGAGTTTTATTGATGTCATTAATGGACGATGTTAAAAGAATACTTCGTGACACCCTGGTTCTCGATAACGATCGTGTCGAGAAACTTGACACCACTTCACCATTACTCGGTAATATCATAGAACTTGACTCAGTTGGCGTGGTTTCAGTGCTGACAGCCATTGAAGAAGAATATGGTATCGTCGTGGAAGACGATGAAATTTCCGCCGATGTGTTTAAAACCCTGGGCAGCCTGATCGAATTTCTTGAGCATAAAATCGGCTAAACCAGAATTAGCTGTGAAATTATCGACAAACCCGTTCACTCGACACAGCGCATACCCGGAAAAATCCACGCCGGTAAAAAGACATCAGAAATCAAACGCAATAACGAATATGAGTGACCTTGGCAAGCCTCCTCTCCAACATTCGACTTCCGATACTCATCATGCGCGAAGCACCGTAAAAAAAAATCATCGACGTTAAAACTTTACACTGACCTGCTGAACCTTACTTTCTGTTTACAGAGCCGGAACAATGCGGGAAGTTGACATTTACTCCGTGTCACAGTACTTTCATAAGTAAAAAATCAGCGCGATGATTCTTTATTCGCGCTTTATCTCTATGTTCTCTATATAACACCCAGGAGATCAGCGGTGCAGCGTGCATATTGGCGGTTATTTTTTCTGACTCTACTTTGCTTGCCGACTTACCCGGCCAGTGCAGAAACGCTTGCGCCTGAGCATGTCCCCGGCGCGCAAACGATTGATACTCATAGCGCAAAATCATTGTTTGATCAAGGTACGGCTTTTATCGATGTACGCAAACAGGAAGATTACGATACCGGACATATTGCGGGTGCGCACCATCTTCCGGTCGCCAGCGATTTCAACGAACAAAACCTGGTTGCTCTCGTTTTGAAAGAAAATCCGGTGGTGATTTATTGCAACGGCATCCACTGCATGGGCAGTTCAAGGGCAGCACAACAGGCTGTCGCATGGGGATGGACGAGGGTTTATTATTACCGGGACGGCATGCCGGGCTGGAAGCTTCACCATTATCCGACTGACTCGACGAAGAGTTGAAAAGGATCAACTATTGCTGCTCGAAAGCATTGCTTTAACCGCGTTGCAATCTCACTACACTACAAATTCTATAAATTTGTAAGAATCACTGACTGGATTCTTGCGTTCAGAAATTCGACTGTAAAACAGTCCTCTTTCACATGAATGGCTTACCGAGTCAGTCAAGTGTCAATGATTTTTACATCATTTCAATCCCTCACTTAAAAAACACTAAGAGAAAATATCATTACATACCAAGTATCTCTTATGCTCAAATTGATCGACTAGAAAGAATTAAAAAAACAAGAGTCATTGATTTTAATGCACTAAATCAACCGATTCTTTTGGTATATCAAGTGCGTAGGCTTGTCGAATCTGCACATGCATCGTGTCGAATTATTTTACACTTCACTTTCATTTTTAGCATTCTTATATGAAAATGATTTTCATATTAAATATAACATTATGAATGTAAATATGTTATTTAACATTACAAAATGTTGGCGCGATTCTTGCTTATTATTTAATTGCAACATTACTTATTTTACTCGAGGAGCTAATCATGAAACTGAATAAATTATTAACATTAACCGCCGGCGCAGTTTTAAGTGCATCTGTAGCAGGAACATCGCTTGCCGTTCAATTTGTTGGCACACCATCATCCCCTTTAAGTCCGATTTTTGGTACTTTAATCGATTTTGATGACCAGGCAACAGGAACAGTTGTCGGCGCCAATGATTATGCCGCACAGGGTTTGGCATCGATTACGGAGACGACAGGCTCAGGCGCCGCATTCGCGCGTTATGCCGGAACACAAAGCTTTCCCAACTATATCGGCACCGGTGCCGGTTACGAAATAGGTGGCAGCGCCAACCTTGGCTGGGACGGAAAGTTTCTCTTTGAATTCGCCGGTCTTGCAAGCATGGTTGGCATTGGCGTAGCAGATTCACGTGGCGATGCCGAAATTATCAATGCGTATGACAGCAGTTTCGCTCTGCTTGAGTCCTGGACTGTACCTACCGGCACGAATGTCTACACCGGCATCGACCGCGGTGGCGTATATGACATCAAGTACTTCGAAGTTGTTTGTGATTTCTGCGCGCTGGATGACCTGCAATTTAAAGCAACAGCAGTACCAGAACCCGGCACACTGGCGCTTCTGGGTCTCGGCCTGCTGGGTTTTGTCAGCATGAGAAGATTTACCGCCTGACACCATGATTAGGTAAATTTGACCAGCTTCTCAGGGTTGCCGGGATTTAATCAATCCTAGCAATCCCGCAGAAGACCGGCACCATTTTCTGGTATTAAACTAAATCACCCATCCAGTCCACTTCATCAAGTAATCACCATCGGCGCTGATACGTTTTTCAGCAATTCACAAAAAAACAACGCACACATCAAACACGCGAACAGGGATATGTTGATGCCGAACATATTTCCGGCGGACACCGTCTCCGATCGCCAGCAATTTCAACGCGCAAAACTCGTCGCTCGCATTCTAAAAGAAAATCCCATAGCAATTTCTTGCACCGACACACTGCATAGGTAGTTCAAAAGCGCGCAACAGGCGGCCACCGCATAGAGAAGAACAAAAGTCTAGTAGCTCTGGAACGTCATGCCGGACTGAAAATCGCTCAATCAGTTGATTAATCCAGCAAAGCCTTAGGTCAGGCGCACCTCTGGAAAATCATATTCCGTCACAATACGTCACCGCTCGCACACAAAGCAATAATAACTTATTACATATCACTCACATGTCGTGTCAATATCTTTTATACCCACCTCGTCTTGCTTCAAGCTCAGATTCTCAGAGACATTCTCAAGAAATCGACGCCAATCACGACACCCATCATAATAAATCACTAAAGAAAAGTGTCTGATTCTTTTACAGTCACCTCCTGATCAACAATACCATAATTAGTAATAATATGATTTATAAGAACAATACCATCTTGGCACAGAAATTGCTTACTTTATAATCAAGTCTTCGCAAAAGCGCTCATTCGAGATATGAATCCGAAATCTCTGCTGCCAAAAAGCATGAAATAAGATTTTGTGAAGACCCCCATTCTGATAATGAATGCATCTAAATTGAGTATTTATTAACTTGTTAACGATTTTTGGAGTTTAACCATGAAATTAAAAAAATACATCGCGTGCCTAGCTGCATGCTCAGCATTTTTCAGCGCATCTTCAAGCGCGGCGCCTATTTTGAGTGACATCATTTTTGTTGTCGATGAATCAGGTTCAATGGGAAATGTACAGGCCAACCTGAGAAACAACATTGGCTTGTTCGCCAATATTCTGACAGGAACAGGCCAGGTTAACGCACAATACGGTCTGGTAGGTTATGGTAACAGCGCGGTTATTCCGAGAATGCTGACTGACCTGACTAATCCGACCAGTTTTGCCACCGCCGCTCAGGGTCTTTTGATTAATGGCGGTACCGAACCAGCCTATACTGGAACAGCATTCGCACTGAATGCACTGGACAATCAAACGTCACTGTTCTCTTTCCGCTCGAATGCAGTTAAAAATATCATTATTCTGACTGATGAACCATCCAATGGAGATACAGCGGCGCGTGGCACGGTCGGTGGATCAGCAGTCTCTGCAGCGGTACTTGATGCTGTGCTCACCGATAACAACGCGTTATACAATGGTGTTCTCCGCGGCGCGAGCACAATTAACTCACTTCAGAACCTGATTACAAGCCACGGTGGTTCGGTATTCGATTTAAATCAGTTCAACACAACCAATCAAACTGTCGTACAACAATTTGTGACCGATTTTGCTAATGCAAAACTTCGGGAGACCCTAAATTTCTGTCAGCTTAACCCAACCGATCCGGCATGTCAGGGGGGTACGCCCGTATCGGAGCCTGCCTCGCTCGCATTGCTTGGCTTAGGGCTTGTAGGGCTGGTTGCTTCTCGCCGTCGTTTGTGGGTGTAAGTTTTTTCGACAAACACCATCCTTAGCAGGGTAACCTGCTAACCAGATTGGAAACCGCGGTACATGAACTACATGTACCGCGGTTTTTTTCTACCGCGTTATCAGATGAATTGTAGCGAAAGTCCGGTGCTCACAAAAAACACGGTCGCCCAATTACAAACAACCGAGGTTAATTACCGTTAAAAAAATGGAAACTATACTAATCTGAATATTTCACATCTTTTCACAAGTTCTGATTCATCTTTTAGCCGCACCCGCCATTTACACCGTGCGTATAATAGAAACAAACTAACAACTTTCATTTGTTTCATGCTTGAGCTCAAATCCGTTTTCGCTGCGGACGGCCTTTTATCCCGTCATATATCAGGCTACCGGGCGCGCGATCAGCAACTGGAAATGGCGCAGGCGATTGCCGATACGATTGAGCGAAACGGCCTTCTCGTTGCCGAGGCTGGGACTGGAACGGGAAAAACATTTGCTTATCTTGCGCCGGCGCTGCTTGCGGGTGGCAAGGTCATTATTTCCACCGGAACAAAAACCCTGCAAGACCAGTTGTTCAACCGGGATATCCCCAGCGTACGCAACGCGTTGAATGTGCCGGTGACCGTGGCCTTGCTCAAGGGACGCGCAAACTATATCTGCCATTATCATCTGGAAAGAAGTTTGCAGGATAATTACATGCGTTTCGTCAATCGCGAGGAAATCAAACACCTGCAACTGATTGAACGATATGCATTGCGCAGCAAGGATGGTGATAAAAGTGGACTTAGCACGGTGCCCGAGAATGCGGGCATCTGGCATCACGTAACGTCAACACGGGAAAACTGCCTGGGTTCGGAATGTCCAAGCTACAAAAAATGCTTTCTGATGGAAGCGCGGAAAAATGCGCTCGCTGCGGATGTCGTCGTGGTGAATCACCATCTGTTTTTTGCCGATGTGATGCTGCGTGATGAAGGACTGACCGAACTGTTGCCTGCCTGCAATACGGTTATTTTTGATGAGGCACATCAGCTGCCACAAACTGCGAGTCTATTTTTTGGCGAATCAGTGAGTACCGGCCAGTTACTCGATCTAGCGCAGGATAGTCAGGTTGAAGCACTCAACTCGGCACGCGATTGTGTTGCGCTAGCAGATGCGATTGCGTCCCTGGAAAAAGCCGCAAAAGACTTGCGCCTGACTATAGAAGACGAGAATGTCCGCTACGCCCTGCCAGTGATTGAGAAAAATAAGGCGTTCAGACCGGCGCTCAATCAACTGGTCGAAAAACTTTCTGAACTGGAATCTATCCTTGAAACACAGGCAGAACGCTCGGAAGGTCTGGAAAATTGCTGGCGTCGCGCAAATAACCACCTCCTCTTGATTAAGCGCTGGTGTCTAACGGATCAGGAAAGCGAGAATATTGATTATGTACGCTGGGTAGAAGTATACAGCCGTGTTCTGCAACTGAATGCCACGCCACTTTCCATTGCGGAAATTTTCAGCCGTCAGCTTGATGCTTCGCCGCGTGCCTGGATTTTTACCTCCGCAACACTGTCGGTCAAACAGAATTTCGCTCATTATCTGCACGAAATGGGGCTGGACGCTGCGCAGTCGTTATGCTGGGACAGTCCCTTCAATTATCCCGAGCAGGCGCTGTTGTATGTGCCGGCAGGTCTCCCGGAGCCTCACCAGCATGATTATATTCAACAAGTCGTCAAAGCGGCTCTCCCCGTGCTTAAAGCAAGCCGGGGGCGCGCATTTTTTTTGTGCACCAGCCTGCGCGCCATGCAACAGGTATATGACCAGTTGACTGCGGCGTTTGCAGGGGAAAATATTACTTTCCCGGTGTTGTTGCAGGGCGAAGGTTCACGCTCGCACATGCTGAAGCGATTTCGCGAACTGGAAAACGCCATTTTGATCGGCAGCCACTCGTTCTGGGAAGGTATTGACGTACGCGGTGAGGCACTATCGCTGGTCATCATTGACAAGCTGCCATTTGCGCCGCCGGATGATCCGGTTTTATCCGCACGGATCGAAAAGATTAACCGTGAAGGTGGCAACGCGTTTATGGAATACCAGCTGCCGCACGCCGTTATCAGCCTGAAACAAGGCGCTGGCCGCTTGATTCGGGATGAAAAGGACCGCGGTGTACTGATGATTTGTGATCCGCGTTTAACGACCAAACCCTACGGACGGAGAATCTGGCAAAGCCTGCCGCCGATGAAACGCACGCAACAACTCGCCGATGTGGAAGCGTTTTTTATGCAGGAGAATGCACAAACGATTTCTTAGAAACCGAAATATTCATGGCGCAGATGGCAAATCCTGACATTGTTTTTTGTATCCAATATCAGAAGAAATCCAGTCGCGCCATTCGTTTTTGCTCATATTGCGCGTCAATTTCCAGCACAGCTGCTCAATCCAGTTGTTTTCCGCCGGCCAAATACGCAGCGTCATGTCATCGCTGCCGGAAACAATGCGCGTGCCATCCGGATTAAAAGAAACACTATTGATGCGCTGCTCATGACCTTTCATCGGAGCACCAATAGCCTGGCCAGTCCTGCTGTTCCACAGGCGCAATGTTTTGTCACTGCCACCTGAAACAATACGCAGTCCATCTGGACTGAACGCAACACTGTTAACACGATCTTCATGACCGACCAAGGGCTTGCCGACCGGCTGGTAAGTTTCGAGACTCCACATGATCACTGTGTGATCCTTACTTGCCGAAGCAAGCGCTTTGCCATCCGGACTGAATGCGACACTGGTTACAGCGCCTTCGTGCGCAACGAGCTTGGCAATCGATTCACCGGTACTGCTATTCCATAGCCGCACCGTACCGTCATAGCTCGCCGAGGCTACCCTTGCACCATCCGGACTGAAGGCAACGCCGCGCACCATCTCACTATGGCCAGACAGCGGTTTACCGGCAGGTTTACCGCTGCTTCTATCCCACAGCCGTACCGTATTATCCTTGCTGCCTGAAGCAATAAAATTGCCATCAGGGCTGAATGCGACACTTTCCACACCATCCAGATGTCCGGTTATTTCATGGATCAGCTTCTGGGTCTCGGTTTCCCATAGAAAGATGCGCCTATCGCTTCCGCCGGACACAATCCACCGGCCATCCGGACTGAATGCCACACCATTCAGCGAACCGGTATGCGCCTTCATCGACCTGCCGACCGTATTACCGCTCTCAGCATTCCAGAGCTGAACGGTGGCGTCATCGCTGCCGGATACGATATATCTGCCATCAGGACTGAAAGCGACACTGGCGACAAAGTTTTTATGCCCACCTTTCAGTTGCGCATTAATCGGCTGGCTGTCCTGCGCATGCCAGAGTCTCAAGGTAGTGTCGCGGCTGCCGGAAAGAATGGTTTGTCCATCCGGGCTGAATGCAACAGCCATTACGGATTCTTCATGTCCACGTATCGGTTTGCTGATAAATTTTCCCGCGGACTGATCTTTCCCGGTACTCCACAAACGCAATGTTCTGTCATGACCCGCTGTTACAAGCGTCTTGCCATCCGGACTGAAGGTGACGTCCCAAATAATGTCTTCATGCCCAACGAGCGGATCACCCAATGGCTCCAAGGTTTCTGTATCCCACAGACGCAGAGTTCTGTCCTGACTTGCTGAGGCTATTTTCCGGCCATCCGGACTAAACGCGAGGCTTGTAATGCTGTCTTTATGACCCCGCAGCGGTTCGTGGATAGATTCGAATGTTTCCGCACTCCACAGTCTTATTTCATTGTCATGACCGCCGGAAACAATGCGTTTGCCATCCGGACTGAAAATAACACTGGTTACGCCCTCCTTATGGCCGCGCAATTCGACGACAGACCCCAGCGTGCGGGCATTCCAGATACGCAAGGTTTGATCAAGACTGCCCGAAACGATGTGCAGGCCATCAGGACTGAAAGCCACACTGGTTACCGCTTCTTTATGCCCTTCCAGCTGCCCCACAAGTTTCAGTGTGGCGGCATCCCACAGACGAAGCAATGCATCCTGACCCGCGGTAATAACATGACTACCATCCGGACTAAAAATTACTTTGTTGAGCCCGCAACCGCGTCTCCCATTGCCATCCGGCCGGCATTGATGTGCATCGGATTGCATGCTGATAAGCTGTCCCTGCGGGTTCCATAATCGCAACGTATTATTCATACCGACGGAAGCAATGTATCTACCCTGATGATCGATGGCAACCGAAGTAATACGCTCGCCAGTCTTCCAGAGTTTCTGCGTGGCATTATTTTTCGCCAACACCGTCAAAATCGCCGAATCGACAACTTCACTCGGCGTGATCTGGTGGATCGCGAGCAATTGGAGTATCGCACGCTCATCACCACCGACACGCGCGCCATTCACCATGTCCAGACTCTCGGACACCACACGCAAGCTGTTTTGCGCAAGAAAAGTTTTTTCTTTTTCAATATGCGCGGTATACCAGCCATAAATCGCCACGACCGAAAGGGACAACGCCAGCAGCAAGGCTATCCGCAATTTACGCGCCAGCCGGTTTAATTTTTCAAATGCCAGCTGACGCTGGTTTTCCTGTTCCTTGACTCTTAGCCGTTCACTCTCGATACGCTGCAGGCGTTTATCACGCGCTTTACTGACGACACTCACCAGTCTGTCATGAATCAGTTCAATCCGGTTAGCGCCCTGCTGCTGATCAATGCGCAACAAGCGGTACTTGTCGGCGAGGATGGAGAGTTCTTCTCGCGTGATGAATTTATCCTGAAAGGCCTGATCGACCGGATAGCTGCCGCGATATTGATTTCCCTGAATAAGATAAGTTTCAATGAATTCCGAAACCCCTTCCGGCATCCCGCGAAGCGCTTCATCGTAAAAATCCTGCAGAATATCCTGTCCAGTCTGCCGTAACAACGCTGTATCAATCTTGCCCACAGGCAAGCGGCGCTGATTGAGCTGATAGCAGCATAAACTGAGCAGGACAGGCTCAATAACCGGCGCCACACCGGATCTGGCTGAATCCAGATTGCCAACAAAGTTTACCAAAGGTTCGGCAGCACCTTCCGCCAGGACGGTTGCACCTGCGCGAGCAACGGCATCAATAGCGCGCGCCCGGCTCATCGGCAGTAACCGTAAGCGATTACGTAGCAGTGAAGGCACTTGCTCTTTCCAGCTCTCCATTTCAGGAAGAAAATCCTCTCGGAAAGCCAGAACAATACGGAAGCGCTGCGCCATGAGATCAAGCGACGATAATCTGTGCTTGTCTGTTCGATCACCTGCCAGTTCATCCGGAAACCGATTTTCTATCAGATCAGCAAGAACATTGAGATTTGATTGAATATATTGCACATTTCCTTCTCCGCGAGAAAAAATCTCTTCAAACTGATCAAAAACCAGAACCGGTGTCAGTGGGAAATTATCCTTACTCCATATTTCCAGATCGCGACGGTGCAGATATTGCCATAAGCTCTCGTTGTTATCCCACGGCGTGCGCTCGATATCTGCGGATGTCAGGGCGGTCTGTAGCTTTATTGCGGCCTGCAGCAACGGCGGCAGACTGGCAGACGGGCTGTAATCCAGTCGCAAATATACCGGAAAGAAATGCTCACTTCGCAACAGTGGAAAAAAACCGGCCTGCAGCAAGGATGTTTTACCCAATCCGGATTTGCCATAGAGCACGGTCAGCGGTGCAAGCCGCACCATACGCAATAGTTCCTTGGCCTCTTCAGAACGGCCGAAAAAGAACTGGCTGGATGATTCATCATAGGATGCCAGACCGGGCCAGGGATGTTCAGCATTGAGCGATAGGGATTCCTGACGGGAATAATTGATCATATGGGGTTATCCGGGATGATATACCTACCCGTTTTTCATGAACGATAGTGCTGCATGCGTTCGTTGCGCACCAGCTTCTGTAGCGCCAGGCGGGTTTGCTCATCAGGTTGACCCGCCGGCGCATGACCAATAAGCAACTGCTTGAATTCATATGGAATATATCGATAGTCATCCAGTTTGAACGACTGATCGACAATTATCGGAAAAATGAAAGTTCTGCCTTGTATAGCCTTACTTCTGTCAATAGCTTCATGCCATTCCCGGCGGAAGTACTTTTCATCCTGCGCATCGGCCGCCCTGGATATCAGCGGAATAAAATAACGACAGGTCTGAATGCCTTCCAGAATTCGATCCCGCAAACGGTTTCCAGGCTCTATTGAATTCTTGTCAAACCAGATTTCATACGTTGCAACACCCTGAGATTCCAATGATTCAATCAGCGTCTCAGCAAAAATACTATCGGTACCGCGACAATAGCTGACGAAAAACATCGCTCCGCGCAGCGCATTCCCGACTTGTGACATGGATTCCTGCACCACTTTCTTATTCCGTGCCTGCCACCGCTGAGACAGTGTTTCGATAAAAACCGCAGGTGACAGATCCGAGATAACCTTTGTTCCAGCGCTATAGTTCTCGAGAAAATAAACCAGTGTCTTTTCCAACGCCTT
>WBZL01002880.1_pt1 | contig 16282 bp, 14 predicted proteins | sample 5204291 | NCBI WGS metagenome assembly WBZL01 (sample SAMN12344345, study PRJNA552823) | activated sludge metagenome | biome: Activated sludge suspended growth; feature: Nitrification reactor; material: Wastewater; isolation source: activated sludge from nitrification reactor of wastewater...
GGTCGCAGCGCAGCGCGGTCAGGGGCAACCCCACTTCGGTGTTCATGGAGCCGGCCGGGGCGACCACCGGGCCCCGCCGCGCCATGACGGCGGCGAGCAGGTCCTTGGTCGAGGTCTTGCCCGACGAGCCGGTCACCGCCACGACCGTCAGATCCGGCAGCCCCGCGACGAGCCACCGCGCCAGCGACCCCAAGGCGGTCACCGGGTCGGTCACGACGACGGTGGGCAGGGTCGATGGTCGAGTGCTCAGTGCGGCGGCCGCACCGGCCGCGGCGGCCTGGTCGATGAAGTCGTGCCCGTCCACCCGCTCGCCCGGGATGGCCACGAACAGATCGGACGCGGCCACTGCCCGGGAGTCAGCGCTCGCGCCTCGGACCTCGACCGTGGCGTCTCCGCTGATGGTGCCCCCGACGGCCTCGGCCACCTCGGCCAGCGTGAGCGGTCTCACGCCAGATCCTCGATGGCGCGGGCCACTTCGACCCGGTCGTCGAAGGCAGCGACGACCCCGGCGATCTCCTGACCCTGTTCGTGACCCTTCCCCAGCACCAGGACCACATCGCCCGGATCGGCGGTGGCGACGGCTTCGCGGATCGCCGCGCGCCGGTCGGGAATCTCCAGCACCGTGGCCGCGTGTTCGGACCGGGCTCCGACGAGCATGGCCTGCCTGATCATCGCCGGGTCCTCCGATCTCGGGTTGTCATCGGTCACGATCAGGACGTCGGCGCCCCGGGCAGCCACCGACCCCATGAGGGGCCGTTTCTGCCGATCCCGGTCGCCCCCGCAGCCGAGCACGACCAGTACCCGTCCGGCGGATGACGTACGCACTGCGGCGATGGCGCGGGCTACGGCGTCCGGAGTATGAGCGTAGTCAACGAACGCGGAGAACTGGGCACGACCCACGGGCTCCATGCGACCCGGGACTCCGGCGCAGTCCGCGAGCCCCTGCGCGACGGCCTCGGCGGGCCGCCCGGCGGCGACCGCGGCGGCCAGCGCCCCCAGCGCGTTCGTCTGGTTGAAGGCACCGGGCAGCCGCCCGGCGAGGGGCACGGTGACCGGTCCGACGGCTTGGCCGGACCAACCGCCGTCGCCCCGGGTGACGACGTCCCGCAGGCCCCAGTCCGCTGCTTGGTACCGGCCGTAGGTGACGGTGGGGACCGTGGTGGCGGCGGCCAGACGTCGGCCCCAGTCGTCGTCGGTGCACACCACCGCACGTCGACAGCGGACCGGCTCGAACAGGGACGCCTTGGCGCGGAAGTAGTCCTCCATGTCGTGGTGGAAGTCGAGATGGTCCTGGCTCAGATTGGTGAACACCGCGACGTCGAACTGCAAACCCGCCACCCGGCCCAGCACGAGTGCGTGGCTGCTCACCTCCATGACGACCGCGCTGACTCCCTGTTCCACCATGACGGCCAGGGCGGCGTGGACGTCGGGAGCTTCGGGCGTGGTGCGCGCCGACGGCAGCGCCCGATCCCCCACGCGGATCCCGATGGTCCCGATGATCCCGGTGGTGTCACCGGCGGCCGCCAACCCCGCTGCGAGCAGGTAGGTCATGGTCGTCTTGCCGTTGGTCCCGGTGATGCCGACGACCAGCAGGTCGCGGGCGGGCTCGTGATAGATCCACGCGGACAACTCCCCCAGGACTCCCCGCGGATCTTCGACGACCACCACCGGGACGGACGTGTCGCCGATCAGGGTCCGGCCCGGCGCATCGGTGAGGACGGCGGCAGCACCGGCGGCGACAGCGTCCTGGGCGTATCGAGCGCCGTGCGTGGTGGCACCCGGCAAGGCGGCGTAGAGATCTCCCGGGCGCACCGCCCGCGAGTCCAGCGTCACCCCGAAGATCTCGAGATCGGCCGGGACCTCCGCCGTCGCCAAGGACGGCGCCTGCGCCAACCGCCGGGGTTGAGGCCGGGGCCGGGAGTCGAGGGTCAGGACACGCCGCCCCAGGTCAGCGGGAAGTTGGCCCGCTTCCCACCGGTCGGCGGGACGTTGTGTGCGGCCAGGGCCGTGGTCATCAGTTTCTGGACGATCGGAGCGGCCACGTCACCGCCGTAGTAGCTGCCCTGCGGGTTGTCGAACCAGGCTCCCACCACCAGCTGCGGGTCGTCGGCAGGCGCCATCGCCATGAAACTGGCCGTGTAGCCGCTGTAGCAGCCACAACTCTCGTCGTAGCGCTGGGCGGTTCCGGTCTTACCGCCGACCAGGTAGCCCGGTACTTCGGCGACCTTGGCCGTCCCGCCTTCACCCACGACCATCTGCATCATGCGCTGCATCGTCTGCGCGGTCTCGGGTTTGATGACCGGTTCACCCTCGACCGGGCTCGTGGTCTCGGTGGTCCCGTCCGGCGCGGTGACGCTGTCGACGATCCGGGGCTGGACCGGAACACCGTCATTACCGATGGTGGCTGCGGCGTTGGCGATCTGGATCGCTGTCAACGACATTCCCTGCCCGAACGCCAGCGTCGGGAACGTGGTGTCCGACCACTCCTCGGGCGGCGGGATGTACCCGGTCTGTTCTCCGGGCAGATCGAGGCCGGTGGGTTCGCCGACCCCGAACTTCTTCAGGTACTCGTAGAGTTTCTTGCCGCCGATCTTCTCGGACGCGAGCACGGTGCCGATGTTGCTGGATTCCGCCAGCACCCCCGCCAACGTCAGTTGCAGCCCCCCGTGTTCGTGGGAGTCCTTGAACCACTGTCCCCCTCGGTACAGGGCCCCGGGTACGGACAGTTGCGACTTCGGCTTCATCTTGCCCTGATCGAGGACGGCCGCCAGGGACATGAGTTTGGCGGTGGATCCCGGCTCCATCGCCCAGGTGACGGGCTTGTTGGCCCACTGGTCCGGCTTCACCGTGTCGGGGTTCTTGGGGTCGAACGCCGGTGCCGTGGCCATGGCCAGGATCCGTCCGGTGCCGACCTCGAGGACGACGGCGGTGCCGAAGTCGGAGTGGGAGGCCCGGACCTCGTTGGCGACCGCCTGCTGAGCCGCCCACTGCAGATCGGAATCGATGGTCAGTTTGACGCTGCTGCCGGCCACCGGGTCGACCTGCTGCACGTCGGACGTCGGGATCTCGGTCCCTCCGGCCGCCTGCTCGAAGGTCACACTGCCCGGCTTCCCGGCCAACAGGGTGTCCATCCCCGACTCGAGTCCGACGGCCCCGTGTCCCTCAGCGTTGGTGAAGCCGATGATGTTCGACGCCAACGGGCCGTTGGGGTAATCGCGGATGGTGCGACGTTCCGAGAAGATCGCCTGCAGCACGGTGGGATCGTTGGCCGGGTCCTCCCGCCAGGCCTGCACCGCGCGCCAGACCCTCGGATCGGTGGCCTTCTTCAGGTAGACGAACCGACGGTCGCCGGTGAGCAGCGGCTGCAGTTGAGCGGCGGGCATCCCGATGATCGGTCCCAGCACCTGCGCCGTCGCCGCGGGGTCGGTCACCAGCGTCTGGTCGGTGGTGATGTCGCGGACCTCGATGGTCGTCGCCAGCGGTCGACCGTTGACGTCAGTGATCTCGCCGCGGGTGGCGGGGATGGCCTGGGTCATGATGCGCTGATTGAGCGCCGCTTCCGCCAGATCCGGCCCGCGCAGGGCCTGCAGTTCGACCAGCCGGGCGGCGAACAGCGTGAGCACGAAGGCGAACACCAGGACGATCACGTGGACGCGGCGGCGGGACGATGCGAGGCGGAACGGTTTGCTGGTGGGAGGCGGACCGCCCGAGCGACGGACGACGCGGGGGCGTTCCGGGGCGGGGGCACTCATCGGCCACCTCCGCTGACGACCGCCCGGTCGTAGGCGGTCACCCCGCCCGGGCTGACGGCCGCCCCGTCGGACCCGTCGGGCGCCGGGGTGGCGACCGCAGCACCGGGAGCGGCCGGAGCCGGAGCGGTGGGAGCCGTGCGAGCTGTGGGAGCGGTGGTGGGGGCTGCGCCCGGGGAGGGCGCCGCTGCTCCCGGCGTCAGCGGTTCCGCCGGGGTCAAGCCAGGCGCCGCACCGCCGGCGGTCGCCGGCTTGGGCACACCGAGGATCTCGCCCGTGGTGAGGTCGATGTACGCGGTGGTGGCGGCCGCCACCAAACCCGCCTGGCGGGCGGCCTCGCGCAGCCGGGTCGGGCTGGAGAGTCGTTCGACCTCTTGGTTCAGCGCCTGCTCCTGTTCCCCCAACAGGATCTGGTCGCCCTTCAGGCGCGCCTGCTCGAATGACCCCGCCGCCAGGCTGTTGTTGATCAGCAGCAGCGCGATGAGCGCAGCGCCGAGCAATCCGGCGATGAGCGCCAAGAACGGCAGCGAACTCACGCGCGGGCGCGGACGGGATCGGGCGACCCGCGGGACCCGAATCCTGGTAGCGGCGTGGGGCCGGGCTGGAGTTGCGGTGGTCATGCGGCCACCTCCCAGCCGGGGATGACCGGCTGGATCTTCTCCACGGCCCGCAGTCGGGCAGACGCCGCCCGAGGATTGGCGGCGATCTCGGCGGCGGTCGGCTTCTCTGCGCCTCGGGTCAGCGGCCGCAGGAAAGGGCGAGCGGTGTCCGGGATGATGGGCAGTCCCGGCGGGACCGGTGGCTGGATCCCCGCGGCGAAGGCACGCTTGACGATCCGGTCCTCGAGCGAGTGGTAGGACAACACGGCCACCCGGCCATCGACCTTGGTGGCCCGCACCGCCCGGTCCAAGCCGACCCGCAGGGCCCCGAGTTCGTCGTTGACCTCGATCCGCAACGCCTGGAACACCCGTTTGGCCGGGTGGCCCTTGCGCCTACCGGCCAAGGGCACCGCGTTGTCGCACAACTCCGCCAGTTGAGTGGTCGTACGCAGGGGGGACCGACCTCGGGCAGCGACGACGGCACGGGCGATACGGTGCGCGAACCGCTCTTCGCCGTACTCCCGGAACACCCGCGTCAACTCCTCGGTGCTGTACTCGTTCACCACGTCCGCGGCTGTGACCCCTGCCGTGGCGTCCATCCTCATGTCCAGGACGGTGTCCCGACTGTAAGCGAACCCCCGCCGATCACTGTCCAACTGCAGGCTGGACACGCCGAGGTCGAACAGGACCGCGTCGGCCGTGTCCGCTTCGACCGCTGCCAGGGCACCCTCGATGTCGTCGAACACCGCTGCATGGCCGACGAAGCGCCCGGGATGGGCACTGGTCCGCTGACGGGCGAGTCGCAGCGCTTCGGGGTCACGGTCGATCCCCACGACCCGAGCACCCGGGAACCGCTCGAGCACGGCTGTCGTGTGGCCGGCCAGTCCCACGGTGGCGTCGATCATGACGCCACCGTCGGCCAGAGCAGGGGCCAGGAGTTCGCAGATGCGGTCCAGGAACACGGGGTCGTGATGCGCGGACTCGGTCATGACCACCTCCTGGCGGCGGTCCCGGAACGTCACTGACCGTGCTGTCAGGTCCCCTCCCGCAGTCCCGATGCCAGGGAAGGGGCATCGGGTGCATGGCCTGGGAGGGCGCATCGTCCGGTCGCCGGGGAAGTGCGGCCGGTCGGGGCGGGCGGAGGCCTCAGAGCACGACTCAGAACAGTCCCGGGACCACCTCCTCACCGAGTTCGGAGAATGACTGCTCCTGGACGGCCAGGTAGGCGTCCCAAGCCGGGACGTCCCAGATCTCGGCGGTGGTCCCGTTCCCGGCGATGACCACGTCGCGGTCGAGGGCGGCGTAGTCCCGCAGCGCGGCGGGCAGTCCGATCCGTCCCTGCTTGTCCGGGACCTGGTCGAACGCACCGGAGAACAAGACACGCAGGTAGGAGCGGACCGATGCGTCGGCACGCGAGGCCTCATTCAGCCGGGCAGCGTACTTCTCGAACTCGGCCGCGGGCCACAGGACGACACACCGGTCCTGCCCTTTGGTCAGGACGATGCCGTCCGCCAACTCCTCGCGGAACTTCGCCGGGAGGACGACGCGGCCCTTGTCGTCGAGACGAGGGGTGTGGGTGCCCAGCAGCATCGCGCCCACCTCCACTCCACGAGCGAGCATTTCGCTCCACAGCGCCCCACTTTACTCCCCTATACCCCACCGTCAACCCGAACGGCCCCCCCGCTTCCTCCGGTCACCGGAAGGAGCAACTTCGAGAAAAACGCGCGTGAGTGTCAGGGCTGGAGTCGGCCGGTGAGCGTGTGCCGCCACCGGCTGGGGAGGACCCGGTCCCAGACCCACGCATCGGCGCGCGCTCCGGCGGACGTGATCCGACGCCAGGGAACCCGGCGGGCGAGCGCGGGATTGTGACCATGGGTGGCGTACGACGCCGTCATCGCCAAGGTCTCAGCGAAGCCGGACGTGGCGATCTCGATCTCTCCGAAGCCGGCGTCGCGGCACAGGCCGATCAGCTCGGCGGCGGTGAAGGTGTGCAGGTTGGCAGCCATGGCGGCCAACTCCCAGAACTCGTCCTCCGGCGGCAGCCCGCCGCGCATCCCGGGCAGCGCCAGCAGCCCCTTGAGCAACCAGGCGCCGTGGGTCTCGACGATGGGAGTGGGTTCCGACGACAGCACCACCGCTCCGTCGGGACGCATCACCCGGCGCCACTCGATCAGTGCGGAGAGCGGATCGGGCAGGTGATGCAATACGCCCCGTCCGACGACGACGTCGAACGTGGCGTCGGCGAACGGCAAGCCCGTCCCATCGCCTTGAACCAGGTCGCCGGCTCCCGCGGCGCGAGCCTTGCTGAGCATGCCTGCCGAAAGGTCGAGACCCAGGACCGTCAGATCGGGGCGGGCCCGCTGAAGACCAGCGGCGAACCAGCCGGTCCCACATCCGACATCCAGGACGATCTCGCCGGGACGCAGAGCACGACCGAGGAGGGTGGTGACTTCGGATTCGGCCGCAGCGGCGCTGGACTCGTCGTGGACGATGCCAAAACGTTCGTCGTAATAAGAGCACTCATGGTCGTGAAAGACCTTGTTGAGCGCGACGGAATCCAAACCGGTGCGTCAGAACTGGTCGCGCTCGTCGCGGCGTTTGCGCCAGCGATCCTCGAGTTTGTCCATAAAACCGCTGTCACCGGTGCTGGCCCCCCGGGGAGCCGGGCCGGCCGGAGCTGCGGTCGCGGCTTCGTCCGCCGGCGTGGCAGTGGTGTAGGCCCGGTAGGCCACGAACGCCCCGGCGACCGTCCCCAGGAAACCCAGGAGTCCGACCAACGGGACCGATGTCGCCACTCCGGCCACCAGCACGGCCAACCCGGCCAACGCACCCGCGATACCGAGGACCAGGGTCTTGCGGTTCACGGAAGGACGACGATTCTTGCGCAGGGAGTCGGCGAACTTGGGATCCTCTGCGTACAGAGCCCGTTCCATCTGCTCGAGCAGTCTCTGCTCGTGGTCTGACAGGGGCACGCTGACACCTCCTTCGTCCTAGGATTCCACAATAGGCGCGGCCGCCGGACGTGGAAAGTCGGGAATCGTCCGGATATTCGATTGTCGACTGTTCTTGGCGGTGCCACCGTACTGGTGGCACCCCGACGTTACCCAGCAGGCCGGCTCCCAGCAGCATGGAAGCCCGGTTCGCCCCAACTGTCTGAGAGGTCCTGATGTCGGTCGCAGATGCCCGCAGCCTCCCGGGAGTCCGGGGCGCGTGGATCTGTCTGCTGTTGTCATCGGTATGCCTCCTCGGCGCAGTGGCCTTGACGGTCGCCGTGGCGGCCGGGGTCACGGACCCCACCGACCTGGTGATCGACACGGCGATCCATGACGCGGTACGAGGCCATCCGCTGCTGTTGGACCTGTCCCGGATCCTGCGGATCACCGGTGGTCCGGTCTTCGTGACCATCGTGTCCACCTCGGTGGTCGTGCTGCTCCTGGTGACCCGGCGGTGGGGCTGGGCGGCCTACCTGGCAGCCACCGCCCTCGGGGGCGCCCTCATCTCGGAGTCGGTCAAGACGTTGATCGCCCGAGAGCGTCCCGTGTGGCCGGATCCCTATTCGTTGGCCGCCGGGTTCTCCTACCCGTCCGGTCATTCGCTGGCGGGGATCACCAATTGGGTGGTGTACGGCGTGATTGTGCTGTTCCTGGTCCCCCGGAGCTGGGCCCGGGTGGTCGCCGTGGCACTGATGCTGTGGGGAGTGGCCATGGCGCCGAGCCGGCTCGTGCTGGGAGTCCATTGGCCGGCAGATGTGGTCGGCGGATGGCTGTTCGGGTTCGGGTGGGTCCTGGCGGTGTCGGCGGTGGGACTGGCGGTGGTGATCAGGAGCCGGGCGGCTCGAGCAGTCGGGCCGGACGCACCATCCCCGAGCCGAACCGCTGGGTGATGCGGTCGACTGCCTGTTCGGTGCCGCGCCAGTCGGCTGCGGTGTCATCGAGCAGGAGTTGCCGGGGAGCGGTCGCCTCGTCGATCAGACCGGTCACCCGGACCCCCACCAGCCGGATCCGGGCCCGTTGCAGTCCCAGGGCGTGGAACAACCGGGCCGCCTCGGTGTAGATCTCTTTGGCCACATCGGTGGCATCGGACACAGTGCGCGACCGGGTGATGGTCGTGAAGTCGGCGAACCGGATCTTCAGCGAGATGGTGCGGCCCACATACCCCCGGGAACGAAGCCGCGCCGCGACCTTCTCACTCAGCCGCAGCAGTTCCCGGGTGACGACGGCCGGATCGTCCACATCGGTCCCGAAGGTCTCCTCGGCCCCGATGCTGCGATCGGGTTCGTGCGCCACCACGGGGCGGGGATCCCGACCCCAGGCGAGGTCGGCCAGGTGCTGACCGGCCGACGGTCCCAGCAACCGGCACAGGGTGTCGGCGGGGGTAGCGGCGACATCGGCGACGGTGCGTAGACCGAGTCGGTGCAGGGTCTCGGCCGTCTTGTCGCCTACGCCCCACAGGGAACTGACCGGCAACGGGTGCAGGAACTCCACCACCCGATCCGGGGGGACCACCAACAGTCCGTCCGGTTTGCTGAGCGTCGAGGCAAGTTTGGCCACGAACTTGCTCGCAGCGATTCCCACCGAACAGGTGATGCCCTGTTCGTCGTGTACGCGGTCGCGGATCACCTGGCCGATCTGACGAGGAGAGCCCAGCCGTCGACGTGCCCCGGACACATCCAGGAACGCCTCGTCCAGGCTGAGGGGCTCCACCATCGGGGTCAACGACCGGAACAGGGACATAACGCCCGCGCTGGCCTCGGTGTAGCGGCGGAAGTCCGGCTCGATCACAACTGCCCCCGGGGCGATGCGCCGGGCCCGGCCCATCGGCATCGCGGAGTGGACCCCGAGAGCCCGGGCCTCGTACGTGGCGGACAGCACCACCCCCCGGTGGGCCGACCCGCCGATGATGACCGGTTTCCCGACCAGTTCGGGCCGGTCGATGAGGGACACCGAGGCATAGAACGCATCCATGTCGACATGCAGGATCGGGCAGTCGTGATCGTCGGCCCCGATCGGCTGAACCGCGCTGGGGCGGTCGATCTGGCTCCTGCTCATGGTTGCCTCGCACCGTATGTCACCATCCGGGGCTCCCCGGTGAGGAGTGCCACAACTTGGCCGGCGCATCGGGGGTCGGATCGTCGGATTGCCGGGTGGGTGGACCCGCGGCACCGGCGGGTTTTACATCGGCGTAGGGCGACACCTTGAAGCCACTGGCGTGCACCAGCACCCGGCGCTGCCGCATCCCGCCGGCTGCACCCGAGTGGGGCGCGGGGGAAGAACCGACCCCGGCGCCGGGGTCCGGAACCGGTGCCTCGGCCAGCAACCGGTGGATCGCCGCCGATCCGCCGGTTTGCCACTTCTGCCGGATCTCACCGAGGTCCCAGCACCCGGTGGCGCGCAGGGACAACCCCCGCGGTCCGGTGCGTCGGATGTGGCCGCGCACCAACAGCAACCACGAGTGGAACACCGTGGTGGCGTAGGCCCCTTGGACGTCCTCGAAGAACGTGACATCGACCGGGCCGGTGCCGTCGTCGAGGGTCAGGAACACCACCCGGCGCCCACTGCGCACCGGCGGGGTCTGGGTGGCGACCTTGACCCCGGCGACCAGCACCTCGGCGCGGGAGCGGCACCCCAGCAGATCCTGTGAGCGGACGATCCCGAGTTGGTTCAGCATGTCGCCGTGGAACGACACGATATGGGCGCTGACGTCCAGTCCCAGGATCTCGACCTCGGCGCGGACCTGCTCCGCGGGACTCATCTCGGGCAGTCCGCTGGGAACCAGGGTCGGGGCGTCGGACAACTCGAGCGTGAGTTGGGCCGTCAGGTCCTCCGGGGCACACACCGCCGCCGGAGCCTGCGACTGGCGCCGGGCCGCCTGCGCCGGATCGCGGGGATCGGCCAGGGCGCGATCGATCCGCTCGGCGCGGGCGGCGGCCCGGACCCCCCGGCCTCGTTGTAGTGAACGACTGTGCCGTTCCAGGTCGGTCAGATGCAGCAACAGGTCGCGCCGGGTCACCCGGTGCACCCGCGGCCTTCCCCCCACGCCGTGCAACTCGTCGAAGGCCCCGGCCAGGATCAGGTTCTCCGCGGTGGGCCGCGCCACTCCCGCGCGCTGCCAGAAGTCGCCCAACGACGTGTACGGACGGGCAGCGACGATTCCTACCTCTTCCGCCGCCGAGATGCCCTTGACCTCGCTGACCGGCAGCCGGATCCCCCATCGGGATCCGGCTCGTTCCACCCGGTACTGCCGATCGGATCGGTTGACGTCCAGCCCCAGGACCGCCACCCCGTGCTGGCGCGCGTCATCGAGGATCAACCGTTTGGGATACATCCCGGGATCGTGGGTGAGCACCCCCGCCACGAAGGCAGCCGGATGGTGCGCCTTGAGCCAGGCCGACTGATAGGTCGGCAACGCGAACGCCGCCGCGTGCGCCTTGCAGAACCCGAACGAGGCGAAGGCCCGCAGGACGTCCCACACCTGTTCCACCGTGCCGAGGTCGTAGCCGCGGGCCAGCGCCGCCGGATACAACCACGCCCGGACCTGGCGTTGACCGTCGGGGCTGCCCAGGGTGCGGCGCATCTCGTCGGCCTCGGCCAGGGAGCAGCCGGTGATCACCGCGATGATCCGGATGACCTGTTCGTGGAACACCACCACTCCGGCGGTCTCGGCGAGGACCGGACGCAGATCGTCGTGCAGGTACTCGGCGGTGTCCCAGCCATGCCGGGCCCGCAGGAACGGGGTGATCATGTCGCTCTTGACCGGACCCGGCCGGAACAGGGAGATGTCGATGATGAGGTCGTCGAAGGTCTCGGGAGCGAACTTTCCGATGAGTTCCCGCTGGCCGGGCGACTCGATCTGGAAACACCCCAGGGTCCGGGAACTGCGGATCAGGTCGAACGTGGCCGGATCGTCTCGGGGCACCGTGTCGATGTCGACCTGCACCTCTTCGGTACGGCCGATCTCGGCCACGGCGTGCGCCATCGCCGACTGCATCCGGATCCCCAGGACGTCGAGCTTGAGGAAACCGAGTTCTTCGACGTCGTCCTTGTCGAACTGGCTCATGGGGAACCCCAGCCACGACGCCTCGACCGGGGTCCGGTCCAGCAGTGCGGCATCGGAGAGCAGCACCCCACACGGGTGCAGGGCCACATGTCGGGGCAGTCCGTCGAGGGACTGCACCAGATCCAGGAACGTGTCGAGTTTCCCGTCGACGGCCAGCCGGCCGAGGGTGGACTGCCGGACCTCGGGCAGGTCCTGCACGGCGGCCCGCGCGTCGCGGGCCGCGATATGGGGGAACGCCTTGGCGAACGTATCGATGTCCCCGGGCGGGAAGGCCAGTGCTGCCCCCACGTCGCGCACCGCATGGCGGACCCGGTAGGTGTCCATCATCGACACACAGGCGCACCGGTCGCCGCCGAACCGCTGCAGGATGCGCTCGTAGATCTCGGTGCGCCGGTCCGACTCGACGTCGATGTCGATGTCCGGCAGCGCTCGGCGCAGTGGGGACAGGAACCGTTCCATGATCAGTCCGTGAGCCAGGGGATCCACCCCGGAGATCCCCAGCAGGTGGTTGACCAGGCTGCCCGCCCCCGACCCGCGGGCCGCCACCCGGACCCCGGCGTCGCGGATCAGATCCACCACCTCGGCGACGGTAAGGAAGTAGCCGGCAAAACCCAGCGTCGTGATGGTGGCCAGTTCTTCGTCCAGCCGCCGTCGCGCCGGGCCGACCGGTCCCGGTCGATGGGCGAGGGCCGATTCGCAGCGTTGTCGCAGCAGTCCGTCGGCTCCGCCGGGGGCGGCCTGCGGTCTCAGGACCGACAACTCCGGGACGTGGATCGATCCGATGCCCAGGTCCGACTCGGGGTCCAGCACACAGGAGCGCGCGAACCGGCCGGTGTGTGCGACCCAGGCGATGGCGTCCCGGCGACCGTCGGGAGACCCGGCAGCGGTGAGGATCTGGTCGGCGACCGCCGTCATCTGGTCCTGCGACTTCAGATATCCCTCGCCGTTGCCGCGGTCCAGGTGCCGACCGTCGATCGGCACGAGCCGTCGGATCGCATCGAGCACATCGACCACCCGAGCCTGACCCCGCTCGGCATGCCGCACGGCGTTGGTGAGCACCGGTTCGACGCCGGTGTCCCGGGCGAACTGGTACATCCGGGCCGCGACCGGCAACGACAACCCGCTGATCTCGGGCCGGTCCGGGACCCGGTCGGCCGGGGCCGCCCACTGGCACACCACCTCGATCCGGACATCACCGCCCAGGACCTCCTGCCACCGGCGCAGCACCTGGCGCGCGACGTCGGGGCGGCGGGCGGCCAACGCCCGGCCACACTCCGACTCGGGACCCAACAAGACCACCAGCCCATCGTGGTGAGCGGCCACCTGATCCAGGTCGGTGACCGGGGCACCTCGCTCCCCGCCGAGATGTGCCGCCGACACCAGGCGGCACAACGACGCCCATCCCCGTCGTCCCCGGGCCAACAGCACGACCCGGGGCAGATGATCGCTCCGACGCACGACGCCACCTCGGGCGGGGCTGCGGCGCGATGAGGTCTGGGCAGTTCCTGTCGTGCCGGTCGGCCCTTCCGGCACGATCGGGCGGACCGCCAGATCCACCCCCAGGACGGCCCCGACTCCTTCGGCCCGGCAGGCGAGGGCGAACCGCACCGCGCCGTACAGTCCGTCGCGGTCGGTCAGCGCCAGCGTCGTCTGCCCCAGTTCCGCCGCCCGGCGCACCAGATCCGCCGGCGTCGAGGCGCCGTAGCGCAACGAATACCCCGACGCCACGTGCAGATGGGCGAAACCGCCGGCCACGGCGCCTCACCCCACTCGCCGGCCGTGGCCGATGAGCAGCCCGGCGACGACAGTGAGGAAATTGTGGGCGTCACGGACCAGATCGTCGGCTTCCCGGACGGTGACGGCATGGGTCAGTCCCGCTTCGACGGCTATCCGTCGACCGGTCCCGGCGGCGAAGAACCGGGCCCATTCCGTCAGTTCCGGGGCCACCGCCGGCAGGACCGTCCACACATCCCGAGGAGTTCCGGCCCCGTCCGGTCGCGCTCGGGCCGCGAGTACCGCCGCCGCCGCCCGTCGCGCCCCGAGATGCCCACTCACATAGCGGTCGCCGGCCCCGGGCCGACTCACCGCCTGCTCGATCTCCACCACGGCGGAGGCCAGTAATTCGACGCTGGCCACCGGAATCGGGGTCTGATGTGCCTTCATGGGGTTCCTCTCTGTGGCGTCACGCCGATCGGGTCGACCCGGTGGCCGAGGTCTGTTGTCAGTCCGGGCTCAGTCGGCGATCGCATGGACCCGCCATCCGTCGGCTCGCTGCCACAGATCGAGCACCGCGGTGGTGTCACCACGTCTGGCCTCGACCCGCCACACCACGGCTTCGGTGGCCTGGGGCCGGGTGTTCTGGTCCGGGGTCCCGGCAGTGAACACCGCCGCCCGGGCCGCGGGCCACCAGGCACCGGCCTCGATCCATCGCCCCAACAATTCGTCCACCTGATAGGTCCGGCCGCGCCACCGGATCGTCTCCGGCACACCCTCGGCATCCATCCGCACGTGGACGGGTTGGGCGTACAGTCGACTCACGGATTCCCGGACCTTCCCTGGAAATTTTAGAACATCTGTTCGATAACAAGCACGTTACGACTCCGATCCGACAGCCGTCAACAGCCCGTTCGCACGGACGTCGCACGACTACGCTGCGGGCATGGCCGACCTCCCCGGACCCGTCACCCGGGTCGGTGCCGAACTGGCCGGACTGGGCGCTGCGGGTGTCCCCCAAGCCTCTCCCGAGCCGCCGACCGCGCCGGATGAAGCGTTGGTCACCACCGAGATCTTCGAGGCCGACGGGCGACCGGTCCTGGTCGTCTGCGACGGTCATGCCGATCCGGTCGACCTGGCCGGCGTCCTGGGGGCCATGACCGTCCGTCCGGTCCCGCCGCCGGTGGCCACGCTGTGGACCGGACAGGACCCCGACGCGATCGCCCCGGTCGGTCACGCCCGCCCCGTCACCATCGTCATCGGCATCAACCTGGCCCGGTGGCGCCGCATCTGGGTGCCTGCCGGCGCCGACGGCTACTCCTTCCCCACGACCTACAGCGAACTACTGCGCATCACGGCGGGCACCGCGGCCGAGGTCGGGGAGTTGCCCCGCTCCGGCGGAGCATCCACGATTCAGTCGTGATGCGGCTGTCCCCACTCCTGGCTGCCGGCACGATCGGGAGTCAGATCCTGTGGGTCCTGGTGTCCGGTGCCACCCGGGACTGGTTCACCATCGCCGGGGTCGTGTTGTTCTTCCTCGCCTCGCTGACCCACTCGCTGGCGACCCAACCCCCCGCCTGGACCGCCACCTTCTTCGCCGTCGCGCTCGGGTTCGGCTGGCTCGTCGAGGCGGTGGGGACCACCACCGGAGTGCCGTTCGGGGACTACTCCTATGCCGATCGACTCGGGCCGGCACTCGGACCGGTGCCGGCGGTGATCCCACTGGCTTGGGCGATGATGGGCTACCCCTGCTACGTCGTGGCCGCCCGGGCGACCCGCAGCCGCCTCGGGCGGATCGCCCTGGCAGCCGGACTGCTGGCCAGCTGGGATCTGTTTCTGGACCCCCAGATGGTGTCCGAAGGGCACTGGTCGTTCGCCGACCCGCAACCCGCCCTGCCCGGGGTCCCCGGGATCCCACTGTCCAACTTCATCGGCTGGATCATCGCGGCGACGGTCATGATGGTCATCGCCGATGCTCTCGCCGGGCCACCCCTCCGCCCACCCGACCTCTGGTCGGTTCCCGTCGTCCTGCTGGCCTGGGTGTACTGCTCCAACATCCTGGCGAACGCGGTGTTCTTCGGCCGCCCCGCAGTGGCCGTGATCGGTGCCATCGGCATGGGGATCCCGATGGCCGTGGCGCTGCGCGGGCTGCGCGGAGCGTCACCCCGATCCGACGCAGTAACCGCGACATGAGCATGCGCACCGCTGTGCTGGTGACCTCGGCACTCGCCATCGCCGGCGCCGTCCATGCCGCCACCAACCGACGGCACCTGCCGCACCTGCGCCCCGAATCAGCACCGGCGGGCCCCTCATCGCGCGTGTCGGTGCTGATCCCCGCGCGCGACGAGGCCGCCACGATCGATGACTGCCTGGCGTCGGTGCGTGCCCAACGCGGCGTGGCCGACCTCGAGATCCTGGTGTTGGACGACCGGTCCGGTGACGCCACTGCCGCACGGATCACCGAACACGCCCGCAGCGACCCGCGGGTGCACCTCCTGGCAGGAGCCGGGGAACCCCCCGCCGGCTGGCTCGGCAAGCCCTACGCCTGTCACCAGTTGGCGCTCGCGGCGACCGGCGCGGTGCTGGTGTTCGTCGACGCCGATGTCCGTCTTCACCCCCACGCCGTCGCTACGGCCGTGGACCAGCTGGGCCGGTCCGGCGCCGATCTGTTGAGCGCGTGGCCTCGGCAACTCGCCACCACCCCTTTGGCGTGGCTGGTCCAGCCGTTGCAGCAGTGGTCGTGGCTGACGACCACTCCCCTCCACCGGGCCACCGACCGCGCCTCTTTGGCGGTGGCCAACGGTCAGTTCTTGGTACTGACCCGGGCGGGCTACGTCCGGTGCGGGGGCCATGCTGCGGTCGCCGGCGAGGTACTGGAGGACATCGCCCTGGCCCGGCAGGTGCGTCGCAGCGGAGGGCGCAGCATGGTCGCCGACGCGTCTGCCGTGGCTCGGTGCCTCATGTACACCGACGACGCCGCGGTGGTCGAGGGCTACACCAAATCGCTGTGGCACGCTTTCGGCGGACCCGCCCGTGGGGTTGCGGTCACCACCGCCCTGGCCGCGGTGTACCTGATCCCCCCGACCTACGCGGCGATCGGCCGCGATCCCACGCTGCGGTCGGTGGCCAGGGTCGGTTATGCGGCGGCCGTCGTCAACCGGGTCA
>WBZL01002611.1_pt1 | contig 16268 bp, 13 predicted proteins | sample 5204291 | NCBI WGS metagenome assembly WBZL01 (sample SAMN12344345, study PRJNA552823) | activated sludge metagenome | biome: Activated sludge suspended growth; feature: Nitrification reactor; material: Wastewater; isolation source: activated sludge from nitrification reactor of wastewater...
CCCGGGCATCCTTGTTAGTCCGGTATAGTTCACTGTCCAGTTTGGTTTTGGCAAAATGCCGGAGAATGGATTAGAACGAATATTCGGGTTATTATTTTTTGCCAGTTTGATGGAGGATGGATCCTTTTTGGTATAGGCCGCTATAAATGCAGGGATAACCACATCCTGTGCATAACGGCCATAGCCATCTACGTATCCATCCGGATTGGTTCCATTGCCTGCAGCATAAGGGTTCAATACTTTTAACCTTTGCGAAAGAATCAACCTGTTTGCTTCAAACTGCTTGAAGGTTGCAGACACTTCGTTGGGATCAAATTTTTGAAACAAGGTCTGAAATGCAATATAACTAACGTTGAAACTGCCCAATGCATAAGGGCTCAATCGGGTAAGACCCGAGTGACCCGTTGTATCTTTATACAATTCTGAATATTGCTTGTCAAATGTTTTATCCAGATTGACATCAATATTAAAATCTCTGAAAGGCGTAATTTGAGCAGTCAAATTAATTCGTTGATTATAACGCTGTCGAATCATTTCGCTTACCAATGAATCTCTTGACAACAAACCTTTACTTCCAAAACGATTGATCCAGTTTGTATCAGGCTGATAGCCGAATATAAAATCAAAACCGGGCTGGCTGCTTTTTGGATTATAACCCAACAATTTGGTGCTATCCATATAACCGGGCAATGTGGTACCAAAGTCTTCCGTAAACTGAACGCCAACACGTTTAACTGAGGTAAGCAGTTGGAAGAATGCTTTGGGCAACGCCCCTACCTGCGGCAAATAGTTGGGATCTTTCTTAGGCCTAACTTTTTTCTCCTTTACTTTTTTCTCCTTTTTCTTCTTGCTGTTTTTTCCGTTCGCTTTTTTGCTGGTGTCAATTTGCTGCTGCCCGGGTAAAATATAATCTCCGCTATTGTTATTCTTTGTATCGGCACTGGCTTCTTTATTATCCGCCTTATTGCGCTTTTTATTTTTCTCTTTTTTATCATTTGCACCGGGGATATTGCCCGTGTTTTGCTGTTGATTGTTTCTTTGTTTGGGAGCAGTAGAATAAACTGCACGCAGGAATCGCCATTTATTATACAGGTCTTCAAACTTCAGCTCGCCGTTGATGGTTCTGGTTTGCGTATTGGATAAAGTATTTCCAAGCTCTCTTGCAAGCAAGGATGCTGCCAGCCAGTTATACCTTGTATTATAGCTTGCAGAAAGTGTTGTCCAATCGAGCAACGGAATTTTTTGAGTAGGTACATTATACCGTATGGTGAGGTCTTGATTGTATTGCGTATTACGTCCACCTTTAAATACATTCTTTCTAATAGAATCCTTTTTCTGTTTTGTATCAATACGGCCAAATGGCTCATCCACCCTTGCATTATTTACCGCCATATAATCTATAGAAATAGATTTCGTAAGATTCCATTGTAGAATATAGTAGCGGTCAAAAGTGAAAAACTTATTGAAGGTTTCCGGTATTTTATAAGGGCCGCCTCCTACATTTCTGGGTCGTGTAGAACCATACTGACGGAATAAATCTGCTTTAAATGCAAACTGATTGGGTACGTAGTTGATATTGAAATCACGAATCAAAGCAAACCAGGGTGATTTCGATTTTATTAATTTTCTAAAGGGTTCAAATGGTTTTACATTGGGTGAATAACTATATGCAATAGATCCGCGGGTTCTGCGCAATTCATCGCTTTCAATAAGCGGATTGTGCATGGTAGTTTGTATGTAAGAGTAATTAAAATCAAAATTGGTCAGGCTCCACACTTTAGGACGTTTGCCATCGGTCTTCAACTTTTTCATGTTTGTAATGTTGAAGGTTTTGATGGTGGTAACATCCTGTGATTCATTACGAATAGAATCCCGCTTATCTGATGGAACAGATTTTAAAACATCTTTTTGCTTTACATCTAATTTGTAAGGATTGTATTGCGGATCGCTGATTGTTTTACTGATGCCTGCATAAATAGGAATTTGTATGCCTAATTTTTTAGGCAACAATTTTCCGGCTTCAATGGATGTGGTGGCGTCAAACGTATAAATGTTTTCGCGGCTACGTTCATTTACTCTTTGTTCAATAGAACCAAATCCAAAACTTTTTGCTGAGCCGGATACGGTCAATGAACCTAAATCAGCCAGTTTGATATCCACCCGGCCAATAGCTGCCCAACCGCCCTGTTCATTCAAATCATTCAACCGAAGTTCATTAAACCACACTTCGGCACAAGCTGATTCCTGTGTTACATTTTCTAGACCCATTAAAAAGCCTCTTACTTCTCCCAGGTTCGGATTACCAATAATCGCAAGTGTGCGTCCGCTGGCAAAAGTTTCTTTATAGTATTTAGATGGCGGGTAACCTTGTGCATCTCTCCGCTTCTTTAATGAAACCAACTCTTGTAATTCAAAATCAAGATTATTCTCTTTAGGCCAAATGACAGCAGAGTCGGTAGCACCCGGAGGTGTTATTTTTAAAGGGATTCTTACTTCATAATAATTGCCGGAAAAATCATTACCAATTCTTACTACTCCATACAAATCACCATCAGCAAGGGTAGTGCCGCTACCCGATTCTGCATGTATAAACATGGACAGCTTTTTATACTGTACCATATCCAAGTTCATATTTTTAAACACGCCTCTCGACTCACCCTGTGGCAAACCGCATACCTGCATACTCAGCGACTGTTCATTCAACTGTATTGCAATATTATTATTGCTCAATGCCTGTTGTCTTTCTATGCCCGGTGGAATACGATAAGGAATAGGCTGGCGTTGGTCATTCTCTTCTATATTTACAGCCAATGTGTTTACTGATACAGGATCGGGTGTAGGAAGATTGACAAACTGCCCGGTTGTATCTATTTTATTCTTGAATTTCCGCCATTGATTGCGCACCAGTTCCAGTTTTCCAAATCGTAGTACAACCGAATCTTGAAAGCCGGTCATAAACATTCTGATAAACCGTATAGATTTGAAATCGGGGATATTGCCTACTTTCAACTGGTATTCGCTTATGGGAATACGGAAGAGGTACCAGGTTTCATTTCTGGATTGACCGTTTGCAAGATTTACCGGTACATTTCTTACATCAGTTATGTACTGTGTATTGGTTGCCGTCATTCCGGGTTTTATGTCCACTTTATACTGAAAATATTCTTCAGATTCATTCATTGTATTATCACGGTTCAAATCTTCACCATCGGGATATTGCGTGTAGGCATTTATAAACTGACTGTTTCCGGAAGCTACCGGTGAGTTGCCATTGGGATTATTAATGTTTTTATATCGCTGTAATATGCCTTGACCGCTTTGATCAAAAGATTCATCACGATAAGGAATAAAATTATCGTTAGCTGGATCTGCCTGTGCTTTGATATATACTTGTGAACCTGTACCAAAATTTGCGCCCAGCAAACTGACGTATTGAGAAAATTTAGTTTTCTCATCTTCATCACGCAATCCGTCAAATCCTACATCCTGATAAGGTCGGCTGGCCGGATCGTTGTTAAAAGCATTGGTTACCTGCAATGGATTGGCAGGCACTCTTCCCCAAACGGTATTATTATCAACCGGTGCACTGAAGTTGGGAGGTGTTGGCAATCCATTTTCATACATTCTTTTACCATCCTTCAATATGTCTTCTGAAATATTTCCCAGATTAAAATATAATTGTCCGCCTAACGGATTCGCTGTATTTTTTATAAAGGGATCTTGCATCCAAAATTCTATATACTCAATATTTGCCGATTCAAAATCCGTTTGATCAATATTGCGCATCATACCACCCCAGGCCTGTTGCGGATTGATTAATTTTCCATTTCCGTTTATTCTTGTATTTCTTGCTTCAAAATTATAAGGGCCACGGTCTTTTGGATAATATGCCATGTCAAAGGTTGTGAGTAAACCTTCACCTAACTGCAAACCTTTTCTTGGAAAAATCTCTCGTTGATAAACCTGTCTGGTTTCAGGCTTTGATAATTCATTCAAATCATTGCGTAGCGGATTATTATTATTTCCTTTTTCCTGTAATACAGGTTCAATATTATACCAGGCAAGTTTTGCTCTATTGAATCCACTGCTTGAGTCGTTGTTCAAAGCTGATTCAGGAAATAAGGGCGCTGTTCCCGTTATGTTATTATTGCCTTGTGGTATGCTAGCCAGTGTCCAGCTGATTAATGGAAACCGCAAATCAATATTGGAACGGGTACCTTCAAAGTCATCAATATAAACCTGGCCACCTCTATCTCTTGATTTGTTATCTTCTTTTAATCCGTTTATTTGCTTGGGGTGTCCCGGATTTAAATACGCTGCCTCGGCATAGGCTGTAATGGATGACATAGCTTTGGTAGAATAGAAAGGCAATTTGTCCAACCACTTTGTTAATCGTGGCCAATCGCTTCTGTAATCCATATCCACACCGTACATGGAGTTTCTGATGGGATCGTCACCATAAGATTGTTTTGTAAAAAAGGGTCTTTCGCTTAGTCGCTGCAAAGTAGCACCCAGTGTAAGTTTTTTACTTGCCAGATAATCGAAACGCATGCCCATAAAACTGCGTTGCTGCAATCCAAATGTTTGATTCGTTTCATATTGAATATCGACAGGAATACCGGAACTCAATACTGCCTGATTAGTAACTCGTAATGAACCAAGATCATAATTGATTTCATAATCTACATTTTCAATCAGCATTTGCCCATTTGCCATTACCCGTACCGATCCTCTTGGAATATTATAGCCCAATTGATACTCGCCGCTTGCGGCATTGTTGCCAAAACCACCACTACCATTTCCAAATCCATTGTTGCCGGCATATCCTCCATAACCACCCGCACTACCAGATGATTTTGATTTGCCCACCAGTTTAAATCTATTCAGATTTGTATAAGTTTGAGCAATCGCTTTTATGGTATCATATAAAGGATAATACAGGAACCTGTCTCTTCTGGCCTGATTAGGAAATACATAATCAAGATCGTGGCCAAAAGGCTCAAGTACCGGAAAGATGATGCGGCTCTGTTGTGATACTACTGTAAAGCTGTCTATAAAGTCAAACTTACCATCGGGCTGCGGGTCGTTTTGATTGTTGAGCCGGTCAAGATTCATTAAAGATATCAGTGGCTGACCGTTATAGGCAGGCAAAACACTATCAATAGGAAAATATCTTTTTTCGCCGAGGCTAGGCTCTTCATAGTTTACATCCAGCGAAAAATCCTGACGTTCCAACTGGCCATAACCTACCGAATATACATTCTTCATCATCAGATCCCATATTGGAAGATTGGTTCTTTGTGATGTAGCTTTCAGCATTTTGAGAAACAAAACTTTTTGTGAAGTTCCCGTAGAATCGGGTGGTACGTCTTGTGAGAACTCTCCTATCTGATAAGGCTTACCATTGTAAGTATATTGAATGGCTACACCCAATACTTCATCGGGCTGCAAAGGTTGATTGAGTGATATAAAACCAATTCGCTGATTTACGTAATATTCAGATGGGTTGAGTTTACGGGCATAGGTTTTTTCAAAATCCTGAACGGGAAGCAAATTAAATGGTGCAGCCGTTAATGTACTCTGTACTAATGAAGAATTTCTTGCAGCCGGACTGCTGTATAGCATTCCATAAAGTGCGTTTGCATTGTTATACGGTAAGGTGCCCCCGCCACCCAGTGACAGGTTGTAAGGTTGTGTTTCTCCCAAATCCATAAAGGCAACAACATCACGGGTATCGGTTGTAGCGCCATTACGATTGGTAACCCACACTTCAACTCTCATGATTTGCACTTGCGAATTTACCATTGGCAAATTCTTCATCGCTTTATTAAAATTATTGCGAAAGTATTGTGCAAACAGGAAGTGACGATTTTCATCATACTCATCAGCCCTTACTGTAAAATTTTGTGAGCTGCTGCCACCTTGCAGGCCCAAAGACTGACGCTGTGATTGCTGATTAGCTAATACAAATGTGAAATACGCTTTACCAAACTGTAATTGTGTTTTAATACCAAATAGCGATTGCAGCCCGGGGATTAATGTACTTTTTGTCTGAAAATTGGTATTACCGGCAGAAAACTGTTTTACGATATCATCTTCTTGCCCCTGATAATCTAACTTAAGTTGATTTTCGTTTCCAAAATTGGCAAGTGTGTTATAGTTAATAGGCAATTTTATTTTCTCCCCAATCTTTGCATCCACATTCAATTGAGAGTTCATATTGAAATCGATGCCGCCGGTTTTTCTTGCCCTTTCAGGTAAAGTGGGGTTTTCTATATTCTGGCCGTTATATCCCGCCATAATATCAACCGATCCGGTTGGTTTGATTTCAATATTTACTTTTCCATCAGGTCCGGCACCAATAATGCGATTGAACAAGCCCTCACCTATTCTAAACTTGGGTTTGAATAAGCGCCGATTCATGTTTGACAACAAAGAAGCTCTTTTGCGGAAATATTCTCTTTCATCTTCACGGCCCTGCAGTTTTAAAAACTCATCCATACTAAATGCAGTAGGAGTTCTATAGTATCTGTTGCCTATTTTTTCAACAACATAATACTGTTTTGTTTTGGGGTCGTACTCAATGGTTCTTTTTATGAAGCCGGTATCTTTTAGGTCAAATGTGTTTTTGTTGGGATAAGTATATGGATCGCCATATCTGTCTTCAACCGGATAACGGGTAGTATCTACTTTTTCCGCTTTTGATTTCTGTGTGTAGTTGTATTGAATACCGGTTGAAATATTATTGGAAGAGCCTGCATGAGCAGCAACCAAAGCACCGAGTACAATGGCAAAAGCCACCATTGTAAGTGAAATATGAGCAGTTTTAAGGTTCAAGGTTTTTTCTCCTACTAGTTAGTTTCCTGAAAATAGTTGATTAAAGTGTACGAAGTGTTTTTTTAATCAGCTCTTCAACGGAAAGATTGGATTCTGCGGCCATTACCTTTTCTAAAGCATTAGAAGCGGCTTGCCGGTTGATGCCTAAAGCCATTAAAGCATTTAACGCATCTTGATGCAAAGTATTGTTTTTCAGTGGTAAATTATTTGATTCTACCGGATGTTTTATCAATTTATCCTTCAATTCCAGCACCATCCTTTCGGCAGATTTTTTACCAATGCCTTTTATGCCTTCCAAAGTTCTTAAATCGGACTGAACAATAGCCTTTGCCAAATCGTCAGGCTTCATATATGACAACATAACTCTTGCGGTTGTTGCTCCAATGCCGGAAACACTTAATAAATGGTGAAACATTTCTTTTTCGGCCAAATCAAAAAAACCGAATAAAATGTGTGCATCTTCCCGAATGATAAGGCTAGTATAAAGAAGTCCTTTGTCTAAATCCTGAACTTTTGAATAAGTATTGAGGCTTATCTGTACTTCATAACCCACCCCATTTACTTCAACGATAACCGTTGCAGGTGTTTTACTTACAAACGCTCCTCTCAAAAAAGCAATCATAGGGCGCAATTTAACCGCCATTTTCCAAACCGCAATGAGAATATCGTTTTACAATTTTGCTTTTAACATCTAAAATTTTCCAGTTCCTTAACTTTGGAGCCAATAGCAAACAACAACCCAAGCATGACCAACAAATTAACTGCTGCCATTACAGCCGTAGGCGGCTATGTACCCGAGGATAAATTGACAAATTTTGACCTTGAAAAATTGGTAGAAACCAATGATGAATGGATACGTACCCGTACCGGAATTGAAGAAAGAAGGATTTTAAAAGGTGATGGACTTGCCACTTCGGATATGGTAGTACCTGCCGTAAAACAACTTTGCGAAAAAAGAGGTATTAGTCCCCAAGAAATTGACTGTTTGATAGTAGGAACTGTAACGCCCGACCATGTCTTTCCAGCTACAGCAAACATAGCTTGCGACAAACTAGGTGCAAAAAATGCCTGGGGATTTGATGTATCTGCTGCCTGCTCTGGATTTTTATATCCACTTACTTTAGGTGCTTCGTTAATTGAAAGTGGCCGTTATAAAAAAGTGGTAGTATGTGGGGCTGATAAAATGAGTGCCATCATTAATTACAATGACAGGGCTACTTGTATCATTTTTGGTGATGGAGCCGGAGCTGTGTTGCTGGAGCCAAATGAGGAGGGAAATGGTGTGCTCGATAGTATTCTTCGTAGTGATGGAAGTGGTTGTCATTATCTGCACATGAAAGCGGGTGGATCAAAAAAACCGGCATCAGTTGCATCAGTAATGGCAAACGAGCATTATGTGTATCAAGAAGGTCAGGCCGTTTTTAAAGCTGCCGTAAAAGGAATGGCCGATGTAAGCGCCGAACTGCTTGAAAGAAATAATTTAACAAGTGATGACATAGCCTGGTTGGTACCCCATCAGGCAAATTTGAGAATTATAGATGCTACTGCCAATAGAATGGGCTTATCCAAAGAGAAAGTAATGATTAACATTCAACGATATGGCAACACTACTGCGGGCACTTTACCCCTTTGCCTTTGGGATTGGGAAAAGAAGCTGAAGAAAGGAGATAATATTGTACTCGCTGCATTTGGGGGAGGCTTTACCTGGGGTGCTACATGGGTCAAATGGGCCTATAATAGTTAAATGTCTTAGTAAATTTACTTTAACTGAGAAAAAACTTAATTAGAATCATTGATATCGATCATTTATTTAGCGAGATAAAATTTTTCAATCCGGTTACTTTATAGATTTGATTACCACCCAATAAAATAAAATCTATGCCGAACCGTCGCCGTACTCAAAGATTCCGGAAAAGAGTATTCAATTTATTTATCTTGAATTTATTAATCGCTACATTAGTATATTTCTCTTTAGATTATTCAACAGCCATCAAACATTTAGAAGAAGATACGGTTGAATTATTGCTCATCCTTTGTGGTTTATCATTTGGTGCTGCCTATTTATTTGCATACTGGCTAAGAAAAGAATCGCAACTAAGACAATGGTAAGTTATTTTTTTCGTGTCCAATAAATAAAATCTGTGTGTGGCAGCTTCTCCACTCCTACTTGCCGAAGCATATTTATAAGTTGACCACGATGATATGTGCTGTGGTTGACAACATGTAATACGATCTGCCACACCGGTTGTTTAAAATTTTCCTTTTTGGTATTGTAGTACTGTATCGTATGTTCCAACGATATATCACTTGCATGCTCAACCCAGCTTTTCCATAATAAATCTTGCTGCATCAGACCTGCACTTGCTTCTTGTATGTTTCCATTAAACTCAAGCGATGGCATTATGATTCTTTCCTGAAGCTTTACTCGCTGCCACCAAACGGATTCCGCATCCCAAATATGTAAAACCGTTTTAAAAATAGAAGGAAAACTGCTGGCAACTTCTGCATGAGCTTTTTCTTCTGGTAAATTTTGAATTATAGTCAGCACTTGTTGATTAGCCCACAGCTGATAATGGGTTAGTTGTTTGAGTAGTTCTTTCATTTGATAATTACAAAACGAACTTAATGAGAATATTTTAACTGATAAATGAAAATTTTGCACACTCGGCCAGTCATATTTATAAATAGTGTAAATAAATAAATTGTAATTTCATTTCTTTCAAAAAAAGTACAGAGAAATTAAATAATTCTTCATGTGTAATTTTTATGGATATCAGGTAAGCCTGGCTTCCTATATTCGTTTGCAGAAAATTGAAAAGCAACTGGGGACCTTGCTGGCTTTATCGGAACTTAAGATATTATATAACGGATTTGAATATGGCAAAGCACCCGTTCTCCGCAAAACAACATCAACCGATTTTGAATTAGAATTAATGCATTGGGAATTTATTCCATCATGGATACGAACCATGGAAGATGTAAAAAATGCCAGAAAGCAAGGAATACCCTGGCTCAATGCAAGTAGCGAAAAATTGCTGGAAAGTAAAATGTTCAGAGAGGCTGCATTGAAAAGAAGATGCCTGGTGCCCGCTTCTCATTTTTTTGAATGGAGAAGTTTTAAACCGGCGAGTGCAAAAAAAGAAATAAAATATCCATATTGTATTGCTGACAGAAAAGCCGAATATTTTTTTATGGCAGGCATCTGGAATCCTTTTACAGATAAGGAAACCGGAGAAGCTTTTAATTGTTTTGCCATTGTAACAACGGCGGCCAACCCAATCATGCAGCAAATACATAATAACAAAAAAAGAATGCCGCTTATATTGCCGGAGCCATACGCCTGGCAATGGTTAATGGAAGATTTAAACGAAACAGAAATAAAGGAAATCATCTCCATTAAAATTGAATCAATCGCATTAAAAGCCCATACGATTTCGAAAGATTTTAAAACTTCACTTCAACCTTTGGCAAAATATGAATATGAAGAATTACCGTCTATAAATCTGTGAACATGTTATTGAAATAATCATTTTACTTTTCCATTTTATTATTACACTACTTTTGACTGCAACCAACACAATAATCATATAAAATATGGACAAAGATTTTAATGTTTCCGGATGGAGCTCACTGGCCATACATGCAGGCCACGAAGAAAATGATGTTCAGGCTCACCTGACACCCATTTATGCAAGCAGCACCTTTGTTTACGACAGTGCCGAGCAGGGTATGCGTCGTTTCAGTGGCGAAGAAAAAGGATACATATACAGCCGATGGGGCAATCCTACATTTAGCGAGGCCGAAAGAAAAATTGAAGCAATGGAAACGTTTGGTTTGAATATGGAAGTAAAAGGAATACTTCACGCTTCAGGCATGGCTGCCATTTCAACAGTATTACTCGCTACTTTAAAAAGCGGTGACAAAGTACTCTCCCATTATTCGCTATATGGTGGTACAGAAGAATTGACGCAACAGTTACTACCCGGTTTTGGCATTGAAAGAATCATTATGGATCTGCGTGATTTAAACAAATCAGAGGATGCCATGAAAAATGATAGTGCAATCAAACTCCTTTACATAGAAACACCAGCAAATCCAACGATCCAATGCGTAGATATTGAGGAGCTGAGCAAACTGGCCAGAAAATACAATATCAAAGTTGTAGTGGATAATACATTTGCCACCCCTTATTTACAACAGCCATTTAAATATGATGTTGATTTTGTCATTCATTCTACTACAAAATTTTTAAACGGACATGGCACTGCCATAGGTGGAATTCTATTGGGCAAAGACCTAGAGCTAATGAATACCCGAGTAAAGAAAACACATAAAATGCTGGGCGGAAATACAAGTCCTTTTGATGCATTTTTATTAACACAGGGCATGAAAACTCTGGAGCTCAGAATGAAACGACATTGCTATAATGCAATGGAAATTGCAAGTTATTTGTCGGCACATACCGCGGTTGAAAAAGTAAACTATAACGGCCTGGCATCACATCCTGATTTTGAAATTGCTCAAAAACAAATGAAACATGCCGGTGCTATGCTCAGTTTTGAACTGAAGAAAGGCTTAGCCGGCGGAATTCATTTTATGAACCGGTTAAAAATGTGTGTAAGAACGGTTTCGTTGGGTACGGTTGATACGCTTTTATCACATCCTGCATCTATGACTCATTATGGAGTAGGAAAAGAAGAAAGAAAAAAATATGGTATTACTGATGGATTAATACGAATGAATGTGGGAATTGAAAATCTGGAAGACATCATCAAAGATCTTGAACAATCTTTGGATATATAACAAACAAAAAAAATGGGTATGAATATAAGAAGAGCGGTAAAAGAAGATTGTCCACGTCTTATGGAACTTGTAAGAGAATTGGCCGTATATGAAAAAGCGCCCAATGAAGTAACGGTTAGTCTGGAGCATTTTGAAGAAAGCGGTTTTGGAAAAAATCCTGTTTGGTGGGCATTTGTTGCCGATACGGAAGATGGCATACAAGGATTTGCACTTTATTATATCCGTTATTCTACCTGGAAAGGACAGGCTATGTATCTGGAAGATATTCTGGTTACTGAGGATGCAAGAGGTAAAGGGATTGGCAAACTACTTTTTGACCAGCTAATCGTAGAAGCTAAAGAAAAAGGGTTCGACAGAATGATTTGGCAAGTATTGGAATGGAATGAACCCGCTATCAATTTTTATAAAAAATATAATGCCTCGTTTGATGGAGAATGGTTAAATGGGAGTCTCTATGTGTGAAATAAAAAAACTGAAATAAATCAACTTACACCTTCTACTTCTACTGATTTATCAATCTTTAACACCAATCCCTGCAATACTTTTCCGGGGCCACATTCAGTAAATTTTGTAGCACCGTCTTTTATCATTGATTGTATGCACTGTGTCCATCTTACGGCACCGGTAAGTTGTGCTATCAGATTATTTTTAATTTCTTCTTTATCCATCACGGCTTTTGCCACTACGTTTTGATAAACAGCACAAGTAGGGCTATGAAATTTAGTAGCTTCAATAGCTGCTGCCAGTTCTTCCTTGGCAGGCAACATCAGCGGTGAATGAAATGCACCACCTACCGGTAGTACAAGAGCTCTTTTAGCACCAGCCGCTTTCATTCGTTCGCAGGCTATTTCAATACCTTTAATACTTCCGCTAATGACCAACTGCCCGGGACAATTATAGTTTGCAGCTACTACCACTTCGCCGGTTTCATCCTGCACTTCTTTACAAATGGCTTCTACTTTTTCATCAGCGAGATTTAATACAGCGGCCATGGTAGAAGGATTTATTTCACAGGCCTTTTGCATGGCATTGGCTCTTATGGATACAAGTTGCAGTGCATCTTCGAAACTTAAAGTGCCATTGGCTACCAATGAAGAAAATTCGCCCAACGAATGTCCGGCTACCATATCAGGCTTTACACCTTCTATGCTTTTATATGCAATTACAGAATGAAGAAATACTGCGGGCTGCGTTACTTTCGTCTGTTTTAAATCTTCATCAGTTCCGGAAAGCATGATATCTGAAATACGAAAACCTAATAATTCGTTTGCCTGTTCAAATAATTTTTTGGCAAAAGCATTGTTTTCATAATGCTCCTTACCCATACCACTAAACTGTGAACCCTGACCCGGAAATACAAATGCGTTTTTCATGTTGCTGATTGTTTATCCCCGCCCCCCAAAAAAATAAGGTTGATTGATGACGCTCAACCGAACCTTACTGTTGCACAAATATAGAAGTTTAGATTAAATCGTTGCTGATGAGTTTTAAAAATTCACTACGGGTTGAATTTTTTTGAAACTCACCGTCAAAAGCAGACGTAGTTGTTACAGAATTCTGCTTTTGTACGCCACGCATCATCATACACAAGTGTTTAGCTTCTATAACTACAGCAACGCCCAAAGGGTTTAGTGTTTCTTTGATGGCATCTTTTATCTGTACGGTCAGCCTTTCCTGCACTTGCAAGCGACGGGCAAATACATCTACTACTCTTGCTATTTTGCTCAGTCCGGTTATCCATCCATTAGGAATATAAGCCACATGTGCTTTGCCAATAAAAGGCAGCATGTGATGCTCGCACATACTGTAAATTTCAATGTCTTTTACAACAATCATTTCACTAACCGGCTCATGAAATTTTGCTGAATTTATAATGGTATGAGCATTCTGATAATATCCTTGTGTAAGGTATTGCATGGCCTTTGCCAGTCTTTCTGGTGTTTTCAATAGCCCTTCCCTTTCAGGGTCTTCGCCCAACAGACTTAATACGTTTTTATAATTTTCCTTTAATCCGCTTAATGTTTCTTCGCAATATTCCTCTTTACGCTGATACTTCATATTTTATGTATTTAATTTAGTGAACCGGATATTCTACAAAATTTCTGGGTGTTTCGTATAATCTAATTTGCAGGTCAAGTTGTTTATCAATTTTGGGTCTCAGCAAATTATAAATAACGATTGCAATGTTTTCGGCTGTTGGATTCAAATTCTTAAACTCTACTGTATCCAGATTTAAATTACGATGGTCAAATCTTGCGTGAATTTCATTTTTCACCAAGTCGCTCAGCACTTTCATATCCATTACATATCCAGTTTCGGCATTGGGTACCCCGGTTACTTTTACAACCAATTCATAATTGTGTCCGTGATAATGCGGTAGTGCACATTTTCCAAAAACCTTTTCATTGGCAGCATCATCCCACTGCGGATTGAATAAGCGATGTGCTGCATTAAAATGTTCTTTTCTGAAAACAGATACCCGGTTACTCATTTTCAAATTTATTTATTCGAACCAAATGATGATTAAATTTTTGTTACTCACCAAAATATTCTACAAAGATTTTTGCAGTTTCCACCAGTTTCAGGCTATGAAGCAATACACCTTCCGGCAAAGAAGGCATAAGCTCATTCCAAATGCCAACCACCAGATTTTCAACCGAGCACATTTTGCCTTTCATAAAATCCACGTCTATGTTCAAATTTCGGTGGTCAAGTTTTTCAATTACTTTCTCCTGAATTAAAGCACCCAATTTTTTGGCATCATAAATAAAACCCGTATCAGGATCGGGCTGACCTTTGATGGTTACATACAGTTCAAAATTGTGTCCATGCCAGTTTTCATTGGCACAGCGGCCAAATACTTCTTCATTTTTCTCTTTACTCCAATGGGGATTGTAAAGTTTATGTGCAGCATTAAAATGCTCAATTCTTGTCAAGTAAACCATGCTTTACTTTTTGGTTCCTTTTCAGCAGATTGGGCGAAAAGGAATGTGTTGCTGCCAAATGGCAGTCTGCAAAGGTAGCAGGAAAGTTTATTTCATTTCATTTATACTTAATAGTTTCGCACAATGGAAAACATAAATTCCTGACTTAGAAAATGAATTGCTTAGTTATTGCAGCTACACCAATTGAAATTGCACCTTTTCTTACTTATTTGAAGAAAGAAAAAAAATTCAAATATGAAATTGATGTTTTGATAACAGGTATTGGCCTTACAGCCGCCACTTACGCATTGCTCAACCAGATTAACATAAAAAAACCGGCATTCATTATTCAGGCCGGTGTGGGCGGATGTTTTGATATAAATATTAAGTTAGGCACTGTTGTAGCCATTAAGAAAGAAACCATTGCCGACCAAAGTGTAGTGGAGTTGAAAACCCTTAAAACTTTATTTGACCTGCAACTATTGCCCCAAAATAAAATTCCCTTTAGCAATGGTTGGTTGGTTAATTCAAATGATATTTTAAGAAAAATTAAACTGAAAAAGGTAACCGGAATTTCTGTAAACGAGATAACAACGGATAAAAAGAAAGTAAAACTTTACAGAGATCGCTTTAAACCGGTTATTGAATCTATGGAAGGCGCGGCATTGCATTATGTAAGCCTGATGGAAAAAATTCCATTTTTACAAATTAGAAGTGTTTCAAATTATATTGCAGAAAGGAATAAACAAAAGTGGAATATGAAAGAGGCAGTTGAAAATCTGAATAAAGATTTGATTTCTATTTTAATACAACTAAACCCCTCATTCTAAAATTTGAAACTTACACTCGGTTTTTCGCCTTGTCCCAATGACACCTTCATCTTTGATGCACTGGTGCATAAAAAAATTGATTCAGGCACACTGGATTTTGAAATAGTGTTGGAAGATGTAGAAACGCTGAATGAATGGGCTTTGCAAGGGAAACTGGATATTTCAAAACTTAGCTTCCCTGCTTTTTTTAGTTCTTTGCATCAATATGTATTATTAAATAGCGGCAGTGCACTTGGAAAAGGGGTAGGCCCTCTTTTGGTAACCAATAAAAGCAATAAAATTACTGAGGAGGAAATTAATCATGCAACCATTACACTTCCGGGTATCAATACAACTGCAAATCTGCTGTTCAGCTTTGCATACCCCGAAGCAAAAAATAAAAAATTCACAAGATTTGATTTAATTGAAAATTTAGTTGCTGCAGGAAATAATAATCAGACTACAGAATTTGGAGTAATTATACATGAGAACAGGTTTACATACTCTGAAAAAGGATTGTATAAAGTAGCTGATTTGGGCGATGTGTGGGAACAGAAAATAAAAGCACCAATTCCATTGGGCGGCATTGCGGTAAAAAGAAATATTGAAAAAAATGTTGCTGCCCAAGTGGACAAACTAATCAAAAAAAGTTTGGAATATGCTTTTAGCAATTATCCAAAAGTGGCCGACTATGTAAAAGCACACTCGCAAACGATGAGCGAAGATGTTATGAGAAAACACATAGACCTTTACGTAAACAATTTTTCACTCCGGCTAGGCGACGAAGGAAGGGATGCTATTCGGAAATTATTGGAAGTTTATAATAAGCTACAGGAGCATAACACGCTGCATACATCAAACGATGAATTGTTTGTTTTAGAAACATAAGAATTAC